>VFQS010001155.1_pt1 | contig 25226 bp, 23 predicted proteins | sample 3512361 | NCBI WGS metagenome assembly VFQS01 (sample SAMN10412375, study PRJNA504923) | tailings metagenome | isolation source: Relicate 1 Philex TSF3 active mining | place: Philippines
TGGCGGTGAAGCCCTTGCCGAAGCGCTGGTCGAGGTTGGGCTGGGCCAGCCACAGGTAGTCGGGGTAGGGCGGGGTGCGCCAGATCTGGACCACCTTGGTGCGGTTGGCCTTGCCGCTGCGCAGGTTGGCCTTCCACACCTGCTCGTTCACGGCGCCGGCGTCGTAGGCACCGCTCTGCACCAGAGCGATGGTGGCGTCGTGGCTGCCGCTGAAGCCCGGGGCACCGCCGGCGAAATCCCTGAGCTTCACGCCGGCCTGGCTCAGGAAGTACTGGGGCATCAGCCGGCCGGAGGTGGAGCTCTCCGATCCGAAGGTGAAGCGCTTGCCCTTGAGTTCGCTGAGCTGGTTGATCGAGCGGATCGGCTTGAGGCCGCTCTTCGGGTTCGCGATGAACACGGTGTAGAATTGGGCGTCAATGTCGCGCTGGGCGATCATGCGCGCGCCGGGTTTCTGCAGGCTGGCCTGCACGCCGGTGAGACCGCCGAACCACACCAGATCGAGATCACCAGTGCGGAAGGCGCTCACGGCGGCGGCGTAGTCGGTGACGGGCACATACTTCACGGACACGCCCACCTGCTTGGAGAGCTCATTGGCCACCAGGCCGTAAAGGCGGTTGAGCTTCTCGGGATTCTGGTCGGGGATGGCACCGATTCGGAGCACCTTCAGGCTGCGCTGCTGGGGTGCCTGGGTGCTCTGGGCCTGGGCCGCAGGGGTGATCGGGGGAAGGACCGCCGGCATCAGGGCCATGGAGAGGCCCGCCAGCACGGCGGTCAGACGTTCTCGAACGCGCATGGAAAGAGGGTGGTCACAACGCGGCCAGGAAACGCTGCAGGCGCTCCAGGCCGTCGCTGATGCTGCCAGGGGATGCCGCGCACGAGAGGCGGATGCAGCGGTCGTCGCCGAAGGCCACCCCTGGCACCACCGCCAGACCCACCTCCTCCAGCAGGCGGTTGCAGAGGCTCATCGAATCGATGCCGTAGCTGCTCACATCGGGGAAGGCGTAGAAGGCCCCTTCCGGTGGCTGCAGAGTGATGCCTGGAATTGCCCGTAGGCCGTTGCTGAGTTGCTGGCGGCGCTCGGTGAAGCTGGCGGCCATGGCGTGCACGCAGTCGCGCGGCCCGCTCACCGCCGCCAGGGCGCCGTACTGGGCGAAGGTGCACACGTTGCTGGTGCTCTGGCTCTGCAAGGCGCTGGCGGCCTGGATCACCGCTGTGTTGCCGCTGAGCCAGCCGATGCGCCACCCCGTCATGGCCCAGCCCTTGGCGCAGCCACCCACGATGAAGATGCGCTCGGCCAGATCAGGCGCCACGGCGGCCAGGCTGTGGTGCTCATGACCGGGGGCGGTGAGGAACTCGTAGATCTCGTCGCACACCACCATCACCTGGGGGTGGCGGCGCAGCACGGCAGCGATTGCCTCCAGCTCGGCTCGGCTGAGCACAGCACCGGTGGGATTGCCGGGGCTGTTGAGCACCAGCAGCTTGCTGCGCGGGGTGATCGCCGCCTCCAGGGCAGCGGCCTCCAGATGAAACCCGCTCGCGGCGCTGCTGGGGATGAAGGTGGTGCTGGCCCCAGCCAGGGCGGCCATATCGGGGTAGCTGAGCCAGTAGGGCGCCGGCAACAGCAGGGTGTCGCCCGGATCGAGCAGCACCTGGAACAGGTTGTAGAGCGCCTGCTTGCCGCCGTTGGTCACCAGCACCTGCTCCCTGCGGGTGGGCACCTGGTTTTCGCCGCTGAGCTTGGCGGCGATGGCCTCCCGCAGGGCTGGTTCGCCGGCGGCCGGACCGTAGCGGGTATGCCCTTCGTCCAGAGCGCGGGCTGCGGCCTGGCGGATGAAGGCGGGGGTGTCGAAATCGGGTTCGCCGGCGCTCAGGCTGCAGACGTCACGCCCCTCAGCCTTCAGGGTGCGGGCCTTGGCGGCGATGGCCAGGGTGAGGGACGGCTGCAGCGCCTGGGCGCGGGCAGAGAGCATCGCTGCAGCCACTAACCGGCAATCCCGCCATCCTGCCCTACTCCCTGTGCCAGGAATGGTTCATGGCGATGCAGCCCGCCGGGTCGGAGAGGATGCGCCGGGTTGGATCTTCTGCGACGTGCAGCAAGGTGAACTGTTTCAGGTGCAGGTGCCGCAGCCCGTTGCGCAGCCGGATCAGTCCACGCTCGACCAGCTGGCCGCGGCCTGTGCTGCCTGCCGGCGCTGCGGTCTGGCCGCCGGGCGCAGCCAGGTGGTGGTGAGCCGCGGCAATCCAGCGGCGCGGCTGATGGTGATCGGCGAGGGGCCTGGTGCCCAGGAGGACGCTTCCGGGCTGCCGTTCGTGGGCCGGGCCGGCCAGTTGCTCGATCAGATGCTCGAGAGCGTGGGCATCGATTCCAGCCGCGATGCCTATGTGTGCAACGTGGTGAAGTGTCGCCCGCCCGACAACCGCAAACCCACAGCCGAGGAGATGGCCGCCTGCCTGCCCTGGCTGAAGCGCCAGATCGAGCTGGTGGATCCGGCGGTGATTCTGCTGGCGGGCGCCACCGCCATGGAGGGGCTGCTGGGGGTGAAGGGGGGCATCACCAAGCTGCGGGGCCAGTGGCGCCAGGGTCAGGGCCCCGGGCTTGAAGGGCGCTGGCTGATGCCGGTCTTCCATCCCTCGTATCTGTTGCGCAATCCCTCGCGCGAACGGGGCAGCCCGAAGTGGCTCACCTGGCAGGACCTGCAGGACGTGCGCCGCCGCCTCGACCAGATCGCCAGCGATCACACCACCGTCACGGCCAAGGGCTGAGTCACCAGGCGCGCGTCTGGGTGTGCCATGGTTTGGCCCAGCCCTGAGATCCCAGCCGCGATGACCGTCGCTCCGGCCGCTACCGACGTTGTCCCGGCTGCCGTCGGCGCCATCCCTGACTGGGCCCACAACCCCCGCTACGCCACCACCATCCGCCGCCGCAAGACCCGCAGTGTGCGCGTGGGTGACGTGTGGATCGGCAGCGATCACCCGGTGGTGGTGCAGTCGATGATCAACGAGGACACGCTCGACATCGAAGGGGCCACAGCCGGTATCCGCCGCCTGCATGAGGTGGGTTGCGAGATTGTGCGCGTCACCGTGCCGTCGCTGGCCCATGCCAAGGCCATGGGCGAGATCCGCAAGCGCCTGGACGACACCTACAAGCCGGTGCCGCTGGTGGCCGACGTGCACCACAACGGCATGAAGATCGCCCTGGAGGTGGCTCAGCACGTTGACAAGGTGCGCATCAACCCAGGCCTGTACGTGTTCGACAAGCCGGATCCGAAGCGCAGCGAGTTCAGCGAGGAGGAGTTCGCAGCCATCGGTGATCGGATTGCCGAAACCCTTGAGCCCCTGGTGAGCCTGCTGAAGGCGCAGGACAAAACCCTGCGCATCGGTGTGAACCACGGCTCGCTGGCCGAGCGGATGCTGTTCACCTATGGCGACACCCCGCTCGGCATGGTGCAGTCGGCCATGGAGTTCATCCGCATCTGCGACCGCCTCGATTTCCACAACATCGTGGTGTCGATGAAGGCCTCACGTGCGCCGGTGATGCTGGCCGCTTATCGGATGATGGCCGACCGGCTCGATGCCGAGGGCTATCACTACCCGCTGCATCTCGGCGTGACCGAGGCCGGCGACGGCGACTACGGCCGGATCAAGAGCACCGCCGGTATCGCCACCCTGCTCTCGGAAGGTATCGGCGACACCATCCGGGTGTCGCTCACCGAGGCACCGGAGAAGGAAATCCCTGTTTGCTACTCGATCCTGCAGGCCCTGGGGCTGCGCAAGACGATGGTGGAATACGTGGCCTGCCCCAGCTGCGGCCGCACCCTCTTCAACCTGGAGGAGGTGCTGCACAGGGTGCGCTCCGCCACCGCTCACCTCACCGGTCTCGACATCGCCGTGATGGGCTGCATCGTGAATGGCCCCGGTGAGATGGCTGACGCCGACTACGGCTATGTGGGCAAGACCCCCGGCACCATCTCCCTCTACCGCGGCCGTGAGGAGATCCGCCGTGTGCCCGAAGCCGACGGTGTGGAGGCCCTGATCGCCCTGATCAAGGACGACGGCCGCTGGGTTGATCCCTGAACCTCCCGCTAGCGTGATTGCTAGTCCTTTTCCCTTCTCCGGGGGCTCATGTCGATGGCCAGGGCACGTGCCGGTCTGATTGCACTGGTGACGGTTGGCTCCTGCGCCGCCACGGCGGTGCTGGCCCGCGAGATGGTGACGCCTCCCGGCGGCACCTCCCGCATCAGCGACAGTCCCAAGGAGGTGATGGACCAGGCGTGGCAGATCGTCTTCCGCGACTACCTGGACATCAACGGCAAGTACACGCCCGACCGCTGGCGCACCCTGCGCAGCGATGTCCTTGCCAAGAGCTACACCACTCCCAAGGAGGCTTACGAGGCCATCCGCGGGATGCTGGCAACCCTTGATGATCCCTACACCCGCTTTCTGGATCCGCGGGAGTTCAAGGAGATGCAGATCGACACCTCCGGAGAGCTCTCCGGGGTGGGGATCCAGCTGAGCCTCGATAAGGAGACCAAGAACCTGGTGGTGGTGAGCCCGATCGAGGGTTCGCCCGCCTCCCGTGCCGGCGTGATGCCCAAGGACGTGATCACCGCCATCGACGGCAAGAGCACCAAGGGGATGAGCACCGAAGACGCGGTGAAGCTCATCCGAGGCCAGGCCGGCACCCCGGTGATCCTGAACCTCTCACGCAAGGGCCAGTCGCTTGAAGTGAAGCTGGTGCGCGAGCGCATCGAGCTGCACGCGGTGGAGCATCAGCTCAACACCGCTCCCGATGGCGCCAAGGTGGGCTACATCCGCCTCAAGCAGTTCAACGCCACGGCGGCCAAGGACATGCGCAAGGCCGTGCAGGACCTGGAGGCCAAGGGCGCCCAGGGCTATGTGCTCGACCTGCGCAGCAACCCCGGCGGCCTGCTGATGGCCAGCGTGGAAATCGCGCGCCAATGGCTCAATGAGGGCACGATCGTGTCCACCAAGACCCGCGACGGCATCACGGACATGAAGCGCGCCACCGGCCGCGCGCTCACCAACAAGCCGCTGGTGGTGTTGGTGAACGAGGGCTCGGCCAGCGCCAGCGAGATTCTCTCGGGTGCGCTGCAGGACAACAACCGTGCGGTGCTCGTGGGTCAGAAGACCTTCGGCAAGGGCCTGGTGCAGTCGGTGCGCGGACTCTCTGATGGTTCCGGCATGACCGTGACCATCGCCAAATATCTCACCCCCCGCGGCCGTGACATCCATAAGCACGGCATCGATCCGGACGTGACGGTGAAGATGGGCGAGCTCGAGGCCCAGCGCCTCAAGCTCGAAGACATCGGCACCCGCAAGGACACCCAGTACCGGGTGGCGGAGACGACCCTCTCCAAGCGGTTGCGCAGTGCCGGCAGCGTGGAGAAGGCCTACACCCCAACCAGCGCCAACCTGCCGGCCGCTGTGAGCGGATCCAGCGCGGCCGACAAGACCAGCAACCCCTGACGCGTGCCTCAGGCCAGCGGCTCCAGCAGGCCGCTGGCAGCGTGATTGCGGCGGATCTCCAGCCACGGGCCGCCCTTGGTTTGCCAGCGCAGTTCCACGCTCTGCGGCATGCCGAAGCGCCGCTGGCCCATCACCTGGAGTTCCACCCGGTTGCCGGGGGTTGTTTCCAGTAGCCACAGCTGCTGATCAGGCTCGCCCGGGTGGGGCAGGTGTTCGGCCCGGTGGGGGTGCAGCGGGGCAGGATCGGCGCAGCCCGGACGACCCTCGCTCACCAGGACCACCGATTCGATGTGGTCGCTGCCATGGCGCACCACCACCCGGCGGCGCCGATCTCCGTGCACCAGGCACAGCTCACTCACCCAGGGCCAGGGGCCGATGCGGTCGGGGCCCAGGCTCCAGTGACCCGCCGGGCTGATCTGCATGTCGGCCGGCGGTTCCTCGAACTCCATCGTGCGCACGTTGCCCGTGTTGCCGTTGGTGAGGCTCGCCACGATCCGTGAGCCGCGTTGTTCCACCTGCAGGGAGCTGGGGAAGCGCTCGATCTCCAGTCCGCTGGCATCGAGACGAATGAACGTGCCCTGCCAGCTGCCGGCGTTGTGGGTCAGCAGCGTGTGGCGCCGGGAGAATGGCTCAGACATCGGGAGACGGGCGTGGCAGGCGAGCGCAGTGGTGGTGCCGGCTCGGGGCCCGCTTCGATCTGGCAGCTCAAGCCCTGGTGGTGCCAGCCTTGGAGCATTGTGCTCACAGGCTTGGCGGTGGTGGCAGGCAGCTGGTTGTTGCTGCATCGCTGGTGGATCACGGCGCCAGCTGCAGCGGCCGTGATCGGTTGGTGGTGGCTGTTTCTGGGCCTGGTGCCTGCGGCCTATCGCCGTGGTGAACTGGAAGCCTGAATCAGCCCGGAGGCCGAGGCTTCAGGCCACGGGCTGCATCAGGCCGCCGCCGGGATTGGAATCGTCGTCGTCGTTTTCCTGATTGTCTTGGGTGAGGGCATAGATGCCGAGGGCGGCCAGGCTCACCACAGCTGAGATCACGCCGGCGAGGCCTTCGAGGCCGGAGCCCAGATCGATCACCTCACCCATGGGACGCACCTTGCGTTGTGTTGCGGCCAGTGTAACGAACGTTTGCGGCAATTCTGAGAAACCGGCTTGAAGGGGCGTGTCTGGTGCGGCTTGTCTGCCCTAAACCGCCAGCACGGCATCGTTCTTGGCCGCGAGCTGTTCGGTGCGCTGGGCCTCAGTGAGGCCATCGGCGCCGGGGATCTGCTCGGCCATCTGGTTGAGCCAGCCCGTCAGCTCCTCGAGCTGCTTCTCCGCCGGCAGCACCCCCAGGCCGCGGGCGAGCACCTTGGCGGTGCTGCCCGATCCGGCCTGATACACGAAGCGACCGTGCAGGTGCTGGGGCAGGCCTTGGCGCAGCAGCCGGAAGGCCGGCTCCTCCATCGGTGTTTCCAGGGCGATGTTGGGCTTCTCCGGTTTGATCCGCGAGAAGCCGCAGCATTTGGCCACCAGCTTCAGTTCCATCAGCTGCAGCAGCGAGATCACCGGCGGCGGCAGGGCGCCGTAGCGATCCACCCAGACCGCCGCCAGCTCCAGCAGCCCATCCTTGCTGCCGCAGTCGGCCGCGGCGCGGTAGGCGGCCATCTTCTCGTCGTTGTCGGTGATCCAGTCGCCGGGGATGAAGGCGGTGATCGATAGGTCGATCTGGGTGTCGTCGACCTTGGGGATGTCCTGGCCCTGGATTTCCGCCAGACACTCCTGGAGCATCTCCATGTAGAGGTCGAAGCCGATGGTTTCCATCTGGCCGCTCTGCTCCACCCCCAGCAGGTTGCCGACGCCGCGGATCTCCATGTCGCGCATGGCGAGCTGGTAGCCGCTGCCCAGCTGGGCGAACTCCTGGATGGCCCGCAGTCGCTGCCGCGCCGCCTCACTGAGGGACGCATCACCGGGATAGAAGAGCCAGGCATGGGCCTGGATGCCGCTGCGTCCCACCCGGCCGCGCAGCTGATACAGCTGGGCCAGGCCGAAGCGGTGGGCGTCCTCGATCAGGATCGTGTTGACCCGGGGGATATCCAGACCGCTCTCCACGATCGTGGTGCAGAGCATCACATCGGCTTCACCGGCGTTGAAGGCCACCATGGCGCTCTCCAGCTCGCCCTCCGGCATCTGGCCGTGGGCCACCAGCAGCCGCAGGCCCGGGATCATGGCCCGCAACTGGGTGGCCACCTCCTCGATGCCCTCCACCCGCGGCACCACGTAGAACACCTGGCCGCCGCGGTCGAGTTCCTGGCGGATCGCGCTGCGCACTGCCTCCTCATTCAGGGCCGCCAGGTGGGTCTTGATCGGCCGGCGCAGTGGCGGCGGCGTGGTGATCAGGCTCATCTCGCGCACGCCCGAGAGGCTCATGTAGAGAGTGCGCGGGATCGGTGTGGCGGAGAGCGTCAGCACGTCGACGTCGTTGCGCAGGGCCTTGATCTTTTCCTTCTGGTTCACTCCGAAGCGCTGCTCCTCATCCACCACCAGCAGACCCAGCTGCTTGAAGGTGGTGCCCTTGCCCAGCAGCTGGTGGGTGCCCACCACCACATCCACCGTGCCCTGGCTGAGGCCGTCCTGGATGGCCTTGCGCTCGCTGGTGGTGCGGAAGCGGTTGAGCAGGCTCACCTTCATCGGATAGGGCGCGAAGCGCTCCGAGAGCGAGCGCCAGTGCTGCTGCGCCAGCACCGTGGTGGGGGCCAGCAGGGCCACCTGCTTGCCGGCCGTGACCGCCTTGAAGATGGCGCGGATCGCCACCTCGGTTTTGCCGAAGCCCACATCGCCGCATACCAGCCGGTCCATCGGCGAGGGCTTTTCCATGTCGCGCTTCACCTCGGCGATGGCCTTCAGCTGATCTGGCGTGGGCTCGTAGGGGAACGACTCCTCCAGTTCGTCCTGCCAGGGGCCGTCGGTGGGGAAGGCGAAGCCCGGTGCCTTGTGGCGCTCGGCGTACAGCTTCACCAGATCCACCGCTACCTTGCGCACGGCCTTGCGGGCGCGCTCCTTGGCCTTGGCCCAGGCCGTGCCGCCCATGCGGTTGAGCTCGGGCGGGGTGTCGCCGGTGGCGCGGTAGCGGCCGAGGCTGCCCAGCTGGTCGGCCGCCACCCGCAGCAGGCCGTCGGCGTACTGCACCACCAGGTAGTCGCGCGATTCGCCGCCGATGGCGAGTTTCTCGAGCTTGAGGAACTTGCCGATGCCGTGGTTGCGGTGCACCACGAAATCGCCGGGGCGCATCTTGCCCGGATCCACCGTGCGGCTGGCGGCCTTGCGGCGGCGGCGCACGTAGCCGCTGGCAGCCAGGGCGTGCTGGCCGAAGAACTCCCGGTCGGTGATCAGCACCAGCCGCCAGGCCGGCAGCTGCAGCCCCTCCAGCTCGGCGGTGCCCTTGAGCTTGAGGGCCACCGGTGTGCCCTGCTCCACCAGCCGCTCGATCGCCGGGGTGTCGGCGGGGTTGGGCACGAAACGGGCCGGGCACTCGTGCTCCTCCAGCAGGGCCACGGCGCGGCTGGGCTGGGCGGAGATCAGCCACACGCAGGCCTTCTCCGCCTGGAAGCCCTTGATCAGGCCGGCCAGCTTGCCGAAGGCGTTCGGATGGGAGGGCACCGAGCGGCTGGCCAGGTTGAAGTCGTTGGCGTGGTTGTCGGCTTCGTGCAGCTCCGCCAGATCGAAGCCGCTGAAGGCCTCAACGGCTTCCATGGCCTGCTCGGGGCTGCGATGCAGCTGCGGCGGCATCACCGCCTCGCCCTCGGCCTCGCTCAGCCCCAGCTCGCTCAGCACGTCGAGCCGGTGCTCGCCGGCATGGTCGAACCACTGCTGGCCGTGGGAGAGGCAATGGCGCCGCTCATCCACCGCCACCAGGGTGCTGGCTGGCAGGTAGTCGAGCAGGGAGGCGGGCTCGCACCAGGCCAGACCCATCAGGCGACGCATGCCTTCGGGAGTGCCGCCCTCCAGCAGTTGCTCCAGGCTTTCGGCGCTGAGCAGCTGCTCCAGCCCATCGGGCATGGCCTGCCGCAGGGCTTCGGCCACCAGGGGGCCGTAGCCGGTGGGGGTGAGGCGCATCACCTCCACCGGATCGAGGGAGCGCTGGGTGGCGGGGTCGAACTCCCGCAGCTTCTCCAGGTCTTCCCCGAAGAACTCCAGCCTTACGGGGAGTTCAGCGCTCACCGGGAACACATCCACGATGTCGCCGCGGCGGCTCCAGCTGCCCTCCTGCTCGATCGTGGTGACGCGCTCGTAGCCCAGACGCGTCAACGTCTCGGCCAGCTGCTCCAGATCCACGCGCTCGCCCTTGCGCAGGGTGAGGCACTGGCCCTTGAGGTCAGCGGGCGGCGGCAGGTGGGGCTGTAAAGCCCGTTCAGTGGCCACGATCGCCAGCTGGCTGGCCTCCGCGCTCTCATCCAGCAGTTCGCTGAGCACCTGCAGCTGGCCCCAGGTGATCTCGCTGGTGGGATCGAAGGGTTCATAGGGGCTGCCTTCGCTGGTGGGATACAGCTGGCTGCTGCGCCAGCCCATCAGTTCCAGCAGCGCTGCCCAACGGCCCGCCTCCTCCAGGGTGGGCACGATCACCAGCAGCGGCTGGTTGCCGGCGGCCGCCAGGGCACTGCTCACCAGCGCGCGGGCCGAGCGGCCCGCGCCGCTGAGCCGCAGACGTTCGGGGCGTTTGATCCGGGCGCGCACCTCTCCGGTGAGGGGCGCCTGCTGCAGCTGGCGCACCAGGGGAGCGAGGGGCATCGCGGCGGCGGATCGTCAGCCCCCGATTGTGGCAAGTGACAACAGACTGGGGCCTGAAGCGCCTGAGTCCTGGCCACCTACCGCTGCCCCTACTGCCGGCATCGGCCGCCCCGGGCGCGGCGCGGCGCCGATGGATCCCTGCTTTGCTGCCACTGCGGCGATCCCCTGGAGCGGGTTCCTGTGGTGCGCCCCTGGCCTGCGCTGGCCGGTGGGCTGGTGCTGGCGGCGGCGGTGGTGGCGGCGGTGGTGGCGGCGGCCCTCCCCCACCGCCAGCTGCAGGCGACGCCCGATGCGGTGGCTCCGCGACCAGCTCTTGCCCCTGCCCTGGCTGCCGCCGTTGGTCCCGGCGGGCTGGTGGGCTTCAGCGAAGACTCCCTGATGTCGCAGCTGGCCTCGGCGGATCGCACCTGGATTCCCCGTGCCGAGGTGCTGCCCGATGGCCGCCTCCGCTACATCTACAAGCGCCGGGCCGGCGATCCGGAGCTGAGCGTGCCCGAGCTGCGGGCCCTGATCGCCTCACCGCCCAGCTTTGATGAGGAGCGGCTGGCGATCAATGAGCTGCTCAGCGATCTGCGCCAGGTGGGGGTGCGCATCGAGCTCAGCCAGCCGCGTAAACCCGGCGCCGCCGCTGAATGGCACCCGAGCCAGCGCACGATCCGCATCCAACCGCGGGTGGTGGCCAAGGGCAGTCGTGAATTCGCCAAGGTGCTGAACCATGAGGCGATTCATGTGGCCCAGAGCTGCAGTGCCCACGGCCGCCTGCGTTCATCGCCCCGGCCCCTCGGCCTCAGCGAGCAGCTTCCCGATGCGCTGGCCGGAGTGCTGCGGGAGCCCGTCTACCGCCAGGCTTCAGCTCAGGAGCAGCGGTTGGAGCGGGAAGCCTACGCCAACCAGGATCGGCTGGGGCTGGGGGCCGCGCTGGTGCGCCGCCACTGTCCGTTCCAGGGTTAGGGCCGCTCGGTTCCGTCTTCTTCGCGCACCACCCGTTGGATGTGTTTCACGTCGCGTGGGGAGCCCTGGGCTGCTTGGGGCCTGGGTTCATGGCTGGTTCTGCAGCCGCAGGCCGCGGATGCTCTGCAGCCGTTCCACCGAGTTGCAGGGTTTTCCGTTCACGCGGCAGGGGCGTGGGCTCGGGCCGGTGCGGGTTGGCTTGTGGGCCTGGCGGTCATTGGCGTGGCGTCCCACGGCGAAGCCGATCAGGACCAGCAGAGCCAGCACCACCGGCCAGGCACTCCGGGAAGAGGTCATGGCTGACCATCTTCCCAACACCCGGCTGCGGTACCTCGTCGGGATCGCCTGAGCCGAAGGGTTGCAGATCTGGGCCAGGGGTGGCCCAGACCGGTGACTTGCGCTAGGACAGCGCCTCGGATGATTAAGAGGAGGTTATGAAAGCTCTCGTTCAGGCTGTCGCCCGTTTTCTGGGTGTGGCTCCCGGTGCCCGCCGCATCGATTACCTCAGCCAGCGCAACCGAGGCACCATCTGCTGATCAGACCCCGATCAGTTCGCTCTCCAGCAGCATGTTGAACTGCAGCAGCTGAGGGTCACTCAGCTGCTGGCGGCTGCTCAACTGGAAATGGCGCTCCAGAAACTGTCGGCCCTGGGCCGCATCCCAGTGCAGTTGCCCCAGCAGGGCGTCGCACTGCTCCAGCAGGTCTTTGCGCCGCAGGGGCACTGCCGCTCTGGCCGGATCGCAGCCGGGCTCCAGCCCTTGCAGCGCTTGTAGATAGGCCAGCAGATCGCCGTACGTGGTGAGGCGGCTGCGGCTGGGATGGCCGAAGGCTCGCTCCAGGTAGGCGCTTTCCTGCTCGCGCTGCCAGCCCAGGCGCCGCAGCTGCAGATCGAGCTGGGTGAGCTCGCCGCTCCAGTCCTCGGGATCGGGAGCGGGTTCCTCGATCGTCTGGATTGGTACGGCTGTCGCCTCGCTGGCCGGTGTTGGGGCTTTGGGAAGGCTGGGCAGCTCCAGCTGGGGCTGTTCTGCTTCTGCGGGCTGGGCTGGCTCCGCGGCCTGATGTGGTGCGCTCTGGCCCAGCCGCCGCTGCAGGCGGGCCAGGGCTCGGTCTTCCGCGTCCTCCGCGGTGGTGCCTTCGCCCAGGGCGCTGCCCAGCAGCAATCCGTTCTGGTGGGCGCTCAGTTCCACCACCCGCCGGCCGGGCTCGGCGTGCACCAGTCGGGCCTGCAGCTGCATGGGCGGGGCCTCGGTGGGGCGTTTCTAGAGTGCACTCTTCGGGGATTGTGATGGAAGCCCACTCGATTGAGTCGCTCTCGCCCCTGATTCAGGGCGCCGATCAGTGGGGTGAGGTGCTGCTGTTGCTGCCCCTGCTGATCGGGCTTGAAGCCGTGCTCTCGGCCGACAACGCCATTGCCCTGGCGGCGATCTCGCGGCGACTCCATGACCGCAGCCGCCAGGAAATGGCCCTCAACCTCGGCCTGCTGTTGGCCCTGGTGTTCCGACTGGTGCTGATCGTGGCGGCCCAGTGGGTGCTGGCCTTCTGGCCGCTGCAGTTGGCCGCGTCGGCCTATCTGCTGTGGCTGTGTGGGCGCCACCTGGCCGGGCTGCTCAGCGGCGAGGAGGTGGAGGGCGAAGGCCCGGATGAGCAGGCCGCCCTGCTGCCCCATGGCGCCGGCGGCGCCACCCTCGCCAGCGTGGTGGCCACCCTGGCCGTCACGGACCTGGCCTTCTCGCTCGACAGCGTGGCCGCGGCGGTGGCCGTGAGCGACCGGCTGGTGTTGGTGATGGCGGGCGGGGTGATCGGCGTGATCGCCCTGCGCCTCACGGCCGAGCTGTTCATCCGTTGGCTTGAGCTGTTCCGCCATCTGGAGACCGCGGGCTATCTCGCTGTGGGTCTGGTGGGCATCCGCCTGCTGCTGCGGGTGCTGCTGCCCAGCCTGGAGATTCCGGAGTGGGCGTTGCTGCTGGCGGTGGTTTCCCTGTTCCTCTGGGGTTTTTCAGTGCGCAACACACCCACTCCTGTGCCCGCCGATTCCGACTGATGCGGGTGGAGCTGCGGGCCATTGGCAGCGACCAGCTGCTGGATCAGCTGGAGGTGGAGAGCCTCGAGGCGGTCCCCCATCCCGGCCGCTGGCTGCAGTGCGGTGATCGCAGCTTTCTGGTGCTGCAGCGGCGTCATCGCTATCAGCTGCGCGGCGGCCGCTACGAACTCGCTGCGGTGGCCCTGCAGGTGAAGCCCCAGCGCCAACCCGCCGATGCTCGCCTCTGGAAGCAGGGCTGGGTGATCGGCGATCCCAGCTGCCGCTTCAATGCCCGCAGCCCGCTGCTGCGCTGTGCGGTGTTGCCCGATGGCCCCTGTGAGCGTTGCGCCCACTACAGCCCGGTGGTCGTGGGAGCACCACAGTGCTGAATCTTCAGGTGCAGCCCCCGATCCCCGAGGCGTCGCTGCGCTGGCAGCGGGGACTGCTGGTGGCCGGCTATGGGGTGGCCTCCGGTCATGCTCCAGACAGCCCCTACCCCGCCGGTACGGTCGCCCTGCAGCGGCCCTTCTTTCTGCGGCTGGGCCTGGATCTGGCCGACTGCCATCCCGGCACGCTCAACCTCGCCTTTGCTGGCGGGGAGTGGCGCCTGAGCCAGCCTGCATTTCAGGTGGAGCAGCTGGCCTGGACCGCGCTCCATCCACCCGAAACCTTCTCCTTCTGGCCTTGCCTGCTGCGTCGCCCCGATGCAACCGAGACTGCTCAACCGGCCTGGATCTACTGGCCCCATCCCGAAACCAAGGAACGCCATCTCCAGGCGCCCGACCAGCTTGAGATCCTGGCTCCCTGGATCGAGGGGCTCGCTGCGGGCATGGCCCTGGAGCTGGGTGTGGATGGGCGCCACTGCCGGCTCGTGCAGCCCGCGCGGCTGCGGGCCCGCCTGCTGGAGTTCCTGAAGTTCCGGGTGTTGGCGGCCCAGGAGGAGTTCTTCACCGCCCTCGGTGTCGATCAGGAGCCGGCCGCAATGGCGGCCACGCTGCGGGCCTGGTTGGCGGCGATGCAGTGGCGCGAAGCCCTTGATCTCAGCGACGCCGATCTGCTCGCCACCCTCGACACTGCCCGCCGCCTCTACCTGAACTGACGATCCCGGGCTGCGCCCGTAGGGTGAAGCCATTGCCGCAGCGCCCCCATCACCGCGTCCCGTTCCCGGCCATCCGCCTCGCGTCGTCGCCGCTCCGCTAGCGCCGGTCGCCCCGCCGCTCCTCAGGCCGGAGCGCGTCCGCCGTTGCCGGCGCTGCCGGTTCGGCCTGAACCGCCCGCTGCCGAGGCCCTGGCGGCTGCCGCCGCCTTCGGGGATCTGGGGCTGGGGTTGCCGATCGTGCAGGCGGTGGCGCGCAAGGGTTACAGCGCCCCCTCGCCGATCCAGCGCCAGTGCGTGCCGTCGGTGCTGGAGGGCCATGACGTGATGGCTGCCGCCCAGACCGGAACGGGCAAAACCGCAGGCTTCACGCTGCCGATGCTGGAGCGCCTGCGCCATGGCCCCCATGCCCGGGAGCGGGTGGTGCGGGCCCTGGTGCTCACCCCCACCCGTGAGCTGGCGGCCCAGGTGGGCGACAACGTGGCGGCCTACAGCTGCTACCTCGATCTGCGCAGTGATGTGGTGTTCGGCGGGGTGAAGATCAACCCCCAGATCGCCCGGCTGCAGCACGGCGCCGATGTGTTGGTGGCCACCCCGGGCCGCCTGCTCGATCTGCAGCAACAGGGGGCGGTGCGGCTGGATCGGGTGGAGATCCTGGTGCTCGATGAGGCCGACCGGATGCTCGACATGGGCTTCATCCGTGACATCCAGAAGCTGCTGGCCCTGCTGCCGCCCAAGCGCCAGAACCTGCTGTTCTCCGCCACCTTCAGTCCGCCGATCAAGAAGCTCGCCCACGGATTGCTGCACAACCCGGTGCATCTGCAGGCATCGCCTGAGAATTGCACCGCCGCCACGGTGGAACACCAGCTGCACCCCTGCGACATGGCGCGCAAGCCGGAGCTGCTCTGCCATCTCATCACCAGCAACAACTGGCAGCAGGTGCTGGTCTTCGCTCGCACCAAGCACGGGGCCAACCGCCTGGCTGAGAAGCTCACCCAGGCGGGCCTCACGGCCGCGGCGATTCACGGCAACAAGAGTCAGGGAGCGCGCACCCGGGCCCTGGCGGGCTTCAAGAGTGGCGAGGTGCGGGTGCTGGTGGCCACCGACATCGCTGCCCGCGGCATCGACATCCACCAGCTGCCCCATGTGATCAACCTCGATCTGCCCAATCAGGCCGAGGACTATGTGCACCGCATCGGCCGCACCGGGCGTGCCGGCCATCCCGGCCAGGCGATCTCACTGGTGTCGGCGGAGGAGGTTGAACTGTTGGCCGCGATCGAGGCGCTGATCGGCAGCCGCCTGCCCCGTAGCGAGGTGCCCGGCTTTGAGCCCACCGTGCTCTCGGCGCCGCCCCTCGACCTCAGCGGCGGCCGGGGCCGCGGCGGCCCGCGTGGTGGTGGTGGCGGGCGCCCTGCCGCAGGCCGCGGGCGCGGCACCGCGGCCGCGGCGTCCAGGAGGCCTGCTGGAGCCCGCCGCTGAAGCCCAGCTCCACCCCAATAGTGTGGGTTGCTACACGCGCTGCGGCGCCGTTGCGCTGCGATAGCACCCGTCCTGATCCACGTTGACCCAGCTCCTATGCCCTACGAGCCCGGATCACCCGAGTGCCGCGTGCTGATCGACTGCAAGACGCAGATCGAATCCATGCTGCTCACCCTGGAGCGCATCGAGAACAGCGATCACATCCGCGACCAGCTCAGATCGGTGCACAACCAGCTTGAGGGCCTGCATGCCCTGCATCGCCGTCAGCCGGGCTGAGGCAGGGTTCGAGCTGCTGGCAGGTGGCATAGGCGCCGGCCAGGGTGGCGATGCCGCTGCGGTGGTCGTGGTGGTCGCGGTGACTCACCACATAGCTGCCGCGCGTATCGCGCAGGATGCGGCAACCACTGAGCGTTTCTGTGATAACCGTGAGGTGTTCACCCATGGCCGCTACAGAGGTGCTGTTTTACCTCTGTAGCTCCGTCCGCTCCCTGTTGTCTTGTGTTGAGGCCCACACAACACGCAACGTCACCCGGAGGATTGCGAACTGTTGAGCCGTGCGCCGCAGCTGGCACCCAGTTGCTGGATGAGCTGGGCCGCCGAGGCAGCCCGCTTGCCTTCCAGCTGGCCTTCACGCAGTAGCACCGGACAGCCCCCCGTGGCCACCACCAGGCCAGCGTTGGGCTCGATCGCCAGCACTTCTCCGGGCTGGCCTGGCGGCCTGTCCCCTGGCTCAAGCCCCCAGTGCGTGGCAAGGCTCGCAGCCTCCGGGCTGAGTTGCTTCGCCAGCCGTTTCACCAGCGGCTCGGTGGCCAGCACCTTCAGCCGCTGCCCCTGCCACTGGGTATGGGAGCCCGGATACAGTCCCATCACCCGGCGGTGAATCGCCAGGGCGCTCTGACTCCAATCCAGCCCGAAGTCGTCCTTGGCCAGCATCCGGGCGTAGGTGAGGCCGGTTTCGCCCTGGGGCGTCACGTTGAGCCTGGCCAGTCGCTCCGCCTCTGCCCCCGGGCCCGCCGCCGCAATCAGGGGGATCGCCTCCACCAGCAGCTCCGCGGTGAGGATCGAGAGCCGCTCACCCAGCGTCTGGGCGTTCTCCAGCAGGCCGATCGCCAGGCGCCGCTCCAGCAGCACCGGGCCAGTGTCGAGCCCTTCTTCCATGGCCATGATCCCCACGCCGGTTTCGGCGTCACCCTCGATCAGGCTCCACTGGATCGGGGCGGCGCCGCGCCAGCGGGGCAGCAGCGAGCCATGGCCGTTCCAGCAGCCCAGTGGAGGCTGGGCCAGCACCTCCGGCGGCAGGATCTGGCCGAAGGCCACCACCACAGAGGCGTCGGCGCCCAGCGCTGCCAGCTGCCGCTGCACCTCCGGCTCGCGGCGGATGCGCTCCGGCGTGAACACCGGCAGCTGCAGTTCCAGGGCCCGGGCTTTCACGGGGCTGGGCATCAGCTGCTTGCCCCGGCCGCGGCGCCGATCGGGCTGGCTCACCACCCCCACCAGCTCATGGCCAGCCCCCACCAGCGCGTCAAGGCTGGGCACCGCGTAGGCGGGGGTGCCCCAGAACAGGATCTTCATGGGGCCATTGTCCCGATGGGTCGGGTCCCGATGCCGTGGGTCCGCAGGCTCAGGCTTCGCCCGTGACCGAGAGCCCCTCCACCCACACCATCGGGCAGAGGCCATCAGGGGTCACCTTGGCCTCGCCCTCGAAGCCCACGATGGCGTTGAGCACGCTGCGGATATCGCCCGCCACGGTGGCGGCTTCAACCGAGCGGGCCTCCCCATCCTTCACCAGCCAGCCATCGAACGGCAGCGAGAAGCTCCCCTGGCTGGCCTTCACGCCGGCATGGAGGGCCGAGAGCGAATCAATCCACACGATCGGCTCGCCGGCCTGGAAGCGGTTGAGGCCCTGCTGGCCGCCATCGCTGCCGGCAGCGGGCCCCACCTCGAACCAGTCGGGGCCCACCGACACCTTGGCCCCCAGGCCCGCATGGCCCGTGGGTGCCACGCCAAAGGCGCGCGCGGTGGCTTCGGAATGCAAGAAGTGCCGCAGCACTCCCCCTTCCAGCAGGGCCAGCCGCTGGGTGGGTGTGCCTTCGCCGTCGAAGGCGGAGGCGCCGATGTTGCCCGGGTGCAGGCCGTTGTCGTGGATCGAGAGAAAGGGCACCGCCAGTGGCTGCCCCAGCGATTCCTTCGTGCTCAGGCTGACGCCATCGAGCACGGCGCGGGCGTTGAACAGGCTGCTGAAGGCGCCGATCAGATCAAGAAATGCCTCGGGGCTGAATACGCAGGTGTAGCGGCCCGTGTCGATCGGGGCGTAGTCGAGGTGGCTGATGGTGCGCTCGGCCGCTTCGCTGATGCAGCCGGCGATGTCGAGGCCTGTGGCGCCGTAGGCCAGGCGCACGGCCCCGGCACTGCGCGGTTTGCGGCCGGTTTCCTCCGCCCGGGCGTAGAGGTAGACGCTGGCGGTGGTGAGCTGCTGCTGGCGGCAGGCGCCATCGCTGTTGAGATAGAGGCGCATGCTGCTGCGCTCGGCCAGGCCGTTGTAGGGAACGGTGCCGATGGCGCTGTGGCGTCCAAGCAGTTCGGCTTCGGCAACCTTGAGGGTGTCGAGCAGCTGCAGGATGCCCTGGGGTTCGTGCAGGGGTTGATCGAGCTGGGCCACCGGGGCGGTGGCCAGAGGCGAGAACTGCGGCGTGTCGTCGGGATTGCCGAAGGCGCTGGCGGCCAGGGCGCCGGCCAGGGCGCGCTCCAGGCCAGCCTCGGAGAGATCGGAGGTGCTGGTGACGCCCACCAGCCCATCGCCGTTCCACACCCGCACGGTGATCGAACTGCGCTGGGCACCTTTCATCTGCTTGGCCTCGCCCCGGTCCACCTGCACGGAGGTGTCGGTGCTGCAGGCCGCGCCCAGATCCCAGTGCTGGATGCCCTGGGATGCGGCGAGCAGCTCGAGCGTGCCGCGCAGCTCGCTGGCGTTGAGACCCGTGTTCACAGATGGGCTGGCCATGATTCAGCGGCCCCCCACGGTGATCGAGTCCACCTTGACGTGGGGCTGACCCACGGTCACGAAGATGCTGCCGCTCACCGAGCCGCAGAAGCCTGCGGCCAGTTCGAGATCATTGGCGCACATGGAGATGCGTGGCATCACCTCCCTGGCCTCGCCGATCAGGGTGGCCCCCTTCACCGGTTTGGTGAGCCGGCCGTTCTCGATCAGATAGCCCTCTTCCACAGCGAAGTTGAACTGGCCGGTGGGTCCCACCGATCCGCCGCCCATGGCCTTGCAGTAAAGGCCCTTGTCCACCGAGGCGATCAGCTCTTCAGGGGTGTGGGGGCCTGCGGCGATGTAGGTGTTGCGCATGCGGCTGGCGGCCGCGAAGGTGTGGCTCTGGCGGCGGCCGCTGCCGGTGCGGCCATGGCCGGTGCGCAGCTCTCCGGCCCGATCGCTGATGAAGCGCTGGAGCACCCCATTCTCGATCAGAACCGTGCGCTGCGACTCCATGCCCTCGTCGTCCATGCAGAGTGAGCCGAAGGCACCGTCGCTGAGGCCTTCGTCGATGGCCGTCACGGCCTCATGGGCAATGGGCTCACCCACCTTGTCGGCAAAGGGGGTGGTGCCGCGTTCCACCTGGGTGGTTTCCAGCAGGTGGCCGCAGGCCTCATGGAAAATCACACCGCCGAAGCGGTTGGCCATCACCACCGGCATCTGGCCCGCTTCCACGTAGTCGGCATAGAGCATGGTGCCGGCGCTCTCGCACACCTCCCGCGCCGATTGCTCGGTGTCCCACTGGCGAAGGTCGTCGGGGCGGCCGGAGGTGCCGTAGCGACGCCCCACGCTGGAGCGGTGCTCACCAGCGGCGGCCAGCACGTTCAGCCCCACCGACTGGTGCAGGCGGACGTCGCGCCCAAAGGTGCCGTCGCTGGCGGCGACCAGCACCTCCTGCCAGTCGCGTGCATAGCTGCCGCGGCGCACCTGCAGATGCTGGCCGTGGCGCTCCAGCAGGCCGGTGCCCTGCAACAGGCGCTCGGTGGCTTCCTGGAGCTGGGGGCAGCGCTGGAGCCAGTCGGTTTTGCTCGCCCCGAAATCCCGTAGGCCAGGCAGTCCCTCAAATCCGCCCGTGGCGGCGCGGCTGGCCTGCAGCCCCAGCATCCCCAGCGCCTGCTCCAGGGCCTGGCGCAGACCGGCCTCTGAGAGATCGTTGGTGCTCACGAAGCCGTCGCGTTCGCCGCGAAACACGCGGATACCGGCACCGGCAGCGAAGGCCGGGCTCACGCTGGTGATGCTGTCCTGCTCGGCCAGCACGCCGAGGTGGTCGGTGCGTTCCAGGAACACCTCCACCAGATCGGCACCGGCACTGCGTCCCAGGGCCAGGAGCGGCTCCAGACAGATGCGCCAGGCGTCATCGAAGTGGTCGAGGCGGGGCAGGAGTCCGGCGCTGCCGGGACTGGCGGAAACGACCACAGGCGACGGTGGGGTGAAGGTTCGTTCATAGCAAGAAGGCCCCGACCCTGGAGGCCGGGGCCCTGGGAATGGCCGAAACCCGGAGATCTCAGCCGGGGAATCAGCGCACGGCTGGCTGCAGCTGCTCGCTGTGGATGGGCTTCATCAGGAAGAGCTGGGCCATCTCGGCGGCATTGGCCACCCAGTAAGGGAGCTTGCGCAGGGCCTTCAGCGCTGCCGGAGCGTTGCTCTCATCGGCCTTGGCGAGCTTGGCGTTGTTCTGCACCAGCTTCTCAAGCCGATCCCAGAATCTGGGGTTCTTCACGTCGAGCACGACCGGGAACACCCGGGCGGAGGTCTCGTTGGTCTTGTCAATCACGTACTTGTCGTAGGCGCGGGCATCCAGACCCAGCGCCTCATAGAACTCCTTGCGGGCCACGTCGCGCACATACATGGTGGCGAACACGGCCAGCAGGAAGAAGCGGCACCACAGGCGGGCCCGCAAGCCGCGCACCGTGTCGGGCTGGGCTTTCATCAGGGCGTCGAAGAAGTCGCCGTGGCGGTTCTCGTCTTGGCACCAGTTTTCGAAGAAGTTGAAGATCGGGAAGATCTTGCTCTCGGGATTCTTCTCGAGGTGGCGGTAAATGGCGATGTAACGCCAGTAGCCGATCTTCTCGCTGAGGTAGGTGGCGTAGAAGATGAACTTCGGCTTGAAGAATGTGTAGGCCTTGTTAGCAGTGAGGAAGCCCAGATCCAGCTGCAGGCCGAAATCACTCATCGCCTTGTTGAGGAAGCCGGCATGGCGGGCCTCATCGCGGGCCATGTGGGCGAAGCACTCGGCCAGCAGCGGATTCTTCTCCTTGATGCGGCGGCTGAGTTCCTTGTAGAGCAGGAAACCGGAAAACTCGGAGGTGCAGCTCTGCTCGAGAAACTCGACGAACACCCGGCGGGTTTCGGGGTCGAGCTTGTCAGCGGCACCCTCGAATTCTTCGTTGCGCACGAAGTGGTGACGGTTGTAGTCCTTGCGGAACTCCTCGCAGATGGCCTCCAGTTCAGCCTCGTTGGGCCGGAGGTCCATCGCCGCCATGGCGTCGAAGTCGGTCGTGTAGAAGCGCGGGGTGAGGATCGTGTCCTTCACCGGATCCTTGACGGCCGGCGCATCGGGAGTGCCCACAGCGGGGGCAACGCCTGATGTGACAGGAGCGGTGGCTGTGGCGGGAGGCACCATCGAGCGGCACAACTACGGGTGTGACTGCATCGTAGGGGCCGCCGTCGACCGGCGAGCGCCGTTGTGAAGCGGGCTGTGAACTAGTTGGGGCCCAGCCACTTCTGGCCGTTGAGGCGCTGCACCAGGCGCGACACCAGCAGGGCCAGCGTGATCTTCTTCTCGTCGATCAGGAACGATTCCAGCAGGCTGGGTTCGGCGCCGGCCTCCGCCACCGCAATGGTTTTCGGGGCGTTGAGGTTGTCGGCGGTGAAGCAGAGCCAGAAGCGCCGGCCGCCTGGCAGGCTGCCGCGCACCATCCAGCAATCGGTGCCCACCACTGGCATGGGTCCCTGCTCAAAGGCCAGCGCAGGCTCAGGGCCGCCGTAGCTCTGGATTTCTTTGGCCAGGGCCGGCACCAGCAGCTGGGGAACGAACTCGGCGAACGGCTTGTCCTCGGGGGCGGGAGGCTTCGCCTTCGCAGCTGGCTTGGCGGCGGCCTGATTGGCGGTGTCGCTGTCCGGCACGGCGGGGGCTGGAAGGTTGGCTGACTTTAGGGAGGCCACTTCGCCGCAGGGTCGGCTGGCGAAGGCCTCTGCGCTGAGCAGGCGGGGATTTACCAGTCGTCGCTGGGGGCGTCGCTCCAGCCATCGCCGACGGCGTTGGCCACCGCAGTTGGGGCTGGGGGGGTGGCTGCCGCTGTTGGGGTGGCTGCTTCGCCTCTGCCCTTGCGGATCACCCGGAATGGCACCTCCACAACGGGCGCCGGAGCGCCGGGCGGGCGTTCCGGGCCTGCGCCGCTGGCTGGTGCCGGTGATGGCTCAGGCCATACCGGCGCGCGGTGGTGGGCCTCGTGGGTGCGGGCCTCGGGTTGGCCCCCCACCTGGCGTCTCCCATGGCCTGTCGCCTGCAGGGCTGCGGTGGTGGCGGCCGCGCTGAGCAGGCCGCCTCCGGCCACTGCCATCGCCAGCCAACTGCCCACCGGCAAGGCGGGCGATGTCCAGGTGAGCAGCCGCAGGGCCACCGCCGGCCTGGGATTGAGCAGCACCAGGGCGGCGACGGCCATCAGGGGCGCCAGCACGGGCAGCAGCAGCAGGCGCCTGAGCACGCCGCTCATCCTGGCTGGTCGGCCACGGGCCCCTGCCAGCGCCGCAGCCCGCCCAGCTCGTAGCCGAGCAGATCGAGGGTGCGGATTACGAGGAAATCCACCATCTCCTCGATGCTGCGGGGCTGGTGATACCAGGCCGGCACGGGGGGGGCGATCCGGGCTCCGGCCTCGGCCAGGGCGGTGAGGTTGCGCAGGTGCACCAGGCTCCAGGGCAGTTCCCGCGGGCAGACCACGAGAGGGCGGCCCTCCTTGAGGTGCACATCGGCGGCGCGCTCCAGCAGGTCGGTGGCCACCCCAGCGGCGATGCGGCCGACGGCGCCCATGGAGCAGGGAAGGATCACCATGCCGCGGGTGCGGAAGCTGCCGCTGGCGATCGGGGCGGCCTGGTCGTTCCAGCGATGGCAGCGCAGGTGGCCCTGGCTGGTGCCGGTGCGCTCGCGCCAGAACTGCTCCTGGGCCTGGGGCTCACCGGGCACGCGGATGTCCAGTTCGGCCTGCCACACGGTGATGGCACCACGGCTGGTGATCAGCTCCACGGCTTCGCCAGCCTCCAGCAGCAGCTGCAGGGCCCGCTCGGCCAGGGGTTGGCCGGAGGCGCCGGACACCGCCAGCACCACCGGTGCAGCCTCCTGGCTCTGCATGGCTCAGTCCTCGCTGGCTGCCGGCAGTTCGTCGCCGGCCTGGTCGTCGTCGAGGCCGGCTTCAGCCTCCAGCTCGTAGCCCTCAGGCAGCACCACTGCCAGATCGATCTGGTGGCGCAGCGCATCCACCTTCTGGATCTCCACGTCCACCGCATCGCCGAGCATGTAACTGCGGCGGTTCTTGCGGCCCACCAGGCGGTTCTGGCGGGAGCGGTACTCGTACCAGTCGTCCTTGAGGGAACTCACGTGCACCAGGCCCTCCACGTTGGAGGGGGGCACCTCCACGAAGAAGCCGTAGCTCTGCACTCCGCTGATCACTCCGGGCAGGGTCTGGCCCACCAGCGGTTCGGCCTGACGCGCCTGGGCCATGGCCAGCACATCGGCCTGCAGCTCGCTCTGGAAGCGGCGGCGAGCATTGAGGCGCTGCACCAGGCCCTGGGCCACGGTGTCGCGGACAGGGTTCAGCAGGCTGGGGGCGAGCAGCGGCCAGTCGATCTGGCCGTGGCAGGCATCGGAGGCCAGGTCGACGCAGGTCTTGTGGCGCACGCTGGGGCGCTCCTTGCCGTCGTTGAGCAGCAGCACCAGCAGCTGCTGGTTCCACAGGTCGGCGTAGTGGAGGCCGGGGCAGCACAGCGGCGCCACCGCGGCGTTCTCGCCATCCAGCTGGCCGGCCAGGGCATGGACGCCCGGCGTGTCGCTCAGCTGCACCGGCCGGATCACGGCCTTGAGCTGCTGCTGCAGGGCCCGGCTGCGGTCGGTGCTGGCGAAGGCAGCGGCCAGTTCGGCGGCGCTGGCATTGCCCTCCTCGCTGAGTTCCAGTGGGATGTCAAGGGCAAGGGCGGCGCGGGCCACCTCGTTGAGATCCGTCGGATCGGGCGCCCCATTGATGGCAAAGATCGCCGGCAGCTCCAGGGCTTTGAAATGGCGGCCGGCCGCCTGATCGGCCAGCAGGATGGCTTCCCGCAGCAGGGTCAGGGGCTGGCTGGCCGGCTGTTGCACGAACCAGCCGTCCTCGGCGGCATCGGGGGTGCCTGCCACCAGATCGCCGAGCGACTCGATCGCCGGCAGGGGCAGGTTGAGATCCAGGGAGCCCGCCGCCAGACGGCGTCCACGCAGCTGGGCGGTGAGCGCCACCAGGGCCTCCAGCTGGGGAAGGTGATCTTTCAGGGGCTTGAGGGCCGCTGGGGTGGTGCGGCTCCTGGGCTTGCGCTCGGCCAGGGCCTCCAGCGCAGCTGCATCCACGCTGGCCACCGGCTTGATCTGGCTGCGGCAGAAGCGGAAGTGCTCCAGCGCGCCGTCGCCATCCAGCTCCAGCGCCACCGACACCGCCGCCTGGCTTTCGCCGGCCTTGAATGCGGCCGCCCTGGCCAGGCCCGGGCTGAGCAGGGGCAGCCACTGGCGGCCCAGACAAAGGGCATCGGCCTGCTGGCGCAGCCATAGATCCAGGGCCGTGCCCGTGCCCACGCGCTCAGCGATCGCCGGGGTGTGGACCCACAGGGTGTGGCCGCCGCCCGTGCGCGCTTCCAGGGTGAGGGCCGGCAGCTCGGGCGCCTCTTTGCCGCTCCACCCCTGCACGATCAGGACCGGCAGATGGGTGAGGTCCACCCGGTCTTTCTCGGCCAGGGCCCTGAGGCTGGCGCGGGGTGCGGCCGGCCGCTGGCTGAGGTGGTGCTTGGCCAGCAGCAGGTCGAGATCGGCGGCCTCACCGCCATTCACCGGCAGGCTGCGGGCCACGTGGCCCTGGGGCGCGAACTGCCCCACCGGGAAGCGGTCGATCGCCACCTCCACCACCGAGATCTGCTGAGGATCGGCGTAGGTGCCATCACTGGCCGGCAGCTCCACCGCCGTGAGCAGCCGGTCGTCGAGGGGCGTGGCCACCACCCGCTCGCCCTGCTGCTCCACCTGGGCCAGCAGGGTGGTGGTGCCGCGCTCGAGGATGCACTGCACGCCGCCCTCAGGGGAGCGGCGGCGGCCGCCATCACGGGTCACCTTCACCAGCACCCGATCGCCGTTCCAGGCGTGGTTGAGCTGGTTGTCGCGGATGTAGA
>VFQS010001158.1_pt1 | contig 25181 bp, 18 predicted proteins | sample 3512361 | NCBI WGS metagenome assembly VFQS01 (sample SAMN10412375, study PRJNA504923) | tailings metagenome | isolation source: Relicate 1 Philex TSF3 active mining | place: Philippines
AGTGTGGGATGAAAAGGGTCTTTTTGACCCCGCGATGATTCCCCTCGCAACAAATCTAATAATCAGTTCCCGGAAAAAGTTCCCGCTAGTAGTCTCGAGGGCCACTTGAAAAATCTCCTTGAAATGAGCCAGCAGCGCAGTAGGGTTGTGGCTGTACTTCTGGGTGAGGAGTATATCCCTACTCACCGAACCCTCTTTCTGGAGTCTGATTGGTGTGAACGTGGATTGAGCAGGAGACCTCGTCTATCTATCGCAAAAGCTGCTCCTCCAACTCCTCCAGGGGTACCCCCTTTGTCTCCGGCATCATGAAGCGCACAAAGGCCAATTGCAACACCATCATCAGGGTAAAGCAAACGAATACCGGCCCGGGCCCGACCCACTCAAACAAAACTGGGGTGAGGGCTGGAATAGCCGCCGCCAACACCCAGTGCGTCGAACTACCAAAGGCCTGCCCGCTGGCACGCAAATGGTTGGGGAAAACCTCTGAAATAAATACCCAGATTACCGTGCCCTGTCCAATGGCGTGCGACGCGATGAACAAAAACAGGAAAACCGGTACCGCCATCCCTTTCCATCCCAGGAAAAAGGCCAGCGCCACCAGCGATAGCGATACGATATACCCAAACGAACCTATATACATCAACTGCCGCCGCCCAAAACGGTCGATCAACGAAAGACCCAACAGCGTGAACACCAAATTCGTGACTCCAATCCCCACACTGCTCAACAGCGCAGCACTCGCCTCCAAACCCGCTAACTCAAATATCCGCGGCGAATAGTACAAAAAGGCATTTATCCCGGAAAACTGGTTGAAAAAGGCAATCAAAAAAGCTAATACCAACGGAAAGCGATACCTTTGGGAAAATATCGTCTCCCCCGTGTGTGCCTGCCCTTCGTGCGATACTACTTGCGCAATCTCCTTTTCAACCTCTTCGGCAGGTAAAATAGAGCGCAATACGGCTTCTGCTGCTTTTTTATCCTGCTTCTTCACCAAAAGCCAACGAGGGCTCTCCGGAACAAAAAATACGAGCACCGTATAGGCAAACGCAGGGAAAGCCTCCGCCCCCATCATCCAACGCCAGGCGTTTTCAGAAATCCCGCTGAGTAGGTAATTCGAAACAAAAGCCAGTAAAATACCCAGTACTATGTTGAACTGGTACAGCGCTACCAAGCGCCCCCTGTCTTTGGGAGGGGCAATCTCGGAGATAAACGCCGGCGCCGCTACCGTAGAAGCCCCTACTCCAAGCCCTCCGAGAAACCGAAAAAAGGCAAAAGTCCAAGGGTCGTTTGCTAAAGCCGATCCTACCGCAGAAACAAAATAAAAAACACCGATCCAAATCAGCGTAAGCCGCCGACCATAGCGATCCGTAGGAGCCCCCCCAAATACCGCCCCTACCACAGTACCCCATAGCGCCGATGACATTACTACCACCCCGTGGAAGAAAGCACTGCTGCCCCATATCTCTTGCAACGTCTTCTCCGCACCGGAAATGACAACCGTGTCAAAACCAAATAAAAAACCGGCTAACGCCCCAATAAGCGACCAAAGGAATATTTTATTTGTCTTCGTCATATCCAAAAGGTTTTCAAGTAAAGAGAAAGCGGAATTTATGGATTTTTTTACAAAAATCAACTCAAAACGCCCATAGCAACTGCCAGGCAACATCCCCGTACCGTTTGGCGTTTTTCCAAAAAATCGCCCTCTAATGATGAAATACCTCTGTATAATCTGCTTCTACCTCTGCTGCTACGCCCCCGCCCTCAACGCCCAAGCCGGCGAGCCGAGCACCCAATCGGATTCCGACCCCAAGGCTAAAGCTTTGCTAGACCGCCTTCGAAAAAAATATGAATCCTACCCCAGTCTCGAAGCCGAGTTCTCCATGAGCATAGAACTACCGGAACAGCCCAAATCCATCCAAAAAGGCAAGCTGCAACAAAAAGGAACCAAATACCGCCTCGAATTCAATGGCCAAACCGTGCTCTCCGACGGCAAATCGCTCTGGATCATCCTTCCCAAAAACAAGGAAGTGCAAATCAACAACCTGCCCGACGCAGACGAAGACGACGCCATCCTTTCCCCTCAGTCCTTGTTCCGCATCTACGAACGGAAAAATTTTGCCTACGCCCTCGTAAATGAATACAGCGACGGTAGCCGCACCCTGCAGGAAATCGAATTCAAACCCCTCGATAAATACTCGGAATACAGTAAGTTGCGCCTCACCGTCAACAAGGCAAATACCGATTTCGTCGAAATGAAAGCGTTCGCTAAAGATGGTGCCCGCTATACCATGGGCATCACCCGCCTAACGCCCAACAAGCCTTTCCCTGAAACCACTTTCGCCTTCAATAAAGCGGCGTACCCGGGATATCACATCGAGGATCTAAGGAACTGAGGCGCTTTTCCCGCCAAAATGCCTACCTTCACACCCGGAACTCTTTCACACACCAACCCGATGGAATATGGGCATAAAATCTTTTCTCGTCCGGCCTTTTGCACACGCAATCGCCCGCTCTATTGACCGCTGGTCGGCCAACGCAGTGCAAGATCAGGAAGCTATTTTTCGCTCCCTGATCGCACGCGCAGCCCACACCGCCTTTGGAAAAGACCACCGCTTCCAGGATATCCATTCCTACCACGACTTCTGTCAGCAGGTCCCTATCCGGGACTACGAAGCGCTGCGCCCTTACTTCGAACGCCTCAAAACAGGGGAGGCCAATGTCCTCTGGCCGGGCAAACCTCGCTATTTCGCGAAAACTTCAGGTACTACCTCAGGGGTAAAATACATCCCCATCACTTCCGATAGCCTGCCCAACCACTTCGGCACCGCCCGCAACGCTTTATTCAACTACTTCGCCCGAACCGGCAAAGGCCAGTGGCTCGACGGAAAAATCATCTTCCTGTCGGGTAGCCCGGAACTGGATGAAGTGGCCGGCATACCCACCGGACGACTCTCGGGTATTTCCAACCATCTGATTCCTGCCTGGCTCAAAGCGAGCCAACTGCCCTCCTACCCCACCAATTGTATCGAAGACTGGGAAACCAAACTCGACCGTATCGTGGATGAAACCATCCACCAAAATATGACCCTCATCAGCGGTATCCCCCCCTGGGTGCAGATGTACTACGAACGCCTGCTCGAACGTAGTGGGAAAAAATATGTCAAAGATATCTTCCCCAACTTCTCCGTCTTCGTCTATGGCGGGGTCAACTTCGAACCCTATCGCGCCACCCTGGAACAACTCGTGGGAAAACGCCTCGACAGCGTCGAAACCTTCCCCGCATCGGAAGGGTTCTTCGCATTCCAGGACACACAAGACCAGCCCGGCCTGCTCCTCAATACATCCTCCGGCATCTTCTTTGAATTCGTGCCCACCAGCGAAATATCTAAGGAAAACCCGCCCCGATATTCCTTGCGGGAGGTCAAAACCGGCGAAAACTACGCCCTGATTATCAATAGCAATGCCGGACTGTGGGGGTATAATATCGGCGATACCGTCGAATTCGTTTCCCTCAACCCCTTCCGCATCCGCGTCACCGGACGAATCAAACACTTTATCTCTGCCTTCGGCGAACACGTCATCGGGAAAGAAGTGGACGAGGCCATCCTCCAAACCTGCCACAGCACCGGTGCCAAAGTAGTCGAATATACCGTTGCCCCCCAGGTCAGCCCCCCGGAAGGCGGGACACCCTACCACGAATGGTTCGTGGAATTTGACCAGCTCCCCGCCAGCCTCCAGGATTTCAGCGCTTGCCTCGATCGGGAAATGATCCATCAAAACATTTATTATCAAGATCTTATAGAAGGCAATATCCTGCAGCCGCTCAAAGTACGTCCACTGCAAAAGGGCGCATTCCGCGAGTTTATGAAAGCCCAGGGAAAACTCGGCGGCCAAAATAAAGTGCCCCGATTATCCAACGACCGCAAAATTGCCGACGCACTTGCTCCTTTTTTATTCCAGAATCCTTAAATTTGCAGCTCACTTTCTAAAATCAAAATCGCAATGGGCAGAGGAGACAAACGCAGCAAACGCGGAAAAATCTGGCGTAGCTCTTACGGCAATGCCAGGCCAAAGCGCCGTGTACGCAAAGTAGCCAAAACAAACGGCTAAACGCGTCAGGGTCGGTATTTTTGGACAGACGACAACACCGCCCGTCCAAAAATACCTGACTTGTAGCCAAGAGCGGTATCAAAGGCCCTCTCTTCCTATCCTCTGCCTCTTTTCTGTCCTCTGAAGCCGTTTAGAGTCTCCCAAAAGCCTTCGCGCGGAAACAAAAGAATCCTTTCTTTTCACCTCGCTGACCCCCCACAAGAAGTCTGTTGAAAAAATCTTTCCTAAAAATCCTTTTATTCCAGTAAAATCGTATATTTCAGCAAACTGAAACGCGAGCTGGATGAAAGTACTTCACATCAGCGCCGAGTGTTTCCCGGCCGCCAAAGCAGGTGGCCTGGGCGATGTGGTGGGCGCACTCCCTAAATACCAAAACCTGGCCGGCCTCTCCGCCGCCGTGGTAATGCCCAAATACGATGTACCCTGGATCCGAAACCGATCCACCCACACCGTGTTTTCAGATGCTTTCTACATGGGCAATGACTATTTCTACCCTTTCTCTATCGAACTCGCCCACGCAGAGGAACTGGGCTTCCCGCTCTACCTCGTCCATCTGCCCGGCCAATTTGACCGACAAGGTATCTACGGCGATGCTAATGGATGGTTTGGCGATAATCCTGAACGCTTCGCCTTTTTCCAGCAAGCTGTCCTAAAATGGGTCGCTTCCATCCAAGACCGACCCGATATCCTGCATTGCCACGACCACCACGCCGGACTGATCCCCTTTATGGCCGGGTACTGCCCGGAATACCAAAGCCTGTCGGGGATACGCACCGTGTTCACTATCCACAACGGCGAATACCAAGGGGGCCTGACCTGGGATAAAGCAGGTATCCTACCCTATTTTTCTCCCGAAACAGGGGGACTGCTGGAGTGGGACGGAGCAATCAACCCCCTCGCTTCAGCTATAAAGTGCGCCTGGGCCGTCACGACCGTCTCCCCATCCTATATGGAAGAACTCGCCTTCTCCGCCAACGGCCTCGAAGGCCTATTCCGCAGCGAATGGACCAAATGCCTCGGTATCCTCAATGGCATTGACGCGCAGCTCTGGGACCCCAAAACGGATCCCTGGCTTCCCGTCCACCTGGCCGAGGACCTGGCCCACTTCAAATGGCAAAATAAACAGGCGCTGCTGCAACGCTTCCACTTCCAACCCGCCAGCCCGGTCTTTACGTTCATCGGGCGCCTGGTGCGCGAAAAAGGCGCCGACCTGCTCCCCGGACTCATCGCCCAGGTACTCGATAGCGGACTGGCCGTCAATTTCCTCATCCTCGGCACCGGGGAACCCGATCTCCACGACCAATTCAGATACCTCAATACCCAATACCCCGGCCGATTCGAAGCTATCCTGGAATACAACGAAGGCCTCGCGCACCAACTCTATGCCGGCTCCGATTTCCTCCTCATGCCCTCCCGCGTGGAACCCTGCGGACTCAACCAAATGTACGCTATGCGATACGGTACTGTCCCCATCGTCCGAAGTGTCGGGGGCCTGCGCGATACGGTCAGCGACCTCTCGGAATCCCCCCAGGATGGGCGCGGGTTCCGCTTCGAACACTTCGACCCCAACCAGGCACACCAGGCTATCTGGAAAGCTTTTCAACTCTACCATTCCCCCGACCGGCTCGATGCCGTCCGTCATCGTATCCTCCACCTGGATTTCTCATGGCAAAATGCCGCTCTCAACTATACGCAACTCTATCGTGCACTGATCTAATTCTAACGCTATGATCAAAATGATTGCCCTTATCCTGGGCGGTGGGGCCGGAAGCCGCCTCGCCCCTCTGACCAGCCAGCGCTCCAAACCCGCCGTCCCTATCGCCGGAAAATATCGCCTGATAGATATCCCTATCTCCAACTGCCTCAACTCCGGCCTGAAACGCATGTTCGTGGTCACCCAGTACAACTCGGCGTCGCTCAACCAACATATCAAAAATACCTACCACTTCGATATGTTCAGCCATGGCTTCGTAGATATCCTCGCCGCCGAGCAGACCCCGAAAAGCGACCAGTGGTTCCAGGGTACCGCAGATGCCGTACGGCAATCCATGCACCACCTCTCTAACCATGATTACGACTACCTGCTCATCCTGTCAGGCGACCAGCTCTACCAAATGGACTTCGAGGCGCTCGCGAAATACCACATCAGCCAACATGCCGATCTCACGATCGCTACCATCCCTGTAACCGAACGCGATGCCCCAGGCTTCGGTATCCTGAAAGTGAATGAGGAGGGCTTCATCAGCAATTTTGTCGAAAAACCTAAAGCAGAGGTCCTCCCCGCCTGGGAATCTGCCGTATCCGACAACCTGCGCGAAAGCGGACGTGTCTATCTGGCCTCTATGGGTATCTACGTCTTTTCGAAAGAGATTATCAAAAAACTCTTTGCAGAAAACGAAAACGCCCTGGACTTCGGCAAAGAAATTATCCCAAACGCCATCAGCAACAACTATAAAGTCGCCAGCTTCCCCTATGATGGCTACTGGACAGATATCGGTACTATACGCTCTTTCTTCGAGGCGAATATCGCCCTGACCGACCCCCTGCCCGAGTTCAACCTCTTTGACAAAAACCGCCAGGTCTATACGCGCCCCCGCCTGCTGGCACCTTCAAAAATCTACGGTACCTTCCTCAATAAAACCCTCGTAGCGGAAGGATGTATCATCCACGCACGTAAAATTGACCGCGCTATCGTCGGCATTCGCTCCCGCATCGGGGAAGGAACCGAAATCAACAGCGCTATACTCATGGGTGCCGATTACTACGAGTCCATCGAGGATATCGCCCAACGGCGCTACGGCGCCCCTATGGGTATCGGCAAAGACTGCTACATCGAAAACGCCATTATTGACAAAAACTGCCGCGTCGGCAACAATGTAGTGATTAAAGGTAGCCACCTGCTCAAAGACATGGAAACCGATACCTACGTCGTCCGCGATGGCATCGTCGTGCTCAAAAAACGGGCCTATATTCCCGACGGAACAAAAATCGGGCTGATGTGAAATCTTTCTGTACCACGGCATTCCCCCAGTTTGCACGGAAAAATCATTAGACTTGTTGCGAGGGGTCAGCGAGGTGGGAAAAAAGAGTCATTTTCTTTCCATGCGAATGCTTTTTGTGGGAGTATAGCCTAGCTATATGACCACAAAAAGGCGCAGTGTGGGGAGACCCCTCGCTGATCCCCCTCGCAACAAGTCTATTCTTTGCCCCCGGCAGGAAGTTTCATTTCTTGACGCGCATTGAGAACCAATTTTCGCTTTGCGAAAATTGGTTCTCAATGCGCGTTCAAAACAAATAAGCCTATTTCTTCAGTTCCTTCGGATACCACACATAATACTTCTCTACCGGTCGGGCGCGCACCTCAAAGTCCTCGCTCTTCGACATGGGCCCTACTGCTCCGCTCTTGAACAGGATTTTGATTTCGTCCTTGTCTATGTCGTACGCACTGTTGCGCTCTCTGCCCTCGACCAGCAAGTAATCCAGGTCGCCGTCAACTCCACCCCACCAGGTAGCCAGCCGCTCGCGCAAACTGCTGATATAGGTCTCCGAAAAGGGCTGTGCCGAAAATTCCAACTTGAACAACTTTCTGTGAATCATGCCATAGGAAAGATAGGATAAGCAGCGGTCTTCTGCATTGATCCACGATTTTACTGCCGAAAAAACGTCGTAATCATCTAGGGATGCAAAATAGGCCAACAAACGATTGCCGTCTTTCTCAAAATCCGCTTCGCATACCTCGTGCCGGATAAAATACCACAGGTTGGGCGGACAGGGCAGCTCCACTCCCGCTAACGCAAGGTGTCGTGCCCTCCGCAATACTTGTATCAGCATCTGTTCGGCAGAGACCACCGTTTTGTGCAAATAGACCTGCCAGTACATCAAGCGCCGGGCAATCAGGAACTTTTCAATGGAATAAATCCCTTTCTCCTCCACCACCAGTTCGTTATCGTATACCGCCAGCATTTTGATCATGCGGTCATACCCAATTACACCCTCGTGGACGCCCGTGAAAAAGCTGTCCCGGCTCAAATAATCCATCCGGTCCATGTCCAACTGCCCGGAAACGAGCTGGTGTAAAAATTTTTTAGGGTATCGGTCTTTGAAAATGGCAAGCGCAAGGTGCAACGCGCCCCCAAACTCCTCATCCAGCGCTTCCATAAACAACTCCGACAGGCGCTCGTGCGGAACCGCGATAAGGGTGTGCTCCAGCGTATGGGAAAAAGGGCCGTGGCCGATGTCGTGCAGCAAGATGGCAATAGAGGCTGCTGTCGCTTCCTCCTCTGTTATGTCCACTCCCTTGCCCCGCAAGACCCCAATCGCCTGCGTCATCAGATGTAAGGCCCCAAGGGCATGATGGAAACGCGTGTGCAAAGCCCCCGGATAGACGTAGTGCGACAGACTCACCTGCTTAATCCGCCGCAGACGCTGAAAATAAGGGTGCTCGATTAAGTCGAAAATGACCCCATAAGGAATATTAATGAACCCATAGACCGGATCGTTGAATATTTTTTCCCTCGCCATAGTTGCTCGTTTTCCATCTATCAAAAGACCTCTTGAACTAGAAATAGCCCCCTTCCCAACACAAACCCGATATACGAAACGCTTTTTTTATCTGTTGGTAAACAATATTACCCCAAAAATTATACTTAATGTTAGGAACCACCTAAATAGACTTTTTGCACGGGGTCGGTGAGGAGGGAAAAAGAACTTTTTGACCCCGCGATCATCCCCCGCGCAACAAGTCTAATAAGTCCGTCAAACCAGTTCGCAGAACGCAATAGCAACTATGGAAAAAATCACCATCCTCTGGGCAGATGACGAAATCGAATTGCTCAAACCTCAGCTCCTCTTCCTGGAAAAAAAAGGCTATGAAGTCATCCAGGTGACCAACGGCCACGACGCCCTCGATGAGTGCGAATCCAACAAAGCCATTGACATTGTTTTCCTCGATGAAAGCATGCCCGGCATCACCGGACTTGAAACCCTCGCCCGCCTCAAAGCGACCAACCCCAATATGCCTGTCGTCATGATTACCAAAAACGAGGCGGAAACCGTCATGGAAGAAGCCCTCGGATCCCAAATCAGCGACTACCTCATCAAACCCGTCAACCCCAACCAAATCCTCCTGACTTTAAAGAAAATCATAGACAACAAACGCCTGATTAAGGAAAAAACTTCCTCCGACTACCGGATGGAGTTCCGCGAAATATTCAGCCAAATCAATAGCGGCCTCGATTACAAGGAATGGGTGGATTTCTACCGGAAAATCATCAACTGGGAAATCAAAATAGACCAGTCCAATTCCTTCGAAATGGCCGAAATCCTGACCGACCAGAAACGGGATGCAAATGCCGCTTTCTGCAAATATATCGCCCAACATTACGTCTCCTGGGTGCAACATCAGCAACCCGGCCCCGTCATGTCCGACAATCTCCTGCGCAGCAAGGTCTTTCCAAAAGTGGATACCTCCGTGCCCACTATCTTCCTCCTACTCGACAACCTCCGCTACGACCAGTGGCGTATCATAGAACCTATCCTCAGCGAAGCATTCCGCCTCGAAGAGGAAGACTTCTTCTTCAGCATCTTGCCTACTTCTACCCAGTATAGCCGAAATGCCATCTTCGCCGGTATGATGCCCTCCGAAATCGACCGCGCCCATCCAGACTGGTGGCGCAACGATAACGAAGAAGGAGGGAAAAACCAATTTGAAGACCAACTCCTCTCCGAACTGATCCGAAAGACCTTCCGCCGGGAAATCAAATTCGATTACATGAAGGTCACCAACTCCAACTACGCCCGACAGCTTCAGGAAAACGCCCTCAACTACCTCAAAAATGACCTCACCGTCATCGTCTATAACTTCATAGACATGCTCTCCCACGCCCGCACCGAAATGGAAGTCCTTAAAGAACTCGCCGGCGATGAAAAAGCGTACCGCTCCCTGACCCGGTCCTGGTTTGAAAACTCACCGCTCTGGGGCGCCCTCCAACGCATCGCAGAACGCGATGTGCAACTTTTCGTAACGACCGACCACGGCACCATACGCGTCAATACCCCCTCCAAAGTAGTCGGAGACCGGGAAACCACTACCAACCTTCGCTATAAATCCGGGAGAAACCTACAGTACGAACGCCGGGATGTACTCGAAATACGAGACCCCGGTCAGGCAAAATTGCCGCGACCCAATGTCAGCTCAAGCTATATTTTTGCCAAAGAAGACGTGTTCTTCCTATACCCCAACAACTATAACCAGTTCAACAACTACTACAAAAATACCTTCCAACACGGAGGTATCTCTATGGAAGAAATCATCTGTCCCTTCATCAGGATGCGCTCCAAATAGCCTTCAACTCCGGGGTTTGCTCGATGACCGCCTTTAAACGCCCCATCGCCGGCACAAACAAAACGGCCCGGCCAAAACGGCCCGGAACACGCAGGTATATGCGTCCAAAGGGAATCAGTACCGAACGCACCGTTTCTACTCGTTCTATGTTGTGCAGCGGGTAGCGATAGCTCTGGAAGTAGTTCGTCACATACACGAACCCATCCCCTATCTCTACCCGCTTCAAACGCATCAGCGTGAAAAATAGAAAGACCAAACCGGATAAAAATATCCCGCCAATGGCCAACTTTTGGGGCCAAGCACCAGATATACCGCCCTTCTCCTCAGGGGATAACAGCAACGCCGCACTAAACGCCCCGAAAAAAATCGTCCAAAAAACAGGGACAAATATCTTGTAGAACAGCGTCAGATTACTGGAAACTCTTTCCATGACATCAATGTGAAATGATTGGGAATTATGCGCGGGTAGAACGCTCGCGCTCCTCCAGCTCCTTCTCTTCTTTCTCTTCCTTCCGCGCACGCTTGTTGGCCTCGCGCGCCGCTACCAATATACTGGCCTCGTACAAGCCAAAAAGCGGGAGCGCAATCAATACCTGCGAAACAGCGTCGGGCGGACTGAGAAACGCCGCTACAATCAAAATCACCACAATCGCATGGCGGCGGAACTCCCGCATAGTGCCCGGCCCAATCAATCCGACTTTAGCTAAAAAATACACGACAATGGGCAACTCAAACACCAAACCCATCGGCAGCGTAAACATCACCATATACCCGATGTACGAGTCCAGCGTAGGGGTGTTCTCCACCCCCGGAATCGTATAACCTACCAGAAAATTAATCGCAAAGGGCGCAATGATAAAATACCCAAAACTGACCCCCATCATGAACAGAAAAGAACAAATGAACACAACCCCGCGGGCCGCATTCCGCTCCGTAGCGTACAAACCCGGACTGACAAAGCGCCATAACTCCCAGAAAACATAGGGAAAAGCAAATATCAACCCCGCCGTAAACGAAATGCTTACACTGGTAATGAACGCCTCCCCAAAACCTATCGCTTGCTTCTTGAACTCCGGAGGACTGAAACACATATTATCCCCTAACCCTACCGCATGCGACAATTTACAGATGAATTGATACGAGAAAAAATCCTTCTGCGTAGGCCCAAAAATCACTTGTTTGAAAAACCAGTCCTGAAAAATGAACAGCACGATACCCGCCAGCATAACCACCAGCAACGAACGGAGGATATGCCAACGCAATTCCTCCAGGTGTTCAAAAAAGGACATCTCCTTGGTTTGGTTCTTTGACATAGTACCTGTAATATGAAACCCCAAAATTAAGAATTTTGCATAGATAGCCTACCTTTGTCTAAAATAGACTTGTCGCAAAGGGCCCGTGAGGTAGAAAACAGTCTTTTTAACCCCGCGATAGTCCCTTCGCAACAACTCTATACTATAACTACATGCGCTGCGTTTTGCAGAAAAGGATGCCCAGACCGGGCTTTGCGCGTGACAACTGTATCGTTTTTATCCTGTGAAATCCTTCTACGCTTCAAGCATGAAATACCACCTCGTTTTCATATACCTCCTTTGCATAGGGCAACTGAATAGCCAATCTACCGCCGGCTTGGTCGCCTACTACCCCTTTGACCTTTCTGTGAACGATGCCACGGGCAATACAGCCAATACCGGCTTCATATCCCGTACCCCTGAATTCGGCTGCGGGGTCTTTCAGGAAGCCCTCTCCGTACGCGACCGCATCGCCCTGGTCCGACTCGTGGGTCCCGTCCGGGAAGAATTTGATACCGAAGATTTTACCATCGCCTTCTACTTCCGGATGGCGAGTACCGACGGCATACAGTACCTCTTGTCCAAACGCCGCAAAGATTGTCTGCAAGATAATTCCTGGTACATCCGCTACCGACCCTCCACCCGGAATATCAACGCGGTCTTCTCAGAAAGCAACGACAAATTCATCAACCTGGTAAGCGAACTGGAATCCGGCTCCTGCTGGTACCACGTGGCCATCGTGCGCGATGCCGGCCTGATTCAGCTATATATCAACGGTAAATTGGTCCAGCAACAGGGCACCCTAGGCCGCATTGACCTGCGCAACGACGGCGATATCCTCATCGGGGGCAGCGAGTGTTATGGAGCAAATGAAAACTCCTTCACCGGTTTCCTCGATGAACTCCGCATCTATAACCGAGCCTTGAAAAGGGAAGAAGTGAACGGCCTGCTGCGCTCCCTGCCCGATCGCATCATCACCCAGGATACCAATATCTTCCTCGGCAACTACCTGGACCTGAAACTGTCCCCAAGTTGCGCCTCGACCTTCCGCTGGTCGCCTGCCATAGACCTCGATGATCCCAACGCTCCGGAACCACGCTTTACCCCGACCCAGCCAGGCACCTATGGCCTGCAAGTCCAAATGGGCGATGCCGCATCGCCCTGCGTGGCCACCGACTCCATCTATATCTCCGTCGTAGATCCCAATACCTTGAACTGCGCCACAGTGTATCTGCCCGGCGCCTTTACGCCAAACGGGGATGGACTGAATGACCAGTACGGCATCAGCAACCCCTATGCCATACAACAACTTCACACCTTTGAAATCTTCGACCGATGGGGAGCCCGAGTCTTCTACACGACCCAGGTCTTTGACCAGTGGGACGGCACCTTCCAGGGCCAGGAGGTAAATCCAGGGGTATTTATCTACCGCGTATCCTTTACCTGTAATGAAAAGAAACAAGTCCAGACCGGCAGTTTCGTAGTGATGAAATAATGAGACTTGCTGCGAGGGATCAGCAAAGGGTCAAAAAGGCCCTTTGCTGACCCCTCGCAGCAAGTCCAACGATTTTGCCATTTATCGGATTATCCCCGTTTCACCCCGGTACAACAGCACCACGCCGTCTAAAAACTCCACTTCGACAAGATAGACATACACCCCCGAGGGGGCTATCCTGCCGCCTACCTTACCATCCCATAAAGGCGCCCCGCTCAGGCAATCTACCGTTACGTTGCGGGCCTCAAAAACTTGCCCACCCCAACGATCGAACACGACCGCATAGTTGATCTTTGTGACGCCCTTGCAGGCAAAGACCCGCAATTCGTCGTTCCATCCATCTCCATTAGGTGAAAAAACATTGGGGATAAAAACATTGCGATTTCTATCCAACTCTACGAGGATACTGCCCGAGGCCTTACAGCCATTCACATCCGTGACGTTCAACCGAAACGTCTGGTCTTCCAGAAGATTGACAATGAACGGAGATTTGATATTGGGGGCACTGAGGTTTGCCGCAGGACTCCAGGCATACGTCTGGACAGGGGTCGTGCCCGTGATAATCGGCTGTAGTGCCGTCAACGTGTCCCCTAATTCGACCACCAGCTCCGCCGGGTCGAACACGACGCGCAACTCCGCGGGCTGGGTCACCGTAATCGTATCCGTAAACGTACAGCCCAGCGGGTCTTCTACCGTCACCAACAAATCCCCCGCAAAAACAGTAGCTGCCTGGTTGGGGGAAAAGCTAAGCCCCGTATTGTTTACGGAATAGGTGTAGTCCATCAGGTTGCCGCCGTTTCCGCCGTATATCGTATCTATTTTCAAGACCGTAGATTCCCCGTAGCAACGCGGATCTTTGGGTTTTGGAATGACCGCTACAATGGGGTCGGGCTGTAAAATGTCGTAATTCAATACAGCCTGACATCCTTTTATATCGGTAACCGTTACGGAATAACTGCCCGCTGAGAGTTTCGTCGCCTGATCCAAAGCAGCCGAAGCAATGTCGCCCGACCAGGTATATGGCGTCGCAGAAAGCGGGTTAATGCTGTCTTGCTTATTGACGACTACCCGTATGCGGCCGTCATTGCCCCCGTAACAACGGGCGTTATTCGTGCCGGCCGGATCTACCGTCAACCGGAGCTGCGCCGGTTGGCGCATGGCAAACACCTCTTCTTTGACACAGGAATTCTTGTCCCGTACTTGCATCGTATATCTTCCAATACCGATACCGCTTAGCTCGTTAGACGCCAGGCCGGCTTCGACCCATTGGAAAGTATAGCCCGGAACACCGCCCTGGGCCTTGGCCGTTACTTTGCCGTCTTTGCCCGCATAGCAACTCACGGGCACGGTATCGAACGTCACGCGTATCGCTTCCGGGCTGGGTACCACCAGAGTATCTACTATCGAACAGGCATTGGAATCCACTACGACAACGGCGTTCCGGCCCCCGCAAAGTGCCTTCGCCCTCGCGCTCTGTACCTTGCTGAACACCTCTCCATTCGCCCAGGTGAACGTGAAGCGCCCACTGGCCCCATTGCTGTACCGGCCGCTTATCGTTGCCGCCCCATCACAGACCTTCTCAAAGCAACTCACAGCCTGTATATCTGAGTAGGCTACCTCAATGCGCGGAGGGTCGCTGACCGTTACACTGCGCACTACCCCCGGACAGAAGTTGGCATCCGTCAGGGTCATTGAATAAACTCCTTGCGACAAGCCCGGACGCAGTGGAAAAAAGGTAGTGTCCACCCTGCTGCCCGCAGCCCATAAGTAGCGGTACGGCTTTGTACCCCCTTCCCCACTTACCAGAGCGCTGCCATTGGCTTCTCCCGGACAACGCGGGGAGCTCACCGCTATGTCCACTACCCGGAGGACTTCAGGGGCTACTACGCGAGCCGTATCCAGAGTCTGGCAACCATCTGCCGCCAGTATAGTGACAATGTACTCCCCCGGCAACAGCCCGGACACCCGGGGCCCGCTGGCCCCGTTGCTCCAACGGTAAGACAGGATGGCAGCACCCCCATCCCGCGCATTCACCAAAAGCTCACCGTTGGTGTCCGATGCACAGGCCAGCGTATCGTTGCTCAGGCTCAACACCTGCGGAGGGGTGGGAGCAAGAATCTTGACTTCAAAATTGGTTTCGCAAGAACGGGTATCCGTAACTTTTAATGTGTATGTACCCGCAGCCAGGTTGCGGGCTGTAGAGTCGCGCTGCCCATTGTTCCACTCAAAAGAATAGGGGCGATTCCCTCCCCTCACCGATACTGTAGCGCTCCCGTCCTTGCCTACCACACAGGTCTCGTTCACAAGGTTGGACAGGGAAACCTGCAAAGGGTCGGGCTCCTGTACCTCAATAGTGTCCAGGAGCGAACATCCCGCTGGATCGCTATCGCGCATCGTAACCACATAACGCCCCGCACAAAGACCATTGATTGCACTGCCAGTCGGCGTATTGACCGGGGCACCGCTCCCCCGCCGATCCCAACTGAACGTGTATGGAGTAGCGCTCGAAGTAGCCGGCAGCGTATTCCCCAATACAGAAATTGCCCCGTCGCAACGGCCGTTGCACGTTACGTCGGATACGGAAGCGGTGATAGTAAGAGTCTTTTTGGCACCTATGGTGACGCACTGTTGCACCTGACAACCTTTTTCATCGCTCACGACCAGGCAGTACGTTCCCGGAAGCAGCTTGCTCTTGGAAAAGCTACCCAACTTGACCGGCGTATCCCCGCTCCAGGCAAAGGTATAGCGCCCCGCCGAGTCCGGTGTTCCACCTTTCGCAGTAATGGCAATACTCCCATCCGCAATACCCGAACAACTCGCCGTCACAATGACCGGGGTAAGGGAAATCGCAGCAGGCGACGACAGGTTGGTGCTCGCTGTGGAAATACAACCAGATGGATTCGTCACCGTGACGGCATACGCTCCCCCGCGCAGACTGTCTATACCAGCCCCCGTTTCCCCGGGTATGTTCCAGCGGAAAGTATAAGAGGTCAAGGGGTTGGAAACCAAAACGGAATTGACCAATACTTCTGCCCGCACCGCCCCGTCCGTGCTCGAAAAACACGCTGGATCGCTCTCTATCAGGCGCACTGCAAGGTCAGGTGGCTCTACGATTTCCACCGTGTCAACCGCCGTATTCCGGGGCGTACTCTGGTCGCGTACGGAAACGCGGTAAAGACCCGCCGGGAGCTGCGCAATCTGCAATTTATCCCCCGACGCAGCAATATTTCCTGAGCCACTGAGGATGGGCGCGGGAGAAATTTTTTGATACGTGACGTCGTAGGGGGCTCGCCCATTTGCCACGGTGATGATCAGCCTGCCGTCTTCCAACCCGTCGCAACTCACGCTATCGGCAGCTACATCGAAGAAGAGGGTCGCGGCGGAAACGTTCACCTGGCCAGATCGCAGGATAAAGCCTATAGGTTTAGGATCAGGCGTACCTACTGTCTCCGGGGGCATGAGGGCGGGGACGATTCGCACCGGGCTTTTATCGCCCAGGTTGCCCACTACGACAAAGCAAAGAGAAAACAAGGTATCTCCATCCGGAAGGTTGACCCCGCCAAAGCGCGGATCCAACCACGACAAGTTGAGCTGGCCGCCCTGCGGTATCACATTCATGTTTCCAGGCCCGAGACTTCTCACGCTGTCGTTCAAAGACTTTATTTCTGTAAATCGAACGACCTTTTCATCCCAGGTAAAGTCCATTTCGAGCGCTCCTACCCCCTTGAAATTTTTGACCGTCAGCGGAAGGCATACGCTGTCGCCGGGCAAGCGGTTTACAAAGGGAAGCGAAAACTCTACGGGGCTACACCCTGGCATACTCATGGTGAAAATGGATTCACAACTGATGCCATCTTCCAGCAAGATTTCATAATCGCCGGGTTCCGGTACAAAAAAGCGGACCGTATCCAAGTGGTGCGGCTTACTGCTGCTGAGCAAGTAGCCTTTTACGTCTGAATCTCCTATCTTCTGGATGCGAACGCTGTAAATACCGCTGGTATCGTACTCTGGGAAGCCCCCCTGTGCGATAAAGGAGCCCTGGCAACCATTCTCCGGATTAGTCCCCAGCGGTTTGCCCTCTACGGCATTGAGATATACCACCTGGAAAGCAGCTGCAGTATTGACATGTACACAGGGGCCGGATTCCCCGCTCACCGGGTCGGCCTCGTACGTGGACTTCGCAAAATCATCTACGGTGATGGGGGCAAACCAAAAAGATACCGGCTTTCCCTTGGCGAAGCTGCCCTGGAGCTGCCCCCGGTTGTAGAGCGTGAGGTTCCCCCCCGGGGTCCCGCCACCAGTGACCCATATTTTTGACGTTTGCGGCACGGGCTGGTTATTGATGATAATCGGGCTCGTGCGGTTCAGGCAGCGGTCTTTTAATATGTCGCTGAAGGATGGGCCTGTAATCCCGGGAGGACAATCATAGAAGGCATACCGAATGCCGGGAGGGGAAAATGGATCCGGATCCCCGCTGAGGTTCAGGTCTCCGTTGTGTTTGATATCTATAGAGTCATTGGCGCATAAAAAGACCAACTTGTCCCCTACTGTATTGCTCTGCCCGTTGAACAGGCCGAACTGGAACGTACCCGCAAAGTTTGTGCAAGACGACCGGGTGCGCACAGCGTTTTCGAAAAGGCGGCCCTTGAGGGAAACGCTCGCGGGCGATTGCGCGCTCAGGGCAAAGACACCGCAAAACAATGTGGCGGTAAACAGATGTTTCATCATGCGCTGCATGGCTATATCAAGGTTCATCGGATATTGGCCATAGCAAGTGACACGTTTGACCTAGTACAGGCCACCACATGTCGGCGGCCTTTTTTGGGTCGGCTATGCTTGGGTTACCCCATGAATTTTCCTTTTCCCCAGGCTCGAAGAAATCGTTTCCCAGGGGGCGAATCGCTCACGAAGCAATCATTATGGCCATTCTTTCGTAGGCAAGAACGCCTGAGTAGCCTAATTATTGCCGCCTGTCCCCACTTGGCTCTGCACAGAAGGATCAGAATTTATTCAACTCCACCACAAAGCCCTGGCGGCCTTCTTTTGCAATACGGGCCAGAAAAGCAGTCGCCTCCGACTTATTGTAAAATTCCCCCAGGTGTACCTTCACGTATTTGGGCTTACCAGGCAGTGCCTCTTCCAGTATGCGGACGGGGAGCTGGTATTTTTCTTTTATTTCTTTGACAAGCTGGTTTGCCAATTGGGAATCTTTGTATGCCCCCATCTGGATGGAAAAGTAGGTCGGAGAAGAAGAAGAAGAAGAAGAAGAAGGCGCAGGGGCACGGTTCAAATCCCGTATGTTCGTACCCGCCCCTTCGCCTCCACCCCGAGGTGTCTCAAATGAACTGCCCGGAACATCGTTCGTCTGGATCGGGGGAAGTACAATCTCGGGCACATGGACTTTCATTCCCGACAGGCTGCCGCTGGAAGTCGATGTACCCACCGGAACGTAGAACCGCTTCAGGATGGAGAGCAGGCGTTCCGCAGATATGGAACATTCCTGCCGGGCAGCCACCCGCCCGTCTGGGTTCAGGATGAGAAGGGTGGGTAGCGTTTTGATACCATAGGCATCTACCTGGCGATAGCCGTCGATATCGTCGAAATCTACTTTCACGGCCAGGTAATTTTGCTTCGCAAATTCTACGACCTCCGGATCCATGAAGGTATTGGTTTCCATCCATCGGCAGGGCATACACCAGCTCGCCGTGAAATGTACCATCAGTGGTTTATTGACTTTGGAGGCTTGCTGAATGGCTTCGGGAAGGCGCAGGTTCAGGAATTCAATCCCCCCGGGCGGGGGCATGGCGATGAGTGGCAGGCGTACCGCCATTGCTAAGACAAGTACTTTCCAGTTCATGAGATTTGCGGATTATGTGTGATTTTACAACCACAAATATATTAAAAAAAAATATAATAACAAAAGACTGGAACAGTAGGTATCTCTTACGAAGATGTATATTACATGTAATACCGCTAAATCCCTGTTTTTCTTGTTCAGGAGATATGGATTTTACATTTTTTTCACATTTTTGGCTATATACGGGTTGCGGGAAGTCCGTGAGGTGAGAAAAAAGGGGCTTTTTTTCACGAAGGCTTTTTGTGGAAGTCGGAGCAAGCTATACGACCGAAAAAAGACGCCATATGGGCAAAAAGAGTTTTTCGACCTTTTGATAACCTACCTCACAAGGAACCTGATTTATTCGTCTTTACCCTGCGTTTTATTTTGGCAGGGAGCCCCTAATTGTTCCAGGAGCTGCAAGTGGCCCTCCAACAAAGTCTGGGCAGCGTGGAACAGTTCTTCGAAGTGCATGGCCACGACATGCAGGTCGCGGGGAGAGGCTTCTTCTGTGTTTTTCACTTTGAAATGGCAACAGGTGTGCAGTCCCTTCATCACCGCTTGAAGTTCTTGTGCTTGCCGCACATAGCGCTGCAGCGATTGTTCGACACAGGGCGTGTCTCCGCTCCCATCGGGCTGCACGTCCTGGCTCAAATCCCTGTGGGTGATGTCCACAATGGAAACACTAAACAACTTCGCTAACTTGAGCAAATTGCATATCTTGGGTTCTGCGGTGCCGTTCTCGTACGAGGCGATATTGCCCCGGTTCAACCCGATACGGACGCCGAGCTCTTCCTGGCTCCAACCATACCTGCGCCTCAGGTAGCGGATGTTCCTGTCAATGTAAACTTGTCCTGTAGGTTCCGGCTTTGCTTCCATGGCGCCATTGGTGATTTTGCCCGTCTTGAAAAGGATACTGGGGTTATGTAATAAGGGCGTAATTCAAAATGTCTAAAAAAATACTCTTCTTTCTGCCTGGTCAAACTTTACTAACCATTCTAACAGGAATACAATTCCTGTATCCCTTAGTTTAGTTTTGTTAATTTTTTTAACAAAGTTTTTTAACTGCTTTGTTTTTCAAGTTATTGCAAAATATTTTTATTTATAAAAAGTCTAAATAGACAAAAAAAATTGCACTCACCTAAAGAATTTTGTATTTTTGTAAAAAAATATTACAAAACAAAGCCCTAATAAACCAACGTCTTATGAATAACCAATCAAAAGACCAAATACAAATACAGCTCGACAAAATCAGCCCCTCCCTGCGCGCTTTTGCGCTCAAGCTGACCACCAACAGTATGGATGCCGAGGATCTATACCAAGACACCGCCTTCCGCATCTTCACCAATGCCGAGAAATACCACGCGGGGACGAATTTCAAGGCATGGGCTGTCACCATCATGCGCAATATCTTTATCAACAACTACCGGAAAAAACTGCGCCGCAACCTGGTCATTGACCAGACGCCCAACAACTATCTGCTGGACTCCGGTACCGAGGCCATCCCCAACGACGGTGAAACCTCCTTGGAGTTGACCGAGCTCATCGGTATGGTAGAAACGCTTCCGGAAGATTTCAGAAAGCCGTTCATCATGGCATTCGAAGGGTTCAAGTACGAAGAGATTGCCGAAGAACTGGGCTCGCCCCTTGGCACCATAAAAAGCCGCATCTTCTTCGCCCGTAAAAAACTTCAGAAACTCTACCGGGAATATTATCAGGAACGCGCCTGATTTCTCCTTTTTTTGCGTATCTTGTCCCTAAATTCTGAGCGCCCATGGGAAAAATATGCATTCAAGGGAGCAACGGGGAGATACGCCTGCGCAAAAGCAAACGCCTCGTAGGTCTGCGCATGGCCAATTCCAGAAGCCTGTTCACCACACCCGATTATATCCAGCAAGAAATCCACCCTAACCTCGGGGGGTTCCAACTCGTAGAATTGCAAACCGACGGTACCGGCCTCGAGGACAAACTCGACCAGGTACGCCAACAGGAAGAAGTAGAAAGCGGCACCCACGTCTATTTCCCCGAAGGCAGCAACAAGCCTCTAGTGCCTACGGGCATCCTCTATTTCACCTTTGAACCTGGCGTCAGCGAGCAGGAACAGCTCCTGGTACTGGATGAGTTCCACCTCGAGCTCGTAGAGCGCCGCACCCCGGAACAGCTCGTCGCCCGCACCACCCCCCAGAGCTTCAATCCCATCCGCGTGGCCACTCTGGCCGGCCAGTCCTGCCTGGTACGCCAGGTACTGGCCGATTTTGATACTATCCTCGACGAGTACGATGATAATGCCATACCCGGCGACCAGTTGCTCTCCCATCAATGGTATCTGCAAAACAATGGCTTCCTGCCCGACGCACAAGCCAGGCTCCTGCGCGGTGCCGACGCCCGCGTCGTCAATGCCTGGAAACGCCTGGGCAATCTCGGGTCCAATCAAATCACCATTGCGGTCATTGACAATGGATTCGACCTTTCCCATCCGGATTTTCAAGGCAAAGTGTATCGCCCGTTCGATATGTGGAACAACTCTCCCCAGCTATCGGGCGGCAACCCGCAATACGCGCATGGCACCCCCTGCGCCAGTATCGCCATCGCCGCTTCCAACGGCAGCGGCATGGTCGGCGTAGCGCCCAATGCCCGCTTCATGCCCATCAATGGCACTTCCTTCAACAGCATGGCCACCGAGCGCATGTTCAACTACTGCGTGGCCAATGGCGCCGATATCATCTCCTGTAGCTGGGGCACCACCGACCCGAATTACCAGTTAGACGGATTCAAGCAGCAGGCCATTGCTCGCGCTGCACGCGAAGGGCGCGGTGGAAGGGGCTGCGTCATCCTCTTCGCCGTGGGAAACGATTCCAAAACCTACGTCAACTATTACGCCGCCCACCCCGATGTGATCGCAGTGGGGGCCTCAACCAGCGACGATTCCTTCGCCTCCTACTCCAACCAGGGGCCGGAAGTGACCCTCTGCGCCCCCTCAAATGGGGAATGGCCCCTCCTCGCCGCCCGTGCCTCCTGGGATCCGGGCGCGCAAGGGCAATACGGCGAATACCGCTACTGGCTTGACGGCCGCTCCCGCGGCAACCAGTACAAACACTTCGGAGGCACCTCGGGCGCTACGCCTCTGGTCGCTGGCGTGTGCGCCCTCATCCTCTCTGCCAACCCCAACCTGAGCGCTGCCGAAGTCAAACAAATCCTCATACAAACCGCCGACAAAATCGGACGCCCCGAAGAGTATGTCGCCGGCCACTCCAGGAAATACGGCTACGGCCGCGTCAATGCCGAACGCGCCGTACTGGAAGCCCTCCGAAGGAGAAACGCCGCTCCATCCACTCCCCCCACCCCCGTACAAAACCCTTCGAGCACGACGCCCCCCACGACCGGCTGGGGCGTACAGGTCGGTGCCTATGCCAGCTTTGACAGCGCCACCCAGCAGGCAACCCAGCTCCAAGCCTACTTCAAACAGCCCACTTTCATCAAACCACAAACTCTAAGTGGACAAACGATGTACAAACTACTAATCGGGCATTTCACAGATCCCCGCCAGGCGGTAGCGCTTCAGGGACAATTACAGAATGCCGGCATCAATGGGTTTGCAAAAAATTTCGCAGACCTCTGACATAGCCCGTCAGATATCCCGCTTTTTCTCAAACGTATCCCGCTCAAGGAAATACCGCGACGCCTCCTCGTCATCGGGAAGCACTCGGCGCTCCTCGTCGCGCTCTAACTTGTCTTTGTACCAAAACGCAACAACTACCCCTGCACCCGCCCCCAGCAAGTGACTTTCCCACGAAACACCATCCTCTCCCGGTAATATCCCTATGAACATGGAGCCGTAATAGAACAATACCAACCCCGCCAATGCAATGGATTTGAAATTGCGGCGGAACACCCCGGTCCAGAATACAAACGCTACCAACCCATACACTACCCCGCTCGCTCCTACATGGTACACCGAACGCCCAAATACCCATACCAAAATACCCGTCAACAGGTATATCCATCCGATTGCCGGAAGGGCCACCCGGCGATAAAAAAACAAAATCAGGGCGCTCAACACGAAAAAAGGCACCGAATTCGATAGCAAATGACCGAATCCCCCATGTATAAGGGGCGATAGCAATACTCCCCACAAACCTTCTATCCGGCGGGGATAAACGCCCAGAACGCCCAACTCCAGGCTTGTCAGGCTCTGTACTGCCTGTACCCCCCACATCAGGCACAGTAGGAAGAAGGGGATGCGCACACTGGACTGCAACTTACGCGATACGGCTTTCCACATACTTATAAGTATCTCCTTCGGACCAACTTGATAAAGGCCTGGGCAATCTCTATCCGTTCCTCATTGCCCCAGCGGTACTGCTCTGCCAGGTTTATCAAAAAGCCGCGTGCGGCTTCAAAGGCATCGAATCGGTTAAGCAACTGAAGGGACTCGTCAAGTGCCGCCCGATCTCTTCCGAACAATTCATTGATGTACAGCAAGCGGTCGTTTATAGACATGGCCTTGTTCAAGTCGGCAACAGGGCTTTCGCTCAGACGCTCCGACAGTTCTGTCGCTTTTTTAAAGTTGAACAGCTGCGCAAGGGCAGGGTCTAAGCCCGCTGACTCCGCGCGAGGCGGGACAGGAGGTACCTCCCGACGCTCTACCGGGGGAGGCGGCACAGGTACTTCTACCACCGGAGGGGGCGAAACCGGCATCTCCCGCTTTGGCAGCTCAAATGAAAAGGGCTCTGGAGCAGAGGAAGCAACCGCTTGTGGGGCCGGAGGCGCGGCTTCCACGGGCGGCGGGGACACCGGTGGCCTCTCTGCACGGGGCGGCGCATCGTCCCGCTTGCCCATTTCCGTCGTTTTTTGCTGTGTCTCTTCCAAAAAAAGGCCGTATAATTGCCGCAGATAGCTCAGCATGAGATCCCGTTCAATGCTGGAGGGCTGCGGACCAGCCTCTTCGATGCTCTTGAACAGTGCGTTCGCTTTCCGCATGAGGATTCGGGCGTTTTGTAAGTCCATTATGCTTCGTGTTTTTTTACTCGTCCGTTTATATAGTATGATAGACTTGTCCTGATGAAAAACAGGGCCGGTTTCAAAAATAAGGTTTTTTTTTGAAAAAGACAGATACCGACTCTCGCAACCAGTATATCAGACTTGTTGCGCGGGGAATCATAGAGGGGCGGCCGTACTGAACCCTTGACCGGTTTACCTCGCAACAAGTCTTTCCACACGAAGGCTTTTTGAGGGAGTCTAAGCTCGCTATATGGCCGAAAAAAGGCACAGTGTGGGCAAAAATGGCCTTTTTGACCCCGCGATGATCCCCCGCGCAACAAGTCTAATGATCACCCAAACCAGACACTTATGTTTTTAGAGCCATTCTCAAAGGGGCAGCGCAGCGGATGGATTGAAGTTATCTGCGGTTCCATGTTCTCCGGAAAAACCGAAGAGCTCATCCGCCGCCTAAAAAGGGCCAAAATAGCCAACCAGCGGGTTGAAATCTTCAAGCCCCAGATTGACCGGCGTTATTCCGAGACCCACGTCATTTCGCACGATGCCAACTCTATCCACTCGACTCCTATACAGCATTCCGATGAGATGATAGCCCTCTCGGAAGGTGTCAGCGTCATCGGGGTAGATGAAGCGCAGTTCTTCGATGATGAACTGCCGGAGAACTGCCAAAAGCTCGCCCTGCGCGGCATCCGGGTAATCGTGGCCGGGCTGGATATGGACTTCCGAGGGAAGCCCTTCGGCCCTATGCCCCGCCTGATGGCCGTATCGGAATACATCACCAAAGTACATGCTATATGCCCGCACTGCGGCAACCTCGCTGTGCACTCCTATCGGTTGAACCCCTCCCAGGAAACCGTCATGCTCGGAGAAAAAGACCTCTACGAGCCCCGTTGCCGCACCTGTTTCCACCTGGGCCAGATCCTGGACTCCAAAACCATCGGTAGAAAGCTTGGTCAGGAATAATAGACTTGTTGCGCGGGGGATCCTCGCGGGGTCAAAAAGGCCCTTTTTCGCCCATGCTGTGCTTTTTTTGATCATATAGCAGAGCTATACTCCCTCAAAAAGCTTTCGCATGGACAAAAAATGACTCTTTTTTCCCCTCTCGCT
>VFQS010001159.1_pt1 | contig 25177 bp, 20 predicted proteins | sample 3512361 | NCBI WGS metagenome assembly VFQS01 (sample SAMN10412375, study PRJNA504923) | tailings metagenome | isolation source: Relicate 1 Philex TSF3 active mining | place: Philippines
AAGATCGTTTGAATCCTATTATGATTGCGGAGAGGGAATTGTATGAAAGGAAGATTCCCTTGATGGTTCGTAGGTATTATCATACGTCGTCGGGTGCTAAATACGAGGATTGGCGTATTGATGATTTCTTGATTGTTTAAAGTACACTTTTTTCAAAAAGTGTGATCAAAACAGGTTTTGCTAAACTATGAATTCGGTTGTATATTATTGCTTATGTTGCTTTGTATAATCCAATAGTTATAATTATATCCATTATAATAGTATGAATAATGGATATAATCCATTGTATAAAGGAGATAAACCTGGAATAAATGACATTCAATGTTATTCTTATTCAGATGAGAATCGTAACAAAATAAAGTCATATTTATTATCAGTTTTCTCAAATAAATCAAATGATGAACGATCATATACATTTAATGTAACGATAAAAGGCGTTAGCGTTCAAGTAAAAATACATTACAATACACAAAATGAAAAGTATAAGATCGTTGTAGGTGATGATTTAGCGAATTTATTTATTGATCATACTACATACGATTTTTTAAAAACAAAAAATGTATCCGAGTTAGATGGTTTTTGTCACATAATGGGAGAAAGCACACAAACCGTATGTGACGTCGCGTTTTGTTACGAACTATCAACATTGAAGGGCACAGAAGATTTTAAGGGTTCAGACGTATTAATATTGGTGATTCGTTTAGCGTTTATGCTATGCGCTCCATATATATCGTTGATAGACGATTCATATATTTCTGGAAAACCGCAAGAGGAATCGGATGCTATCTTTTATGCAAAGGGGCGAACGTGGTATGAACGGTATGGTTTTATTCCAATTAAATTTATTCCAGGAATTGTATTAACTGATCCAAATAGTCATATCGATGAGATAAAAACTGCTCTTGATGAATATTTATCATTAAAAAGATCATATCTATCAAACACATTGTTATCTGTTCCAGAGGCGCCGATTGTTCATTCTATAGCAAAATTATGTGGGATTCTTTCGAAAAAGATAGAGGGGCATGTGTGTAAAGAACCTTACAAAATATCATTGGAAGATTTTCAGGATATTAAATCAGGTGTATGGATAATGTTTAACCCGATCGGTGCTCCACAAATAATTTCAACACAATATCCATATGATGTTGTTAGATCAAATGTGATAACACGTAACGAAAAGGGCATTCCTTCTTTAGGAGGTTCTTTATTGATACGATCTGTGTTGAAGGAAATAAACAGACACACTAAATAAATGTATTTGTTTCTATGTTAAAATATATGAGTTCTTCAGCAGAAAGAATTTGCCCTGAGGAAAACAAGAATCCTCGTGGAGAGATCTATTATCAAAAGTCCGAGTTGGTAGAGTTGGCTCGTCGCCGATTGGGGATGTCTAAATATGCTGCCAACAAGAAATCCAAGAGCGATTTGTGCCGTCGTTTGAACATTCCGATGAAAACTGTGTCTAAGGCAGTTGCGATGGCATATCGTTTGAGGGAAGACGATGAGACCCGCGCTGTTAGGAGGAAGCCAGTTCAGAAGCCAGTTCCTGTTGGCGATTGTATGGAGAGGAGTAAGTTAAAGATTAAGAATCACCAGAAGAAGGTGATTAACTATATGAAGGATCACAGGGGTTTGATCGTTGTTCATTCGGTTGGTAGCGGCAAAACCTTGACGGGTGTTGCTTATTCTCAGTGTTTCTTGGACGACTTCCCCGACAGGAAAGTTGTAGTAGTGACCCCGAAGAGTCTTCAGCGTAATTTCAAGAAGGAGATGAAGGCATACGGTCTTAGTGTTAGGGATCCTCGTTACAAGTTCTATACTTACAATGGGTTCTTAAACGCTGGTTCTGCTGGAAAAGAGAGTTGTCGTGGTAATTTGATCATCATTGATGAGGTTCATAACTTGAGGACGATTCCAGGTAAGGTGAAGGGAAAGGACGGCAGGTATAAGACAACCGGTAAGATGGCGAAGGCTTTAGTGAAGTGTTGTATCAAGGCGAAGAAGGTATTGTTATTGAGTGCTACTCCTATTGTGAATAGCATTGCTGACATTCATCCGATGGTTAGCATGGTGGATGGTAAGAAGATGATGGAATCGGCGAAGGAGTTTAAGGCATCTGTTGCGGAGCCTGCTCAGTTAAGGGAATATATCCGTAAAAAATTCAGCGTTTTCTCTCCTTCAAACGTGGAGAGACAGCGTGATTATCCAGGCATTCGCTTTTTTGATAAATTCATAGAGATGGATAAGAAGTTCTTGAAGGATTATAAGAAGATCGAGTCTCAGGAGTTTAGCGATCGTTTGATCCGATTGTTTGGTGAGAAGGATTGGAAGGCGTTTTACAATGGTGTTCGTAGGGCAGTGAATAGTTTAGAGATGAGCAATTCCCCCAAGGTGAAATTCGTGACACGAATTATAGAGTCTGCTGAGGGATCTCGTAAGTTCTTGGTCTATTCTCATTTCAAGAAGTCTGGTTTAGCATTAATAGAGAAGCGATTAGAGGATAAGGGTATTGATTTTAGGAGGATTGATGGTCAGATTTCTAAGCGCCTACGCTCTGAATATGTTGATCTATACAATCGTGGCGTTGTGAAGGTATTGCTTATATCGAAGGCTGGTTCGGAGGGTCTTGATTTGAAGGGAACGAATTCGATTATCTTGTTAGAGCCATCTTGGAATGAGACAACGATACGCCAGGTTATTGGTCGTGGCGTTCGTTACAAGTCTCACGAGGGAATGCCCGAGTCTCAAAGGACAGTATATGTGTATAAATTGTATATGCACACTCCTGAAGAAGGAAAACTATTGAATGTGTTGAAGAATAACGTGTATACCCGAATGCCAAACCCAGATGGTAGTGAGGATCCCAAGGGCGAGAAACTATCGATTGATATGTTCTTGAGAAATTTCTCATTGAATAAACAAGATATGGTGGATCTATACATGAATATGATCAAGGAAGAGTCGATTGAGATCAGGGATTAGATTGATATCGCGAAGAGTCGATTGAGATCAGGGATTAATAAATGTTATTATTTGAAATAATCAGAACCGTATGATATATATAATTCCGAATGAATAGGAATATCCGTGAGGGACCAAATTTCAACACGGTTATTTTTAACAACGAATTCGCAATTGTTTTTATAGTTTGAGTTATAGGAATCGTTGATCATAGCCATATAGCATCGTGGATATTCACGGGCATCGATTCCGAGATCATCGTGAATCGCAAAGAAATATCCAGATATCGTATTTCTGGTATGATATGATCCAGTATATTCATCAATGAACGATTTTGCTGGGATATATGAATTCGTGAAGACGCCGAGACCAGCATTTGGAATAAGGCTATCTTTGATCGTAAGATCATATATGGAATTATGATAATACGACGGTGTTGGAGGGATAAGTGGAAAGTGTTGATAGGGATGCTTACCCTTTTTACGGGGCATTTTAGAGATAAGGGGGAAAATTGATCAAACAAATGAACGAATGATATGATTCAGAGAATATATAAGGATAACCCGCTTATTAATAATCTAATATCTACATAAAATATGAAGTTCTGTGCGGATTGTCAGAATATGCTCTATTTTTCTTATATGAATAACAAACTGATGAAGACCTGTGCAGTTTGTAATTATTCAGAGGTGGTAGAGGGGCTTGAGGAGATTCATCAGAGCGACAAATCGCAGGGTTCACGCGAGGATCGTCCATATTTTATCGAGAATTTCCACCGGGCATCTGAGATCGCAAAGGATTCATCATTGGCGAGAACCGCAAATTATGCTTGTCCCAACAAGGCATGTGAAACGTATAAGAATCCCGCAAAGAAGTGTGCGGTGTTTATGAGTTACGATGATACGATGAAGAATTGTTATATTTGCTGCGAGTGTAATACGTTCTGGAAATAAAGAGCTTTTTAGAAAAAAGCTCGCCAAAAAGGGAACTACGTTCCCCTGTCCTCCTTTTGTGAGGATTCATGGAGGATCGCGATGGAATGTATAGAAATTATAGTTTGACTACGTTACTTTGTGTATATTATTGATATCGTTATAATAAACACAATCACAGACCTTTTAAGAAAAGGTCGACCAAAATCTGATTTATAAATCATCGTAAAGGAGGGGGTCAGGGGGAACGTAGTTCCCTCTTTAGTAGCGGATGGCGGGTTCGCGGCGATCATAATGGAATAGCCAATCGTATCCCTGGCTCTTTTGTTCGCGATCAACAGGAGTAATGCTGGGCTGACGGAACGCGTAAGGGGACAATTTACAGAACCTGGCATCACCGACGCAAGGAACGGTGTCCACGCCATTTTTGTCCCATTGTCTACGGGCGGCGAGGTTATGGAATCGATGGGTTTCATCGCGATTACATCCAACAGCCCTTTGTTTGACAGCGTTCAGATTAAATTCGGATAGACGGGGCGTGCAGGAGTCTAAGCGGTCTTGGTTATTAGGAATCGCATTGTATTCTCCTACGACTCCACGATTAATGATCTTTACATCATCATCGACAGAGATAAGAGAACGATTGCGAAGGTATTGGTTTTGGAATTTGGCGACGGAACTTTCGGGAATGGGGCTGACGTAACTATTTTGAACAGGGACAATCGAAAGGATTTTCCAATTGTTATGATCGCGAGAATTGATATCGATTGTAACATTTAATTTTTCGATGGGATCTGTCCATTTATCGGAGTTCTGATCGAATGTGATGACAATGACGGATAGAATTCTACGATTGTTAATTGTCTTGAAATGGAATTTTTCAAAGGATATAACATCCTTCTTGATATGATTAACGATGGTGTATAATAGGAGGTCTTGATCGAGGGTATCGGAAGGGGATTCGGGGACAGGCGAGGGATATTCAGGATTGATGGGTTTATTGACAAAGTTACTTTTGAATCCTTCAGCGGTTTGTTTTGCCCAAATGGGAGATACACGTAAGATAGGCATGAATACTATTAGAAAGACAAGAAAAAATTCAAGCATCTTTACTGATATAATAACCAAACATATTCTTCGCTATCGTATCGTTGTGTATAATTCTATGTGTAAAATGCGTGTAAATAATGTATCCTATTAGTAGGATTATTTGGATGAATAGGATACGCTTCATAGTAATGATGATACTATTGTATGTTGTTTATCAATATTATTGGGGATCGTCCGAGAAAGAAATCGAGAATTCAAACAAGGATTCTGAAATCGATTTATTAGTCGAGGGATTTGCCGGGTCATCGACAAAGCCATCAACACGTTATCAGGAAGAAATCAACAAGATAAAATACGGTGATATGAGTCGAGAGTATATGGATATGATCGAAGATGAACTGGAGGTATTTAAATTGCCATTGCCATTGGATTCGATTAAGCCTCCCCCGAAAAACGCGGACGAAACAACGAAGAAAGAGTTGGAGGAAATCCGGGATTCTTTGAAAAAGATAACGGAAAAAGAGCGGAAGTTTATAAAGGATGTGGATGAGGATTTATTAGATTTATTGAAATCGTTCATGGAGAAAGAGAAGATCGTATATGATGGCGTAATGATATCGGAGATCCTAAAGGATACAGCGATTATATCATTGCGATTAAAGAAGCTATTCAATCGCCCCCGACCATATCAGATCGGGCGATTCCACGGAATAGAGATCCATCCATTGAAATCGTCAAACACGGACACCCCATCATATCCATCGGGAGTTGCTCTTCAGATATATACGGTAGCCCATTATGTTGCGAAGGACAATCCGAATAAGAAGGATGCTATATTAAAGTTTGCGAAAGAGGCATCGTATTCGAGAATCAGGGCAGGGTTTAATTATAAATCGGACATCGATGCTGGTGAAAAGGCAGGTGAGATATTACATAAATATGTTTTAGAATAATTATTGGTAATATTCTAACGTTTTAGAATAACAAATGCCGATCAAGAAAATTGTTTTGAACAAAGTAGGTTGATACTATGCCATAGAAGAACATTGAGAACGATGGAGTATTTAATGTCGAGATACAATCGTATAAAGGTGTTGTATTTTGTTATGTTGTTCGCATTGTTTATCATATTGTTTAAGATGGATTATGATCTTATCACTGGAGTTTATCGATCAAAATATCAATCATAAATTATCCGATGTATCCAAAACAGTTTGTATATAAACACGTTTGGCACTTTGTAACAACGCCAAAAACCCGACTAACGGATACCGAATGGTTGTTATCGAGACACGTTCTTGGTATATACAATTCGACAGTCAAGGGGAGGTTCCCAGCATTTTTTACAACAATACGATCGTTAAAATTATAATTTATAATTGCTCGACAATAAGGGCACGATCGAGATCCTTTATTTATCCATTCTCTGATACAATCCTTATGAAACGAATGATTACACTTTAGAACGACACAGTTGTTCTCTTGAACGATAAGATCGTTATCTTGTGGGAGTTCACATAAGCAGATGCCGCAATCCATGTTGATAATTGTTCGTTATAAGCTTTGATGAATCAATTTTAAACACCAATTGAATATTCGCATAGATATAAAGAGAAAATTGATAGATCGTTATAAGATTAAACAATGACACTTTCTAATTTTTCAATGGCGGAGTTGCAGTCCCGTTTTATTGATGTATCGACGAATCCATATTATTCATCTGCGTATGAATACCATATTGGATTGATCGAGACTATGCGAAAGAGAAATTCTTCCATATTTGGTGGCAATGGCGATGAAATCGACAATCCTTATGTTATTGAAAAAGAATCCTCTACGAAAGCTCCTACGAATGTTGTATCATCTAGAAATCCGACATCGATGCTGAATAGTATTTTATATCCATCGAAGAGTAAATCGAAGGATCCAGATGGTAAAAAATCAAACATTTTTATGGACGACAGTGGAGATATGGATTGGATAAACGATACAACAAACACGATCACGAATAGTGTATCAAAGAAGCCATCGAAAAAGAAATCAGCAGAGAATTCGATTATAACATCCGCAAATTCCGAGGAAAATGCTAAGAAGCCTTGGAGCAAATTAAAGAAATCTGATAGACGATCTATATTGGAAACATATCTATACAAGCATAAAGATACGTACGAACCGATGAGAATGAGTATCTTGAGCGCGTTCGATGATAGTAAGATTACATTGAGAAACATAGAGTATTCCGAAGAATCAGGCGAGATAACGAATTTAAAACTTCCCAAATCTATGAATTAATCCTATATATACAATCCAAATAGAGGTTCTCATTTTCGGCAACAACTATGTTGTTGTTCAAATGCTCGCCTCTATGATTCATTACGGGTTTGCCGAAAACGGAAAACCCTAAATCCAATCGATATGAACCAACTATTTATTTCCGGTGATGTATATAGGCTTGTTGAGAGAATTATACTAATACTAACATAAACAATATCCAATAATTCCAATGCCTGTATATTATTGATGATATACGTATGATATATTCATAATCAACGATGATATGTTATGAATATATTACACTTTTTAAAAAGTGTGATCAAAACAGGTTTAACATAAATTCCAAAGGAAACATTCGAAGAATGTCAGGTTTTTCTAAACTATGGAATGTATCGAAATTTATGCGACTACGTTACTTTGTTTCATTAGATTTTGTAGTGTTAATATTTTTAAAGAGGGCAACGATGAATGTGATAAAAATAACGAAAGAATCAGCAGCATTAAAATAACCAACGATTTTCGCAGTTTCCGAAACAGCAACAACATCAGTTGTTGTGAATAATACAGATGTGGACACAATATATTGGAACATATCAGAAAGGGATAAAGTAGAATTGCCAGCATATCGACTATAATGTTTTTTTTCAGCGGTAGAATTGGATGCGACATAATAGGATACTGTAGCAAAGAGAACACAATGATTAAGATAGAAGAAGAAGAATGTTACAATCGTTTGTGTAAGACTTAATGTGATTGTTTGGGCGAAGATATTGAACAACATAATCAATTGATAGACACGAACAATTGAACTAACTGCGAGGGTTGTAATCATTAAGGCTTGATTATCTTTTACAGATATAGCACCGATCATTAAGAACATGGCAATAATTGAAGAGATTATGTTAATGGTTGATGCCATTGAGGGTGCACCCTTAAAAAACCCTGTAAAAAGATCCTTGATAGAATCAGTGACTGGTTTTTCAGGATCCAGAATCTTTTTAAGTTCTGTTTTTATATCTTCTAAATTAGAATCAGTTTTAATTGTTCCAATAACCTTATCAACCTTCGTTTTTATCCCTTTTGAATTTGTGGTACTTTTAATCTCATTAATTGCTTTTATTAAATTATCGGCATTATCATATGTTCCATTCAAAACAGCCCTAAGTTCATCGCTAAGATCTTTATTAGTTGATGTCTGTGTTGTCATACTTATATATTATAGATATATTTTATCGAGTAAGCATTCACGAACATTAAAAATTGAATCGATTATGATGGATTCGTAATAAAGAAACCAAACAATGGCGTTGAGAATTCCTATGAATCCGTTTAATATCGAGCGTGTGGATTACTTGTGTATATACGAAACGATTGGCGATATGTATCACGGTGTATATAAAAGGGATGCACGAGGCAGACGCATTCCAAAATATGTAGTGTATGTTCGGAGTGGAGTAGTATTGAAGAATGTTACGGAAACGCGGAGTAAAACCAAGGCGATTTCGATATGTCGTAAGATTCAAGGATATGTAGATGCGATACAATCGCTTGATGAATCAGTGTAAATTATATATTGGTCGACCTTTTGAATGTCTAATATAAAAGAACATAAAGGATTGTAGATAGGGTAGATTACTTTGTGAGAATGGAAGTTTCTTTTACGATTATCGATGATCAGGACCGTGAGTGGATGGAAGGGATTGAGGAAGGATCGAGGGATTATGTATTGAAGAAGTGTGTATCGTTAGGGCGATTGGTATTTCAGAGTCAATCGTATGTAAAAACGGAGAATGAACAGATGTATGAATTTTTCAAGAGTCATTACAAGGCGGACGCGAAGCGTATGGAGGCGGAGATGAGTGATTTTATGACAAAGTTGCGCGACACGACCAACATGTCTCAGAAATCAGTTACGGAGATCGAATCAAAGATCCAGGATATCAAGAGCGAGATTCGTAAGACGATGGAGCAGCAGAGTCAGCAGCAGACGGTAATGTTCCCTCAGTTGATGCATAACATTCGTAGTTTGACGGAGGAGATTGAGAAATTGACGAACATTCGTTCGAATTCGACTCTGAAGGGAAAGCTTGGCGAAGAGCTGATTTCTCAGAACATACAGCAGATGTTTCCGGAGTGGGAGATGAAGCAGATGACGCACAATCCTCACGAATCGGATTACCATTTGATTGCTCCGTTTGGAAAGATATTGTTGGAGGTGAAGACATATACGAACAATGTTCCGAAGGAACAGATTGCGAAGTTTTACAGGGACATCGACAATCAGAACGTTCGATATGCCTTATTGGTATCGACAACATCGGGAATCGTTGGGCGTAAATCGATGGAGTTTGAGAAATACAGGGATACACACGTATTGTATGTAAGCAATGCTGGATTGAATGGCATGGGTGCTTATATGGGATTGTTATTTATCCAGACGATGGATCATATAATGAATATGAGCAAGGGATCGATTCGCGTAAATACGTCGCGATTGATGGAGGAGATTCAGGTTCAGGAATGGATATCGACATTGTATGATATGATGGGGGAGTATTATACGCAATTGGAGAGTTTGAAGAAAATGAAGCAGACGATTGGGGAGCAGAAGAAGCAGAGTCAGACGATGTATGATGAATTGTATAAGATGGCATTACAGATCGAGATACAGAGTTCGTCGATTTTGGCGAGGATGGATAAGGAGTTTAAGAAGATGACGGAGTGTGTGAAGAATACACTTGATGGGAATGATCAAATAGGTGGGCAAAAGTATAATACGGACGAGGAGATAAAGCAATGGATTGTGGAGAACTGCAAGGAGGAGAAGAAACAGGATTATTACAGGGATGTATTGGGGGTATTGCGGGCGAATGGGATGGAAATGTATATGGATGGCGGGGGATGGAAGTGTGTGATGAAGGGGAATGTGGTAATGACGATATTGTATGCGAAGACAAAGATGGAGATACAATATGATTTGCGATATGTATCAAAGAAGCCATATTTGGAGATCGATTATGATGGCGGGGAGCAAGTGAAGGATCAGATGATCATATATAAGAATAATTATGTAAATAAGAGTATATTGCTTCAGAGTTTGGAGCGTAGAATTGGTAAGATAATGGAATATATCGAAGGGAATTCATAAAACACCTTTAAAAATAACATAATCCCAATAATGAATGATGATTATTAGGATTATTAAATGGATTATTGTTTTGTTTTCAAAATTTATTGAATAATAACTTTTGCGTTTTTGTCAAAGAAACAATAAACGGTATCATATAAATCGGAGATTCCTAATCTCGCTTTATTAATGACGTATACGAATTCATGATCAGTTAGGATAGCGATTTCAATAATCGAGCAGATAATTAGGAATACGATGGAGTGAAGGAATACATTTACATATCGTATGATATTGTCTTTGCTATCTACATCAGGAATTACATTGAATATAGAGTAAGGAGTGAATAGTATGAAAAGGATATATAATAAGAATGAGTATGTTGGTGTTGGTAATTTTTTGGCTTTTGTGAATGCGTAGATTCCGAGGAAAACGATCATGAATACTATAAATATTACAAGCGTCGCGATAGATCTCATAAGCATGTCTTTTTTATCGTCTTTTAGGAGAATGGAATTAAGAAGATCGGTGAATTTTTTTAATTCATCGCTGAGTTGATTTAGTTTATCTTGAATTCTTTGTTTATCGATTGTCCTGGTTGCTTTTTTTAAATTTTCGGTTTGTATTTTGATTTCATTTTCGATTTCAAATAATTTTTTTTGGATCGTATCTCTTGCGGATTGGACATAAACCGGTTTAAGTTTATTGATATCATTTGGACTAACGCGTTTAAGTTGATCGGGGCTTAATCGTTTGAATTCGTCCAGAGACAACTTTGAGATATCAAAGTTAGGGATGACCATATTGTAGAGTAATATATTTTATCGCATTATTCATACTGTATTACGCCCGCGTAACATAAAAATCGTCAAAAATCTTAGTTGAGAATATGTATGTTCGTTGGACAATTATATTAATCGTTTCAGTGATTGCGTGGGGTATCATTGATCGGTTGTTGAATATATATCGTAATATGGAACAACGAACCTTTTTAGCGAAACATTTAATGATGTCTCCTCGTGAAACGATTCCTATTTATGATGCTTTATCAGGAACATTTTCACGATTTCGTCGAATGGATGTCGAGGCATCGATTAAGATAACGAGGGATTCGATGAATTATGATCGTTTTGTTGTTCCATTTTTTAGGTGGGACGAGGTAGAAAAAATGCCAGTGAAAATTCGCGAGATTTATGAGCAGGAATTATACAGTTATGACAAGGGCGTATCCTATATCATAGGATATTTAAGAGAGGGCGGTGAGACGTATATGAAAACGTATGTGGATAATGGGAAGGTAATCGAGAATCGTATATATAAGTATCCTGGTTTCGATAGTTATTTGAGGGAATCAATGGAGATAGAGGCGGATAAGAATGATATAATAAATCGTATAGAACGGACATTTGATCGATTAAGGAATCGCGACAAAAGGGATACTCATGTGAAAGAAACAAATGGTTCCAAAAAAAAGGTTCGATGGGAGATGGATAATGAGATGGAATTTATGGAACGATTGACATATCATAAGGTGACTCCGGATCAGGTACGATTGTTTTATGATTATATGAATCGTAATTTAACGCAATCGCAGAGGAATCGTTTCAATGAAATCATGCCGGAGGAGAACATACGAATGATGTATTCAAGGATTAAGAACCGTAGAATAGCGATTCATATACATCCTAAAAAGATATGTCGAATGAATGAATATGTTGGTTTGGTGAGTGAATTAAATGAGCGATTCGAGGATAGTGAATGGTATAATTGGAACAAGGACGCAGAAGCGTATTGGGTCTCGATGAATTTCATAGAGGGTGAATTGGAATCGATAACATTATATACTAGGCGGTATGATCCATTAGGATGGGTTGGTCGTCGCGCTTTGAATAGCCTGTAACAAGGGAAACGAGCCGAAAATTGAAAGGATTTAAGGAATTAATATTATAATACAAATATATAAGGAGAATGTCGTTGGAGGTTTCTCGTGATCAGATTGCCATGCTGCAGTCTTTTTTCCGTGATCGCGATGGCAATACGGAGATTGAAGCAAGGATTGGATCCTATACTGCTCCGACAGGTAAGTCAGGACGCGGCAATTTCAGGAGTGGTGTCGAGAACATCGATACATTCCAGAAGATTTTCGATTATCTTTCGTCTCGTTATGGATCGGATGCAATTGTCGAGAATACGATGGATGTTACAGTAAGGGATGTAGATAGGCGTTCACCTGACACTAGGTATCGTTTGATCGGATCCAAGGACGACATTCAGCGTTATTGTGTAGATAATAGGATGGATCGTTTTGCTGGGAGGGTGGAGGTTATTAAGAAGGGTGATAAGAAGCATATTGATTTTGAGGAGTATGGTTTTAGGATTACGAAGAGTGATGAGGTCCCCGTTGTTCCGAATTATCGTGAGGCGGACAAATCTATGAAATCGTTCCGTATGAAGGAGCGCTATATTTTTAAGGATGTTTTGGCGGAGATGGAGTATCATTTAACTCTTGTGAAGGAGTCTAGTTCATCTACATCATCGTTGTCTAAGTCGGATGTATTCGATAGTCCTGTATATTATGAGGTCGAGATGGAATATGTTGGCAAACGGATGAATATTGGTGTAAATGTGGAATCTGTTGTAGAGCGGTTCTTGGAGGGCATTAGTGACATCCTGATGTTGATCCAGGGCACTCCCAGGCTTATTAAGAATAGTGTTGTTCGCGATGTATTATACGATTATTCGATGATGATTTATCGTTCTACCGGCAAGCGTATCGAGGACAAATCGAGGATGTTCTTGGGCGTGAAGCCATTGACCCTTGATATGAATTCCTTCGTGGATTTCACGGCATCAAACCCCATTTATACCTTGACAGAGAAGGCAGATGGTGTAAGAGCGATGTTATACGTCGATTCTCGCAAGGATTGCTATTTGATTAAGGATGATATGAGCGTTATGATGACAGGTATGAAGATGCCTGAGATGGAGAATTCGCTGTTTGATGGTGAGTATATCGAGGAGCAGGATAGTATTTACCTGTTCGATACTCTGTTCTTGAACAGTGTGGATATCAGGGACAAGCCTTTGATCGATCCAGCTGTTGCCAAGGGTCAGAAGCCATCATCGATTCGTTCAGCGATGTATTCCAGTAGAAATGGTCCGTTGGATTTGATTCGTTCTGCGGAGTATAAGGGTGCTCTGGAGAAGGCAAACGGCAATTCCACATCATTCCGAGTGTATGCCAAGACTCTTTACATGGCGAATTGGAACGATTTGAAGAAGAGTGCCAGGGACATTTGGATGACTCGCAGGGCAGAGTATCCTTATCACTTGGACGGTTTGATTTTCACCCCGAATACTCGTCATCCCAAGACGGAGATGGGTCAGAGGATGTTTGACATGGAGGGCGGAAATAAGAATCAGTATAAATGGAAGCCTCACAAGGAGAATACGATTGACTTTTTGATGAGGATTCATCAGGAGGTTATCGAGGGGGAGTCGAGGGATTACATTGGCGAAACGATTGTGGATAAGAATGGGGTAGTTCATTCGATTCGTCACAAGATTGCTACGTTATATGTTGGTCAGCAGGTAAATCGCGATTATGTTCCAGCGAAATTCGAGGTTACGAATTATGAGAACATTGGCGAGACGTATTTGTTGGTTGATGAGGATGGCAATCTTTTGAGCGAGCAGGACAACTCGTTGGTTCGTAATGATACGGTAGTTGAGTGTCGTTTCCGTTATGAGAGCAGTCTATTTGAGATGACTGGTGCGATGGCGGATTTGATCAAGCCGGATATTATGGAGGCATCGAGTCCCTTGGACAATGTTCCGCCGGAGATTTCGCGGATGTTTAAGTGGGTTCCGATTCGTACTCGTAAGGACAAAACGGGTGCTTATCAGAACACCAAGAAGATAACTGCGAACAATGTGAAGACTGCTGTGAATATTTGGAATTCAATCGTTCGTCCGATTACGGATGGAATGGTTACTGGAATCGTCGAGGTCGATACATCCAAGGAGGCAGCATATTACGTTGCTGACGGTTCTCACGCAGAGTTATCGAAGGGCATGCGATTCTATCATAATCGTCTGAAGGAATCGTTATTGACCTTTGAGTTTATGGCGGGTCCTCAATCGAATCGTCCTAAGGGGATGAAGATTATGGATTTGGGATGTGGTCGCGGTGGTGATCTTCAGAAATACGAGAGGGGTGGTTATTCCTTGGTGATGGGTGTAGATACTGCGGTGGATAACATACACGATCCCGATGCTAGGAATGGTGCTTACGCCAGGTTGGAATCGATGAAGGAGAAGTCGGTGTGGGCTCGTAAGACACCCGTGTATTTCTTCCACGGTGACATGAAGACCAAGATCGATGAGACGGGTAGTTTCTTGTTATCTCCGGAGAGGGATGGCGAGAAATTCAAGCGTGAATTCGTATTGGAACGAATGTATAAGCAGGAGTATTTCGATGTGATCAGTGCCCAGTTCTCGATTCATTATTCCTTCGATATGATGAAGAACTTCCGTCGTTGTATGGAGAACATTGATTGGAATTTGAAGAAAGGCGGATTCCTATTCATTACGACGATGAATGGCGATAGCGTAATGAGGATGTTGATGGGCAAAAATGTGAATGAATCAGTTGGTGCGACTGTTATGGAGAATGGCGAGGAGGTGAAGCTATGGTCGATCACGAAGAAATATGATGGATACAATACAACGGCTGAGATTGATAGGATCTCGGACACCGCATCGGAATGTGTGGGCAAGGCGATTGATGTATATTTCCACACGATCGGAAAGACATATACGGAGTATTTGGTGAATCCGAAGTTCTTGATATCGACCCTTGAGAAGTATGGAATATACCAGATTGATCCGAATGAGTTGTCGGAGGCTTATATGGACAACTTGGGTGGCGAGTTCCGTGGATTGTATGAATCGTTTGTGAAGAAGAATTCGCAGAATACGATGAGGGATGATTTGAAGCCTTTCAGTTTCTTGAATAGGTATTTCATATTCCGTCGCTACAAGAGCCGTCAGGAGTTGGACAAGGAGGCAATCCCGGTTCCAGTCGAGGAAGAGGAAAAGCCCAAGAAAAAGAAGGAAGATGAGATCAAGTCAGTGAAGGTCGTTGCTCCAGAGAAGATCGAGAGTTTGATGAAGGCATCTAGCGATATAGAATCGCTTGCGTCATCATCGACCGCATCAACTAAGACATCAGCCAAGTCATCAAAGTCGGCTAAAAGCGCCGACAAGGGCAAAGAAGCCGCCGCACCAAGTGGTGGAGAGATGAAGTTTGACGACGACAGCGAACTGAGTCCCAAATACTTGTTCAAGATGAAGGTTCCTGGCGTTCCCTTGGTTGTGAAATCGGTCGAGCATTATATGCTGTTCAAGAAGTTTGAGAAGACTGATTCTGATGTTGGACTTGAGGTATTGGGATCGAGGACAGCCAAGAGTGCTAAGAAGGTAGCCAAGGAGAATAGCGAGAAGGAGGATCCTGCTTGGAACGATAATAAGGATTCTTATATGAAGGAGGCATTGGAGATCAAGTTCAAGGACTCTGACATGGCTGGCAAGCTCAAGGCGACTGGGGATGCTGAATTGATTTATGACGAGAGCGATTCACATTGGGGAATTGGTAGGGGCAAGGGTAAGAATCGTGTTGGTAAGATGTTGATGGAGATTCGTAAAAAGCTCTAATGAACTTTTAGAAAAAGTTCGGTCAAAAAGCTTGTAATAAGTTCGGTCAAAAGCCTTTTAAATAAGTTCTGTTCATTCAAAGTTTGTAAATAATGATTATTAGTTACTTTGGTTTAAAAACTTAGTTAATAGTATGGCATTTTCGGATTATTTTGATTTAAAGTATTTTATAATCGCATTCTTTGTGGGAATAACAATCGTTTATTTTACGACTGGGACTCCTGAGGTAATCGTGAAGTATCCTACACCATTCAACGCTGGTAAGATAACATATATGGATGAGGTGGGAAACTGTTATAAATTCGAAGCGGAGAAGCAAAAGTGTGGCAAGGACCACAAGATTGTGTCGTTCGTTGATTAAGAAACAAGCTCAAGATTGTGTCATTTGTGGATTAAACAATCTCAAGATTGTGTCGTTCGTTGATTAAGGACGATCAATATATATTATTATATTATTAAATCGATGATATACGAATGAATTATATGATCGATAATTGAACCTTTGAAAAAGGTCGGCATGTGGCGACAAATTAAAAACTGACTATAAACTATGGTATTTTGCGAAATCGAGGATGGATCGAAGGATCTTTCTCGGAAAATTCGTGATTTTTTCAAAGAGATCAAACGTTGGTTGTTGAAGATGTGGAATCGTTTGATGGATTATTTGAAATCGTTATCGAAAAGATTTAAGAGAGGTCCAAGATCGACGACAGTGATTCAGAAGGATGATACATTCAAAGAGAAGAATCCTGATTTGTTATTTTTGAGCGATTTGTTGGTAGGATTTATAATCATTTATTTGATGTTTATGTATGTTCCGGTATTTAAGCAATGGAAAGAGAGTTTTGATAGCATATCATTAACAGACGATTTGAAGAAGAAAATCGAGGCGATATCCACATCGAATTTCCCGATGGAGAAGAATCGTGCGATTGATATGAGAATCGCCAGTTTGAAATCGTTCAAGGAATGGAGATCGAAATATTTGGATGGATATTCCAAGGAGAATGCTGGAATATATGATATCGAGAAGGGAGGAACGTATCGTAATTTCATAAACGATTTGATAAGGGCGTATATGCCATATATATTGTTATCATATACAGTATGGGTAATAATTAAGTATTTGCCAGCGATTATAGCAGCGTTTGTGAAGTTAATCGCGTTGATGTATAAGTATGGTGTGGAGAAGATTAAATGTAAATTGGCAGAGCAATGGTTTATACGATTCTTGTTTGGATGGAAGCAGTGTCGTCCTAATTTCTCCAAGTATATGAATGGCTATATGCAGGATTTGAAGCATGAGGCATCGAAGGAGAAGAATCGTATTCAGAGGATGTATCGTGAGGTGGAGGGCAATATAGCAGCGGCAACATCCGCGGAAACAGCCGGAGATAAATTCGGAAAGGTATGGGGAGGATTATTAGGATATCTTCAAGGATTCTGGGACAAGATCGGGGGGATGTTTAAGGAATTGTATAAGTTTTTGTGGTATGATCCGATGCGATATTTGATGTATATGTTAGTCGGATTTAAGTATCCAATGATGTCATTTGCTGATTTCAACAATAAATATCGTAAATTCCGAGGTGATAAGTATTATAGTGTAACTCCGAGTGGAAAGATCTGTAAGTGCCGTCCGAAGACGAATGATTATGTGAAGAAGAGGAATGAGATCGAGAAGAAGATGGAGAAGAAAGATGCTGGATCCAAGGATCTTCCCAAGGAGGAAGAATTAGATTATGAGCGCACGTGTAAGATAATGGATGAGATCGTGGACATGAAGATGAAACGTGCTGGTAAGGGAGTAAAGATGGTAGGCGATGTGAGTGCGATTTGGATTCCATTGACAGTATTTGCGGTAATTGGATTGATCACTGGAGGATTTATCGCATTTAAGGATCGTATTCCGATTGCGGGAGTGGTATATAATAAAATAATGGACGCGAAGTTGTTTTATGCTCAGGCGTCGGATAAGATAGAGATCGTAACGATTGTGGTTTTGTTTGTTATGATATTCTATTTGTTTTTGCGCGGGGATATAGGAGTTTGATAAATAAAGCCTAAATATAAAGAGTTATATACGAAGAATATAGTTGGTATAGATCGTTAATGAATATGAAGTTGACGATCGGATACATAAATTTGTGGGCATCGAGCAGAGGATATTGGTTTGATCGTTTTTTTAAGCGATCGTTTGAGCTATATAATCCATCGATAACGATAGAGATACTTAATGGTGAACCGGTAGAATGTGATATATTGTTATCATCATTGTTTGGCGATGTTCACAGAGTAAAAAATGTGAAAGCGCGGTGTAAAATTTTTTACACGGGGGAGAATTTGGACAGATTTCGTAGATGTCCAGAGTATTCCGAATTGTTGGAGATGTTTGATATTGTATTAGGCTTTGATTATATCGATCATCCGAAATATATACGATTCCCGATATGGTTGTTGTCGGATCCGTTTATGCCAACGGAGGAGTCGATATTGGATCGTATGATCGAAGAGAGAAAACGAAATATGAAGGTTCATAAGGAATGTTTAGCATCGTTTATTGCGAGGGCAGACGAGAATGGCATGCGTCGATTTATGTATGATATTACGAGTCGCATAGGAGAGGTTCGTTGTCCATCGACATTTATGACGAATTGTCCAGCGATTGGGGATCAATTGGAGGATAAGATGTCTTTTTGTAGTAAGACGTTGATAAACATATGTCCGGAGAATTCGCTTCGCAAGGGATATGTTACGGAGAAGATATTTGATGCGTTTAGGAGTGGATGTATTCCATTTTATTGGGGGAATGGTGAACATCCAGAGTCAGATATTATAAAGAAGTCCAGTTATATTTATTTGGATCATGCGGTGTTGATGAGTGATCCGGAGAGTCATATTCGATCGATACAAAAGAAGATCATTGATACAGCAATGGATTTGAAGGATATGTATATAGAGGATGTATTCATCGAGGATTCCAAGTATATTGTGGATCATTATTATTGGCGATTTTATAAGAGTATAGTGGATCATTTTGGTATTAATAATCAGGATTATCACATCGTTGAGTCCATGGATGGATATCGTAATATAATGGGGGATATACGATGGGGCGATATAGTAATAATAAACAATGGGAACACACGGACCGATTATGATATCGTGGAGAATGTAAATAAAATATGGCGTGGTGGGATAATAATGGGGGATAAGACAGTTATTCGTAAGAATCGATATAATATGGATGCTTTTGAAAAGGGAACATTGTTCCCTTGATCCTCCACCCCGGAAATAAAAAATAGTTTATTAAATAAATGATAATTTATTTCCAGAATAAAATGCGGAGGATTGCGATGAGCATAACAAGGACGAACATGAATGTATTGAGGCGATCTGCTTCGATATTCGTCATATGAATTCCAGTGAGGGATTGGAGCAAGGGGCGGAAGAATTCAGGACCTCCTTCGATGGGGGATTTAGATGCCCATTCATTTGTTCGGAAGTAGTGTTCGAGTTTTGTAAGGATACACATGCCATCGATATCGTTCCAATCGAGGATAACAACAGCGATTAATACGATGTAGTATTTGAGATATCGTTTGGGGATGAATAGATTGCCGAGTAGGATAAATGCGATTAGGGAATAATGGATATATCGCACGATGTTTGCGAGAATCAGTGATTTCATTATTATATGAATCGATATAATAACGAAATAAGTTATTTAATTTATTAAGGAACATATTATGTTTAAATAGATGTCATTTAAACGGATGACATTTCAGCGAGAGCATTTTGGAAATTTTTCGAGAACAACTCAGTATTTGCCAGGGGTGAATTGAGCATTTTTGTGCGAAGATTTGCGTGAAGATATTTGAGTTCTTCTGGATTATTTACCAATTCGACGACTTTATTGACGTATTCAGGGATGTTTTTAGCGATGTATTTTTCGAGTCCGAGATTGGAGAGAAGACTAACGCCGACACGGGATACATAATTTGATCCAGCGATTGTAACGAGGGGTGTGTTCATATAAATCGCTTCGCTAGAGATCGTTCCGCCGTTATAAGGGAATGGATCCAGAGCGATATCCATTCTTTGATAGGATTGAAGGGATGCTACGAGATGATCGTGACCGATATCCAATTGTTCGCGAGGGATTCCGTATTTTCCGAATGCTTGATAGATAAACTCGCGGACATAGGGAGATTTATAGAACGTGTATCGTAGATATAATTTGGCATTTGGGAGACGTTTGAGAATTTGCGAGAATGTTCCGATGGTAAGATCCGATAGTTTATGAGGATTGTTAAAGCAACATAGATGAATAGTATATTTGGGATCAGGGCGATTATAATTTTTCGTGCCATCAAGTTCGATAGGGGGAGTATAGCATTGGAATCCGCCGGGAAGATTCCATAGTTTTTCGACGAAATATTTTTGTGTTTCCGGGGGATTGGCATATTGATCAGTGAATTTATAATCGATTTCAGGGATTCCGTTTGTGGAAGGATATGCGAAGTAGGATACAATCTTTTTGGCAGGTTTGTATGCCATTAAACCAATCCTGGTGTTTCTGGTATGACCCATCATATCGACGAGAACATCGAGATTTCTATCGAACATCTCTCGGAGCATTTGTTCATCATTCATAGGGCTTGTCATAATCCATTCTGCGTTTTTATAGGATCTTAAACGATTTGATAGGATATCCTTTGCTACAACATCAGGAGAAGCATTATCAAAACAGAATACTTCAAACCGGGATGTATCGATATGTTTAAGGATGCTTTCAAACATATATCCGACGGGATGACAAATAAAATCGGTGGATAAGAATCCGATTCTTATTTTATCATTCTTCACAGGGATTCTTGCGTGGAAGTCGTTTGAGATCGCCAAAAGTTCGGGGCGTTTAGGGAATAATTCGGTCCATTTCTTTGCTCTATTAAAGATCTCTTCCTCAGACAATTTGGGGTTGTAGAGATTATTAAGAAGGATATTGGAATAGATGACTTCTTGTTCTCTTCTGGCTCCTGCGAGTTTAGCGATTTCAAGGGATTTCCAGTAATGACTATTGACTTCTTGATCGGGATCCTTATAGGATGATATGAAGAGCTTTTGAATATTTGCATAATTATTAAGAGCAACAACATTATCGGGTTGAATTAAAATGATAGAATTATAAATCGCTCGTGAATTGTAGTGATCGCCGTCTTCATCATATTTATTCGCCATGTTATTCGCGAATGTGATATTGAATTCATATTTAAGGGCTTTATGACCGTATTTATAGAATTTGGCACGGTTATTCCTTTCGAATTCAAGAAGGGATAGATTTTTATACACGGAAAAGTTTTTATTATGAACGATACATTTCTTGAATGCTGTTTTTGCGAGATCGAGTTGTTTGATATTATAATACGATACACCAAGGTTTAACTGTAAGAAATAGTATTCGTTGATATTTTTGAAGGATTTGATTTGATTAAATTGATTAATATAATCGATGTGTTTTGCCGAATTGAATGCGTCACTAAGTTGTTTAATAAGATCAGCGTGAACATTTGTGTTATATTCTTTGATTTCTTTTATTTTATTCTCAAAAACAGGGACTACTGAATCGCAGATTACGGACCAAGTATAGTATTTCTTGACATGTTCGCGATTATTATTGATTATATTTAGTTTTTCGTTTTCAGATAGATGTAATACGGTATGAAGTTCATTTACAAATCGATTACAATATTCGTTTCGATCGAAAGGATCGATATTAATGGGGATTAGATAGTTTGTATTGTTTGTTGTTTCAGGGAGGGCTCCGAAATTGCTGGAAACGACAATACATCCGGCAGCCATTGCTTGTAGAACAGTAATACAGCTGGTTTCGGGGAATGTATTGGGATAAGAAAGGATCTCTGTTTGTGCTAAATGTTTGGCAAGAGCGATTTGGCTGACACCAGGGAGAAGGGTGACATCGGGGAGTTGAGACAATGATTTATAGGTATCTTGGTATTTCGTTTCATCTTTATCTTTGTAAATATTCATTCCACTAGTGATCGTAAGATTTGCGGTGGGGATGCTTTTTTTGATTTCGGGATAAATTGTGTTGAGAAGATCCAGACCTCTCCAGGGGATGGAACAATACATCATAGAATCGCGTTTCTTAGAACGCATAAAGGATTTGATAGAATCGTTTGATGTTGTTAGGAATTGTTCAAACGGTTTACCGATGCCATTTCTCATAATCATTGTTTTGGATTTGGAGAGTCCGAATTTATCGACATATCGATTTCTTTGCCAATCGCTGACAAAGATCCACAGATCAACGAAATCTTTATAGGATTGTTTTTTGAGGATCTTATTGATTTGTTGATCGACATCGTGACCAGTCCAGAGAGCAAATGGGACATTGATTTGTGTGTCGAATTTAATTTTAGCGAGCAATTCGACGGAGCAGGATACGATAACGATGTCGGGAGAATAGAGATCTGATTTGACATCATTGTCTGATTTGACATCATTGTATTTATCAACAGGGCGATGAAGAACACCACGAACTGTTTTTTCGGTTTTCACTTGATTGTATAAGGTACAGCGATGACCTTTGAGTATCATTTCTTCAAGGAAATAACAAATTGCGCTTTGTGTTCCTCCAAGAGGTTCATTGTATGGCGTATCGACATCATATTCCCAGGTAGAATCAAAAACAACGATATGCATACTAACTATATTGGTTTAACAATCTTCTTTTATATTTTAAACGATTCCTATATAATGCGTTTAATAATGATATTTTAAACGATTCCTATATAATGCGTTTACTTGTATAAATCGGCTATATAAGGACGATTAAATAATCAAGAATAGAGCAAGAATGGATGATAAAGGGTTTGAGAAATGTATACATCAATACGATGAATGGCAACGAAAAGAGGAAAAGAAGAAGCGAAATATTTTTTATTTTTTTGAGTTTTGTGAAGACAAAAACGAAAAATTTGTTCCAGGAGAGATTTACATGGTTAAAATGTATGTATTAATTCGTAAATCAAATCCAAAATCATTAAGAATCGGTATTATAAATGATAGAGACCTTGATAAAACGATCGGAAAACGATATGAATCAATGAATCATAGGAAATCGATGAATACTGACATTGGAGAGATTGAGATTGTTCAATGGAATAATCATCCGCGAAAGGACACCGAAAAAATGCCCAAGGAATTCCAAGGATCGTATGAATGGCATATGCGATATGAATATTTTGCTGTTTCAACAATAATCGATCGATCATCGATTACTATGGAATATGTATTAAATAAGATATTAACAGAGATTCCAACCGTTGAGGATGGAATACGAATGTATAACGATACAGAATTAAATGGTGTGATTGAGGAATCTATAAATAATGTGTCGATTGGTGTTACGATTCCTATTAGAACGATATATCGTTATTTAGCGGATTATCCAGTTCCTTCTTCATAGAATTTTACGAGAGGCAAATAATAAATCTGATTATCAACAATGATTCGTAACAAACGTTCATTACGAATGAATTGGTCATACATCGTTTCATCGAGAGTGATAACTCGAGGATCGTTTTGAGATTTTGTATAGAATTTAAAGTATTCGTTTTCAATCGCTGCCTCGGGGGAATAAATAGGATCTTCTTCGAGCACTTGTAGAAGTGGGAAATAATAAATCGATCCGTCGAGGATAATACGGAATAATTTTTTGGTTTCCAATGTCTTGTCGGGCATTTGAGATACGGTTCTTACACGAGGATCGATTTCACCATCTGTTCCGTTATCATAATATTTGACCTCTGTATTTCCGTTGGGGATTTCTGAGCTTTGAGTAGGAATATAGAACAACGATAAATATCCAAACGTGCTTTCCAATGCTAACCGTAAGAAATAGGAAAAGGATGGTGTGTTTGCGTATGTTGTTTCGTTAGGAATATTATTGATCTGATCATTTATATGATCAAGCATTGTTGTGAATACAAACGTCCGTAGATCATAGCTACCAACGAATGAGAAAGGATATGTATTGTTGAGTTCGAATATATAGGACGAATTCGGGACAGAAACATAATTGGAAAACGCTGGATTGATAGGAATGGATAGACCATTAATATAAAACAATGGTGCGAAATAGGTTTGATTATTAAATCCTATGCGAAGATATTTATCAATCGTTGCTGTTTTTCCATTGAAATCGAGGTTTGTAATGATTCTGGATCCAGTAAGTTGTTCAAAGCTTTCGTCTTCGTTTTGTGCGACGTTGATAGGATCATCATCCCAAATCGGTGTAAAGAGGTATTCGCCGTTATATTCTACTCGGATCATGCGAGTTGAGAATGGTGTAAAGGTGACTTGTGTTGGCTGAAGAACACGGGGATCTTTGCGACTAGTAATTTTAATGAATTCATTCGTTGATCCTGGATCTGTCACGAGATTAAGAGTGCTATGAATCGTTGCTTGATCTTGAACATCGATTGTTTGGCAATTGATATGATCCAAATCCAGATTTGTGGTAATCGTAACTTGAGCAAAGATTGCTCCATCAACCGTCATATTCCCCTTGATGTGTAGGTCATTATTAATCGTTGAATCTCCCTTAATAAGAAGATCGTTATTGATCGTCAAGCTATTTGATATGAATACGTTATCGTGGAATGTAGAATTGCTGAAGAATTGAGAGGAACTGCTAAAGAACGATTCCCCGCTTACAAATAGAGCACCATTGATCGTATTATTTCCTTGAAGAATTGTATTTCCGGACACTGAAAGATCGTTCGATATTGTTGCGTTAGTGAATTCAGCACAATCACTTATAATACATCCATGGACAGTAAGATCGCCCATGATTTCTCCATTGTTTTGAACGAGAATATTTCCGGCGGTAAGTTGTTGTGTAACTGTGAAATTTAAATAAGTATCAACGGTTCTGGCATATCCTTCAATGTTCGTGGCATAAATCGTTCCATGAACAGTTAGATCGTTTAATATATCGCCATCGTTCTGGACAAGTAACGATCCCGCGGTAAGTTGATTGGTAACAGTGAAATTCAGAGATGTATCAAATGTTCCAGTGTATCCTTCG
>VFQS010001160.1_pt1 | contig 25171 bp, 31 predicted proteins | sample 3512361 | NCBI WGS metagenome assembly VFQS01 (sample SAMN10412375, study PRJNA504923) | tailings metagenome | isolation source: Relicate 1 Philex TSF3 active mining | place: Philippines
TTACAAGTCAATAACCAAATTTGGAGATTAGCCCAACGCTTGAATCTTAAAAATGGAGGATCTCCTTCCATTTCTTTTAATATCCTGTCCAATTGGGGTGAATGGTATTTACCTTCGTCGTCGAAATATGACTTGATTTCGTTGTCGTGTTCCGAATTTATTTCATCTAAGATTTCCGCAATCTCTTTTAGAGCATACGAAGATAAACCCCCAATTTCTTTCAATGGCCAAAACAAGAAATATCCATCCACATCGATCATGAAGCACCCGAGGAGTTTCCCACTACTTTTAACCCTCAGATCCATCGTTCCGTTTTCCAGAGGATCAACCTTTAAAAATTTACGATTTGGTCTTCTCTTGGTCATAAACCCCATCATAATTTGTATCAAATATTTCTTCCAATTTCTCAGAATACTTTGGATCGTCGCTAATCAATTCATAAAGATCCTTATACATTAAATACCCAAATTTCAGATCTTTTAAATAAGTCTCGCAATATGATCCATTTGGATCCTGCTTGCACGAAATAGCCGAACAACATCCATCCTCCCCGCAGGAATCGCACACTGGACAGTATGGATTGTAATCTTTGGCAAGAATCTTCTTCCCCTTGACTGAGATAATTTTATGTGCATCATGTACAAAGATTTCTCTGACTGAGAAAATTGCTAATGTTTGTCTAAGCCAATTCCAAAATTTTTCCATATTTTATTTACTCCTTTTCTAAGCTGAATAGCTCATTGTACACCTCCTCGAAAGTACCCTCCCCGGTAAGCTGGAAATTCCTTCCGCACTCAAAAATTGTTTTGAGGGTTTCCTTTTCCTTTTCCATGTATTTAGCCTCAATTATTGCCAAGACACCATCGAAGAAGATAACTTCCTGTAGGGTTTTACATTTGGTTTTCTTAATATCCTCTAGTTCATCCAGAAGTTTTCCAATGATAGTTTTCATCTTCGTTTAGTATTAAAGAGCTAATTTCTCAGCTATCAAAGCATTGATCTTATCGACAAATACCCCACGCAGATGGTTGTACTCGAAGATTTCACCTTGATAATCTTTATGATCTGAAAATTTGACTATATCCTTTAAGTCCCAGGATTTCTCAGCCCATTCTACAAATTCCAATCCAACAGATTTGTTAACAGATTCCATTGAATCAATGGGTTGTCGTGGACTTGGAATCGTGTTCATTGTTCCGTTTGGTGATGTTCTAATTGGTATCATTTTACTTTTTGGTTAGTTTTTTTAAAAGTTCTTTTAGCTACTTCATATCCAGCAGCAAATGAGAGCAGTATTATTGTTATTATGTTCATCCCAATTTGGTATTAAAGTTTTCTAGAGCCCACTTGGCACCTGCAATGGAAGAACCTAAGTTATCACCGCATTCATCATTATTGTTTGACCACTTATCTCCATTAGTTTCAAATACCCATTTAGTGGCAGCTTCTCTAATAGCTCCTTCGCTGATTTGTACTTGACCCTTGTGAGTTTTGTATTCCTCATCAAGAGCTTGGTCGTAACTAAACCACTTCTCACATTTGCCACATTGCATTCCCTCGCCTTCGTATGTTAACGGAATCGTGTCCATTTCAGAAATAGACGAAAAGCAAGCATCGCAAGTGCAAGCATTCATAACTTTGCAGTGCGGACATTTAAAACCCCCTCTCATTCTTCAAAATTTAAATTTCATATACAAATTAAAGTTCGCTTAGTAAAAGCATTTCTTTGTCCCATGCTCCTAAGATCTGCCAGTAGAATCCGAATGGACTCTGTACCAAAAGAATTGGATCACGCTTCTCATAAGCTTTTCGAAATTTATCTGGTTCAGCAATCACGTAGAAGACTGGCTTCTTACCGCAAATCTTGTCCATCTCTTCAGTATAGGCCTTCATGACTGCGATTGCATCATCAGGAAACTCTGGCACAAATAGATCAGAGGTCTGCATCACGAGATCGTATTTGTCAAGCAACTGCTCGATCTTCTCATCAGTCGTGTTTTGGAACTCATTAAAGAATGCCTTGTGGTTCTCCCACTTCTTACGATGTTCAAGTCTTTCGATCAAGGCGACGACTTCACGTTTTGCATAACTCTGAACAATAAGATCTTTCTTATAATTCAAGACGTCTATTTTGTCCTGCAAATTGCTTAGTGTCCATGGAGTCGGAATGGTTTCCAACTGATCAAGTACATCGATTGGTTTGATTGCAATCTTTGTAGGTTGTTCATCGACCAAAGGTTGACTGTTGTCGTCTGCTTCATCTGTAGACATAGTTACTCCACCGATAACAAAGTTTGATCTGCCGCCAGTGTACATCGAACCGTAATTCTTGAAATCAAAAAGGAACGATTCGTCTAATCCGTTTGAATCACTGATCATGAATGTGCCATAATTTTTGGCAGTTTCTTCTTCCTTCTTACCGAAAAGTTTCTTAAATAGAGTTACCATCTTATTTCTCGTAGTTTATTTGACAAAGATCCATTAGCTCCTGCAAGGAGTTTAACGCGGCTGGACTCAGAGGAATCCTTGGTCCTCCACTAAATAGACCATAGGTCTTGCTGCTCCAGTTTACTGTTATTACTTCTTCCTGGCCAAACTCGTCCCTCGTGTCAAGGCAGAGACCTTGCCCGACGAAGTAAATTCTCTTAAGGTCGTTTCCTGGGGAAACTTCAGAAATTGTTAAAACCGGATTTTTCGAGATCGTGATTCCGACCCTGATTGAATTCTCAATAAATTCTGTAGGGATCTCATAAACTGGGTGAGGGTTTTCAGATACTTCTTTCAAAGTCTTCATAATTACTTTATTGTAGAGGGTATGAAATTTCTTACGAAAGGCCTCAATTGAACCCCCTTCATATTTGTTCTAAAATTTTTTTCGAACAAGGATTCTAATTTCCTTTGGACTGTAGACATGTTTTTTAATTTAATAGGTAAGAAAAGATTAAATAACCGACTGAGATTCCAGCCATGAAGTGCAAAAAGTTATGCCAGTGTTTATTCATAATTTATTATTTTAGTGGTCCCACCAGGAATCGAACCTGGATCAAAAGTTTAGGAAACTTCTATTCTATCCGTTGAACTATGGGACCCAGATTTATGTAAAGAATTGTGCTCTGAAAAGTTTTACAACGTCCTTGCAATCCTCCAAAGCATCATGTGCAACGTCTCCTGGGAATCCAGCCCTCTCTTTACATTTGCCAAGACTAGGTAGGGAATCATCCTCAAACCAATCTACATAAAGAACGCTCGGATCCATAATTCGTTGTCTGACCTTGATCAGTTGTTTCCATCTTGGTAAATTCTCTAGGAATTTCAGATCGAATGTAGCAAAGTTTTTCCCAGCCGCAGTAATGTGAACTGGCTTGGTCTTACTGGTAACCGCAGGAATCATTTGACCGTCCCTCATTGTTACATAACCTCCGGAAGCTGGCTCGTTCAGGTCAACAAAACCATTTTGTGCTAACCAATAATAAAACTCCTCGACTATTTTATCCCTCTCAAAAAACTTAATTCCTGTCATCTGGACTAGATCATTTTTCTCATCTTGGTCTCTAGCTGTTTGGTAATGAACAATGGTTTGGATCAAGTCACGATTCATATTGATAGCATAAGGCTCACCATCAATTCTATTTGTTAGAATTGCTGCATGGAAAGACGGTAGTTGGTCAATAGGAAGTAAATTGTTGGTGTCCTCTATCACTGCCCCAATGCTTAATACTTGACAGTTTTGGGTGTCCAACCCGGTGGTTTCAATGTCAATGCTTACGTATTTCACTTTTCTTATTTTATTTTATATGCTACAAACTTAATTAGTTTTCCCGTTTTAAAAAAAAGAACCCACAAAAAAAGCCCTTTTAAGGGCTTTTCTGATTTTTTTAGAAGTCATTCAAACGAAAAGTACTAAATCTCCGTAGTTATCCCACTCGTCCGCTTCGTAATTCTTATCACTCTCACATTCTTCATCTCTAAAATCTCCAAAATAGCTTTGATAAAGGTCGTAATCTGGTACAAAGATCGGTTGATTTTCTAAGTTTTTGTTTCCTGGTGAATTCTCATGCTGGTTCATTTTTTTGCTTTGCAGTTTTTGTTTTATGTATCTAAAAATTCCAATTTTCTCAAAGAGGAACAGGTAAGATTCGAACTTACGAATGATGGTTTTGCAGACCACCCCCTTAACCACTTGGGTACTGTTCCTTTTTAGTAGTCCAGGCCGGAATCGAACCGGCAAGGTCATTACTGACCGGGGGATTTTAAGTCCCCTGCGTATACCTGTTTCGCCACTGGACCTTTTAGTGACGCAAATGTAATTTCAGCTTACGCTAAAAACACGATTTTTTCGGAAATTTTCGGAATTTTAAGGTTTTTTTCTAGATTCATTCCATTCTAGAAAAAATCCAATTGCTACGAGTATGTTCATACCAAAAGAAGCCAAGATCTCATGTAGATCTTCATACACGTTCATAGTCAAGTGGACGTGTCCAACCATCCAAAATGGAATGGAAAGATTTCCAGCTATCCATAGAACTAGAAATTTTAAGAAATGTGAAATTTCTTTAAATTTTTCTGACTTCATAAGTGTGACCAGAATCACTATTTGTTTGCAAAAGGTTCCTTAATTTTTCCGCCTCCTCGAGAGAATCGAATTCTAGGATTTCACTAATGCTGTTTACAAGGATCACTGGCAACTCATTGCCATTGATTGATCTAATTTTTTTGATGATAACGTATTTTTCCATTTTTTCAAGATTACAAAATTTTTCCCGATCTGTTTAAGTAAGTTGACTTGGGCAGACTCGAACTGCCGACCCCCCGCGTATCAGACGAATGCTCTAACCAACTGAGCTACAAGTCAATTTGCACACCCAGAGAGATTCGAACTCCCGACACCCGGTTTTGGAGACCGGTGCTCTACCAGCTGAGCTATGAGTGTGGTTAAGGAAAGAGGAGGATGGTTCAGTGGACAACCTCTTTTACGAACGGCATTACTTTGGTTTATGTCTGCAAACTCCGATAACAGCGACCAACATAAACTCTCGAGTCATTGCTATTATCATTCCCCGTTCAACCTTATTTTTATTTTTTTATATAGAACCAAGTTCCATCTTCGAATATCTTAATCTCCTGATCTTCAGAAAAATCCGGAATGTAATCTCCTACAAATGAATGATCGTGCCCGGAGATGATTCCTCCGGATTTAACCTTCGGAATCCATGCTTGCATATCTTCCCTGAATGGTTCTTCTGCGTGATCCGCGTCAATATAAACTAAATCGAAAAACTCGTCAGAAAACATTTGACTGGCTTCAACGGACTTTGACTTGATTTTGATAATGTTCTGGTAATTTTTTCTCATCATATCAAATTCTGCTTCTGCTTGATGAATGTTGCTTTCATTGTATTCCCAAGAATATGGGGTCCAATAGTCAACGCAGTAGAGGGTTTTTGTGTGAAGAGCAAAAAGTTCAGAGCTTACTCCTCTAAAAGATCCAACCTCGCAAGCTACAGTTTCTGGTGATACCTCACTTTCTAAAAATTCTAGAAGTCCCTTCAGGTAATTTCCTGGAGAATTATTTTCACCGTACATTCTTCCAGTTTGCAAAAGCTGCACTATTCTTTCTTGTCTGTTTACTTGCATTTCTTTTTTATTTTTTTGTGGAACAGACAGGTATCGAACCTGTTCCTACGGATTTTCAGTCCGTCGCAATGACCTCATCTGCCACTGTTCCATATCCCCTTCGTTGGTACTTGCCGTTTCTCGAGTCGACACTTTCCCCATGACGCGTTTTATTTAAGTGTGCTTCCCTACTGGGACCTGAAGCCAACACTTTGGTACACCGAGAAGGATTCGAACCCTCAACCCCCTGATCCGAAGTCAGGTGCTCTATCCAATTGAGCTATCAGTGTATTTTTGTGCCTGCAGAAGGACTCGAACCTCCGAACCCGTAAGGGAGCTGATTTACAGTCAGCTGCAATTGCCGCTATGCGATACAGGCATTATGAAGTAATAGATAAGGCTTTGGGTTAGACACGCCTCAATATTACATGAGAGACACATTAGAGTGCTTACCTATTACTTTGTGATCCCGGTGAGACTCGAACTCACGACTCCCTCATTAAAAGTGAGGTGCTCTAACCAACTGAGCTACGAGATCTGGTTGTTATTTCTAGTATGTCAAAGAACAAAGGTTCACAAAAAAAGCCTAGGCTTGTGACCTAGGCTTTTAGTATATGTTCAAAATGAAAATTACTCCTTAAAACCTAGATCAATTGAATTGTAGCAAAACGCCAAATATAGCTTTTGCAAATCAATGTGGTATGTTTTAAGGTTTTCATATTTATGTTTGTTATATATCTCCCCTTCGATTTTGTTTCACAAATATAATCTAAAAAATACAAGTAAAAAAATGAAATTAGCTAAATTAACTGCACTTTGTCTGAATTCTGAAGGCAGTACCAGCAATAGGAGAAAAAGCTACCAATGTAACAGCATCTCTAACAGCATTCTTAGTTATTTCTATTCGAAGACTGGTTGTATCTGCTTTTGGTGATTCTTTTAGCTTACCATTTTTTATTAGCTCATATGTCAAAGCACCTCCAGAAACGTCATCCTGCGCAATACGAATAGAGCTAAGATCTTTGTTACGGTAGACCTCAATTTTACCATCTGAATCAAAAAATTCCGGGCAAAGTTCTTTGATAGGCTTCAGACCAAGTGATTTCAGTCTTTTTTCAATAGCTGCAACTAAAACCCCTCCTTTATTTACAACGTTGTTAAAATATTCTTTGTAATCTATAACCAAATAATCTTTGCCACCAATGTTTTGTTTTCTCGCAGTGGCTGATTTACCTTCAGCAGCAGCTTTGTTTCGGGCATCCTCTCTTGCCTTATCATATGGTCCAGCTACGAAAACTGCACCGTATGTTCCGGAGAAGGGTGAAAGTTTTGCTTCTTTCCCCGAATATGAAAATAAAATAGCGTCAGGAACTGTGATTGGATCGAAGTAAATTTCTAATTTTTGTCCAGCCTTCGCTTTCAGGAATACCGTTTTATCGTATCCAGCAAATCCATTTTCGGCGTTTGCTTGTCCTCCTGAGAATTGCTTATCCATATTGCATGAGATAAACAGCTCAACCGGTATTTTCTCACCCAGAACTTTCAAAGTAGCCGAGATGAATTGATTATCCTTGTATTTTTGATCGTCGGGATTATCACCAGCTGACTTGTTGTAGTCCGGACCAATATTCGGTAGAGGTTTGTTTACAAGAGTCATCTTTTTTTCAAGTGCTTTATCAAACTCTTTCCTGTCCATCCCACCACCAAAATTTTGGTAGACTAAATCTTTGATAACAGAAGCAACTGTATTCCCTCTTGCTTTACATAATCCCTCGTTGTCTGCAGCGTATCCATTTGCTTTCAATTCTTTCGCTACTTCACCTGAAGGGTTGATTGGTACCTTACTTGATGCGGCAGAAATACTGATCTCTAATTTCTGTCCAGTGTAATCTGGGTTGTTAAAAAGAGGAACTATCTTCTTTTTGAAATCCGCATCTAGCTTTTGTAATTGCTCAGGGGTAACATCAGATTTTTTGAATTTCCCGCTGTCAAATTTGAAATCCCACGGAGAAGTTTGACTTTGTGCTGTCTTAGAAGGTTCTTCTTCCATCAGCTTTTGGTAATTCACAAAATCATCAAAGGATTCAAAAACAAAAGTTTTTCTCATGCTGGATTATATTTGGTCTATATATCCAGTTATTTTTCTACAAAATATATGGTTGTGTATGCCATCCCATTGTTAACAATTACACCGATACCAACTTGAAGAACAGATCCTGGGTTGATTTCTTGGATCATTGCGTCATTGTGTCCTGGTGAGGTGGAGAATCTTCTGATTATTTCTTTTGCTAATTCCGTGTCTGAAAGTGGTCTTTCGACAATCGGACTAGAAGGATCATTGGCTTTTGCAAAATTACAAATTTCTGAATATGAGGTGATATCATTGAGAATTCCAAAATGCTTACCCCTTTCCTCTGGCCCGTCGATTTCAGTAAAATCTGGAACGTCGACATTTTCGTAATGACTGCAAACCCCAGACTTTACCATCCATGATGTGTGGTATTTTGCTGCCTTACCCACCTGTAAGCTCATGGTAGCGGCTGTCAAGTTGTGTGACCTCCTATAGGAGTTTAGCTCTACTAAGACTGCCTTTTCTAAATTCGTTTGTGCAAATAAGTTGCAGGAACAAACAAATAGAATTATGATTATCAGCTTTTTCATAATTCAAATTTAGAAGAAATCGGCGAAAGAAAAAAAAGAATTCGGGAAGATTATTTTTTTCTTAGTATCAATTTTATATTGGGACCTGCGTGGTAGTGGTCTCCAACAAGTTCCCAATCTGAATCCTCCCTCTTGCAATAATGATAGATCATAGTCCCTTTACCAAGAATTTCTTGTTGGACATAAAATTCATCGGTTTTTACTATTTTCCCCTCGACATAAACATCCCAGTAGATGATTGTTTCCCGCATGAAGTTATCATCGACAATAACGTAAGACCCAGATTCCATTTTGTCCTTGATTGCCAAAAACTCCAAAAACCCATGTAACATTGACGGCTCAGGGTTATAAATATCCAGATCCCATGAATCCAGATGAACTATTGTGGGGCTTCCTTTGTATTCCTTTAGAAAACGAACCGAATCCATTGTTGAATGCTCAACACCATTCTCAGGTAAATATTTAGAATACATTTCAATGCTTAGATTTGTAATTCGTTTATCCAGATCAACCGATGACATGGGTGAATTTTTTTCAAAGCAAAGGTGTGCAAATAGAAGACCAAAACAACCGTCCGAAAGATTTTGACTAGCTCCAGTTTCAATTACTTCAAGTTTTCTAACCGAAGAAAGATCCACTGCCTTTGAAACTTGGATAGCCTGATTCCTCCTATTTTTATTGACACCCTCTAAACTAAGATAGAAATCTAAAGATTTTTTCCAAATGCTTTCCATAATCAATTTTTGAGCCAATCTAAAAATTCCTGTGGAGACTTGAGGTTTAGAATTAAACTCCGAAACTGAGAAAACCTATTGTACTCATAGAAAGGATTTATGTCGGGACTTAGCCTTGTTAATGCAGCCTTGTTAAATCTACAAACACCAACTCCCCAATCATCATCAATTGTTACAAAATCAACATCGAATTCAGTTCTGATTCTTTGGATTGCTTTCCAAACGGTTCCATTCCATGGTGACCAAACACCATTTACAATATAGTCCTCCCGGGCTAAATTTATGGTTGGCGGGTTGCAATCATGAAAAACTATGAACCCGTCTTTTGCCAGATGTCTTCTAGAATTTAAGAAATCTTTAAAAACTTGGGTTGATATATGCAAAGCGTCAATAAAGATAACATCCCACTTGTAATCTTTTTCCAAATCTAAAGACATCGAATCCAGGGATTCAAAAAAATGATCCGATTCGAGTTTATATGTCGCATGGTTTTGACCCTCTGGCATCTCGTATCCCGGATCGACACTGTGTTTGATTTCACACCTCACATGGTTAAAGCACTCGTTTGGGTCACACACTCCAATCTCCAGATAGCGCTTAAATCCATGCCTTTCTATTATGCTGTTTATTGCTTCATATCTTGTCATATGAATTTGTATTAAATTCGGTGTTAATGTTTCAGTTTAACCTAGAAGTTTTCTCCTCATAGTGTAAGCATTCCACATCCAAAGGGTTGCATTAGCAACCCAAATAGAAGCATAATAGTTTTTAGAAATCAAAAGATTGACAAAGGAAAAGACATTTAAAACGAGAAGAATGATATAAACGGTTTTCTCAGCTTTAGACATGTGAATAATAATTAAAAATTAAAAAATGTTGAAAGTATTTGTTGTGGACGGGGGTCAACAAAATTAAATACAAATGTAAGTATATTTAGTATTATCTATTTAGAAATTCCAAAAGAAGCTTTATTTGTTCCGCCATATATTCTTTTGTTTTTTTACTGTTAACTCCTTTCCAAGCAATTCTATAAACCTCATACCCAGCAGAAGTTAATAAAAAATCCCTTCTGTTATCGGAATCTTTCCTTTCTGGGAAATTGTGTTGCTTTCCATCAATTTCTAGATCAATCATTCTCCCCTCTTTTTCTATATAAAAGTCCAGAAAAAAACAGGAAGATTCGTTTAATCCAATTTTATTTTTTGGTAATGGGTAATTAGGACCAAGATAAAAAATCTTATTATCATCTAAAACTTTTTTAAAGAATTTCTCAGGATAGCTTATTATCGGCCTGGTTTTCCACCCAATATGGGTTCCGTTACTAACCCTCTCATTTGCTTTGCTTGAAAGTAATTTACTTAGACATTCAGCAGAGCATGTTTTTACTTTTTTGTATGACCTCCTTTGAAACCCCCGCCCACAAATAGAACAAGTAAAATCAACTAGGAGATTTTTTCTATCCTTTAACCTGTCGAATTTTCTTTTTTTCAGTACATCATCGGGTAATTTATTTCTTTTTGGTTTAAAAGAATTGGAACAAGATATTGAACAAGTCTCCTTTTCTCGGTCGCTACCTTTCTCAGTTTTAAATCCATCACCACAAACGGGGCAGATTTTAGATACCCTTGGATATTTCATGTTTTTATTCTTATCACTAAAAACGTTTTCGTCATATCCGTTAGCTAATAGAAAGTTAAGTATCAGTTCTTTCTTTTTTCCGTTACAATACCCAAATATTTTTTCGGAAGCATCACCCAAAGAGAACGAAGATAGTATGATTTCCAAATTCATTTTCGATCTGTAGTTTAGACTATATATCAAGCTAATGTCTGGGAAAACGAATTCGAACTAAGGTAGTAGCGGAGGGGGGATTCGAACCCCCGTGCTTTGCATCCCAAATGCAACGAGATAAACCTGACTCCTCTACTCCACTAAATAAATTGATGTGTGTATGTGCACACCTACTAAAAGTTCCCAAAAGGGTTCCTTCCAGCTCTGTTATATCAATCGGTATACTCCAATTGATTGCAGCCCCTAGGAGAATCGAACTCCTCTTTCCAGGATGAAAACCTGGCGTCCTAACCGATAGACGAAGGGGCCTTTTTAACATTCTATGTGTGTAAATGCACCCTCACTTCCAGTTCCCAATCGGGTTCCTTCGTCATAGAATGTTAGCGGACCGGACGGGACTCGAACCCGCGACCTCCTGCGTGACAGGCAGGCATTCTAACCAGCTGAACTACCGGTCCGTATCATTATCTTTGTAGCCAGAACAGGACTCGAACCTGTAACCTTTGTCTTTCGCTTTTTATCGCTCACCAACACGCTGCCCTTGCGCTATCTGACTATTTTTCCCCATCCTGAGATTCCAGATGAGTAGTTATTTCGGTTTTCTTCTTCCTAAAAACCTGCGAGGCATCCCTCATGAAAACATCCAAGCTACTTGGAGGCTCTGCTACCTGCCTTTATTCCAAGAAGTCCATCTAAGGCCCGTGGACTTAGTGCCAACCTATTTTTAAATGAGTCTTAGGTTAAAGACTATTGGATATCTCTTACCCATCGTAGTCAGGACAGGATTCGAACCTGTTCGATTTCACCGTAGGACGTAACGAGACTGCTACTTTCCGAGTGTTACTATATCCCCTCACCTCTGCGTCTACCCATCCGCCACCTGACTATTTTATATTGCGATCAAAGGAGGATTCGAACCCCCGTCCTTCTGGCACCTTATGGCACCAGCTGCTGGACCTCTCAGCTTTTTGATCTCCAGGTAATCCATAAGCTACTACCCTTGGAGCTTCGAATCGTACCTTTGTCACCATTCTAGACTAGCAGACAAAAGCATCTTATGGACTTGGCAGTCAGGGCAGGACTCGAACCTGCATCTTGCCATTCTACATCTTCCCGTCGAGAAGATTGGGGTCTCGAACCCCATGCTACCTATTACACCACCTGACTATGTTGGGATCGCTGTTTTTAAAGTAGATACTCTCCCACGAACTACTGCATGTCTTTCCAAGCTGCCATGTTTTTATCTCGGATCTAAATCCAGGGCAACAACGCCCAAAGTTTAAAAAGAAAATTTCCTCCATGCGCATTTACATGGTCAAGAAGTAACCGATGGTTTGTTCCCCATCGCCTGATGCCGTGCACAGCAGAGCAGGGTCTCCTACATGACACTCCGGGGCATGATTACTCTCAGGTAGGTTGCGATCCTGTGAGAGCCGAAGTCTCTTTCAACGGTGCTAATCCGTCCTATGTAAGAAATTTTCTTTAGTAGTCAGGACAGGATTCGAACCTGTAACACCATTTCAGCATTTCTGCGTGCTTTAGCATCCATTGAACGTTACTATGGTTGCCGTGTACCAGCATCTGTAGCGTCTACCATTCCGCCACCTGACTATCAAAACTGACAAGGTACCGCAGACTCTTACCTTTTCTTGGGCCGACCAGTTAACAATCGTAGGAGCATTCTCACTCCGCGTTAGTGCATATGGGAATCACCCCATTTCTCGTCGTATTGCACATACTATCTGATGATAAGTCAGAACGTGTAGTCAGGACAGGAGTTGAACCTGTGGATGACGTTATTACGAATTTTTCATCGTACTTCCCGTTGTGCAGTCATCATACCGTATTGCGAAAACCATTCCGCCACCTGACTAAGTAGTGGAGCGTCACTTATTTCTAAGTTATCCACTTCGGTTACTTTATCTTTCGATAAGAGGCTTTACCGAGCCCAATGTAGTCAGGACAGGAGTTGAACCTGTGGATGACGTTATTACGAATTTTTCATCGTACTTCCCGTTGTGCAGTCATCATACCGTATTGCGAAAACCATTCCGCCACCTGACTAACGTTAGTTTTCGGGACATTTGACAAAACTAACAAACCCTAAAAGTAATCGGCGTGAGGATCGAACTCACTGAAAGGACGGCTCCTTTATCAATCACACAAGGTAATTACTCCTTGCTTTACCTGCCGTGTAACGCTTTGTGGCCACTCCACGTTACCAAATGTCTCCAAGACATACCGATTCCGCTGTCTTCCCAGCTGTATGGGTTTAGTATTGACTTACCAACGACGACACCTTGGCACTTGCCCCAAACCAAGGCTAGGTAGTCAGTACAGGGTTCGAACCTGTATAGGGGGTCATTACTGAGATCTAGAACATCCCCAAGGGCTGGTGTCCCTCGCGTTTACCAATTCCGCCACCTGACTATGTACGGGTTTTTTTTCGATCTCTCTTAGGCTAGCCCGATACCGCCCTAAGTTCATTTGGAAGCTATCCAACATCGTAGTCGGGACAGGATTCGAACCTGTACTCCCCATTACAGGGAGCGTGATACAGCCCCCGAAGCGGCTGTGACACCCAATTGCCACCCGACTAGGTTGGGTAGGTTAATGAGTGATTTCCCCTACCTCTTTTTACTCTGTATCAGACTTCATTACTGAAACGTCAACCTAAGTCACTCTGTGTTTGTAGTCAGGACAGGATTTGAACCTGTATTTGGGTTTACTTGATGTCATGCATTACAATCAAAACCAACTCATCCGCAATGGGTGTCTTACCAATTCCACCACCTGACTTTTTTTAGCTAACATGTCAAAGAACTCCTTGTTCTACTTTACAAAGATACAAAAAGTTCTAGTACTAAAAAAATGAAAATGAAAAATACTAACGAGTTTAAGGCGTTCTTATGGTAGCCGTCCATTCTGTTCAAGCCTTGTCGTACGCTCAGCTTCACCGTATATGGATCCGGTGGTTAGTATTTCTTGAGAGCCTGTTTGGATCTTTCGTCCAACCAGGCAAAGCCTTCGTTTTTGAATTCCTTCCAGTTATCAAAATCCTGAAGATCTTCTATAACTTCTACCGGAACTAAAATGAAACCCTCTGGTGCAATACCTTGGTATTTATAGAATCCAGAGTTTTCAATTTTTTCTTCAATTTCTGCCAAACCATTTAAATTATTTTTGTGGACCGTGGGAGACTCGAACTCCCGACCCCCTGCGTGCAAGGCAGGTGCTCTAGCCAACTGAGCTAACAGCCCATTTTGACCGGAAGGCAGGAATCGAACCTATCGCGTCACGTCCAGCGAACTGGATTGCTCTACCACTGAGCTACCTCCGGTTAATGCCCCTTTTATTCGGCTAACAAGGCGGGCAAAAGATAAGTTGATCAAGCTGATCAGGCTATAGCTTATCTTACATTCCGATGGAGTAACGAACTCCCGGCTGTTATCGCACACCGTCCGACGAAACGTCCCTTTTCATTTAATTACACTGAAAAAGGAAGAAAAAACAGTGCGTGGAGCGGGAGACGAGATTCGAACTCGCGACCTATAGCTTGGAAGGCTATAGCTCTACCAACTGAGCTACTCCCGCAATTTTCGAGTCAGGGTAGTCACGGCCACCTCTGGTCCTCCTGACTCTTGCTATAATCGTGGCAAAATGTGGCTCGACCCTGATTATAGCCATTAAGGTTTATTCTACTACAGTAGCAGTGTCAACCAATGCAGTATCAGCTTCAACCATTTCAACTGCAGTGGTATCAACCATTTCAGTTTCAACAGCTTCAGATGAACCACCATCACATGCAGCGAAGATTGCTACAACAGATGCGAAAAGCAAGGCTTTTTTCATTTGAATTTATTGTTTTTTTAAAGTCCTCCTGGATGATCCAGAATTGCTCCCTCTCCTGGGCTCGAACCAGGGACCCCATGATTAACAGTCATGTGCTCTAACCAACTGAGCTAAGAAGGAAGAAAAGATCCGGGCCCAGCTTGCCTCCACTAACGAAGGAAGGGCCCTTTTTTAAGATCTTAGTAGCGGGGGCCGGATTCGAACCGGCGATCTCCAGGTTATGAGCCTGGCGGGCTGACCAACTGCCACCACCCCGCAATTTGTTTGTTACCCCTCAAGGACTCGAACCTCGATTAAGTGGACCAAAACCACTTGTCCTGCCATTAGACGAAGGGGTAAGATAATTACCCAGTGCTCCCTGTAGGGCTTGAACCTACGACCAACGGATTATGAGTCCGGCACTCTGACCAACTGAGTTAAGGGAGCGTATTGTTTCCTCCTGTAGGCACGACGGGGATTGAACCCATATGTAACCAATTACTCTTTCTACAAGGTATAAGCTTGAGGAGATACGTGCCCAAAAGAACGGGATGCTTTTACTATTTCCAAATAATTGCTTGTAGTTGCTGTAAGCATCCCTTTATTTTAGGATTTCCTTATACTGTAACTTTTTGTTTGTCCATGACAGTTTTTACAAAGGATTTCCAAATTCTCTATACGATTATCAAATCGATCACCGTTTATATGATGCAAATCCAACGGAATTTCTTTACTGTTCCACGAAGATCTTCCGCATTCTTCACACTTTTTTTCTTTAATGCCCGCCGAGATCAATCTATTTCTGATCTTGGAAGAAGATAGGGTTGTTCCTTTTCTACACCATTTATCTACCCATTCAAGATCATCCATCTTGTTAGAAGCTATTTTGTAGTCCTTGCCTCCCTGATTGCCCTTATATTCTATATCATTCTTTTTAAGGTAAGAATCTAAGGTTCTCGGTCTGCAATCGATCTTTTTACAGATCATATTCTTAGGCATTCCCTCTTCTACCCATTCTAGTATCTGAGGCATCTTTTCTTGTATGTCATTTCTCATAGTGTGTTATATATCAGACACGCTGAAAGAAAATAAAGAAAGTCTACTAATTCTAGTACCCCGGGTCGGACTCGAACCGACACGCACTATGGCATATGCTCCTAAGGCATACGTGGCTACCAATTACACCACCGAGGCATTTGCAGGATATCGCTTAACCTGCGGTGAGTGTTCCTTTCACCTTGTTCCTTAACGGTACTACGATTTTTTTGCGGAGGCTCAGGGATTCGAACCCCGGTTACGCTCTCACGTAAGCTTGTTTTCAAGACAAGTGCATTCGACCGCTCTGCCAAACCTCCATTTCGGTTTTGTTCCACATTAGCCCTATCCACAGTGGACATGAATAGGATTTTGACTAAGGTTCCCCGGTAGGGGATTTACACCGAAAACCTGATCAGAGCCGCTGGAGGGACTTGAACCCCCGACAGGCTGATTACAAATCAGCTACTCTACCAGCTGAGTTACAGCGGCTTTTTAGGCTTTTCCAATATGTCAAAGAACTCCTGATAAATTGTGTCATTTGTATCGAGGGAGCACCAAAGTGTTTCCATCAACCTGACAAAATTTATCAAAAAATTTCGTTTCTCAACGAGATGTGGAGCTGGCGGGAGTCGAACCCGCGTCCAGCGAAGCACCCCTGAGAATCTCGTTCACAGGCTTAGTTAGTTTTTCTAAACTAACAAAACTTTATCACCTATTTTTTGACTGAGATATGTGATGTGACTCAGTGGAGAACGCTAACAGCGATCTTAAGGGTATTGGACCGAAGTCCTCAGGGTTACTGATCATTCTCCGAAAGCGGTACTGTTAACCCTTATTCCCGCAATTGTAACTTTCTGTTCCTAGGATGTTACCTCCCATTGCTTAGGCTGCAAGAGCAACTTCAGCTGTCTCAACAGAACCTAGTCCTGCGAGAGCAAAAAATGGATTTTCGCCATTTAAAGGTTGCATAGGTAATTATAGAGTTTCCAATGCTAACTCTGCCTGCATCAATTCAAAGAACGTCGACTCCCTGTCAAATCCAAGCAGCCCCATTTGTTTTGGATTGCAAGATTAAAGCTTTTTGTTGAGCAATAAAAATGAAATCCATAAAAAAACCCAAATCTTTTAAGGATTTGGGTTTGTGTTTTGAAATCTAATTTTAATGATATCAATCACAAACCCGGGTCACCTCTGGTGATCCGTCATTACCCTGTGTTAGTAGAGATATTTGTATTTGTGTTTGCATCGTTAGATTTAAATTTCGAATATTATATATCAAAGTCAATTTTTTGTTTCAAATAAATTTGAAAAAAATTTGAAAAAAAATCCCCGGACGCTTGGCGACCGGGGATTTAAAGAAAAACGGGATCGGGATTCGTATTCTTCACCTCGGCAGGTATATCTCGTTTAGCGTCCTCGACTTCTGCTTCGACGGCCTACTCTACTTCAGCTGGTCTCATGCTCCTTCGTCTACAATGAGAAGTTGACGGCGTGATTTTAGTTTTAAACCGGGTCACTGCTCTCCAGGTCTCGCTGGGGAGCTTCAATGTCTTGCGACTCCACTCGATTCCCAGCATTGCGCCATATTTGTAAAGATACTTTTTGCAGTATCGATCCCTATCAGGCTCCGGCTTTTTTTACTAATCTAATTGTATTTGTAAATTTTGCTGTAAGGAGCCTTATAATGTCTTATATAATCAAAGAACTTTTTTGTTTCTCAAATTTTGCCTTAATTCGTCGATAATTTTCATGTCGACAAAATTTTTATTTTCCCAAAGATCGTTTATCAACGAAAGTAATTCTTGCTCGGTGTAAGATCCTGCTCCCGAAAAACCGACTGTGTCTTTCCCGATTGGTAAAGCCAGCCCTTCTTCGATTACATACTCAGCAAGTTCTTTCTTTTCACTAGAAGAGCACTCTTCCCAAAAATCTGAGGGATCGTAATCAACCTCTGTCTCAACTGATAAGTATGGCATATTAAGATTTAATTTGTTCGTACCTTTCTGACATGATCGTTTCGTCCATGACCTGTTGAGGGGAAACGATCACACCCTTCAAAAGACTTTTAAGAATTGATGGAGAAAATCCAGAAACAAGAGCGGTCCCCGTTTCATTGAAAGCAACAGGTACATTTTTTCCTCTAGACGTAATGTTCCAATAAATAATGGACGGTAATTCATATCCAGCCTCATTATACATTGTCCTAATCATCTCCTGTGCGGTTGGATTCCAATCAGAAACCTCTTTGTTACCGTACCAACCACTGCCAGAGCTAGTTGCTGAATCAAATTCCATATCAGAGAGAATGAGAATTTTAGTTGGCATCTCGCTCTCTGGGACATTGTTCTTCTTAGCCTGATCCAAGATCAGTCGGAAAACTTTCTGAAGATCAGTGTTCATCCCCCAATTTGCTCCCTTGAGTTGTTTGAACCTTTGCTTTAGATCTCCCTTCAAGATTTCAAGTTCCGGCTCTGCAGAAAAAGTGATAATGGCGTCCTTGAAAGGACCCTCGTTTCTTTCGGAGATATACAATCCTAAAGAAATTGCAACGTCCATGCAGGTTAAGTTTCGGTTTCCACCAGCGCTGGTGCTCATTGATCCGGAAACGTCAACCACTGGAAGAATCCTCTCCTGGCTTCCTTCCATATAATTAGGGAGTGCTTTCCACTGAGCGTTTGCTACATCGGAATCTCCGAATGTTAATGACTTAGTTACATCGTAAGGATAAACTGCTCCAGCATTGATCTTTGCGTTTCCTTTTTTCAAGGCTTCAACATATGCTGAATACTGGTCTTTGGCATTTTTCCAGAAAGATTTCTGGTATCTTGCAGAAGCCAGGGATGGTAACTTACCAAATTCAATTGAATCCCAATCACCTGCACACATCTTAGTTTCAACAACTTCGGTTAAACCGACAAGGAGTTTCCTGTAAGCTTTCGGTGAAAGCTTCATGAAATTTCTTAGCTTAATGGAGGTCTTGCCTTTTCTCGGCATCCATTTGGCACAAAGCTTATCCCCTTTGGAAAGAGCTTCAGCAATTAAGCTGAAAGCCTCAGATTCTAAAAGTGTACCTTCTAAAGCCAAGACATCGTCCCATCTTCCATAAAAAGGGATCAATGAAAGATTTGGCCTGAGTGAAAGGTCATGGTTCTCAGCAAGATGAATTATCACATCTTTGAATATCTGTCTTTCGCCTGCACCTTCACGTACATCCCTTGCCCAGAACAAAATTTTCATTGCTCTGGTTGGATCCTCATGATAAGCCAAAGAAAAATTACGAAGGAGTCTTTCTTTTTCCTGACCTCTCATAGCACCAATCGTAAAGAAAAGATCGACACAAGCATTTAAAGAGGATGAGTTTGTTGTCATCCCATTTTCGGTGGTTGTGTTTTTGGTTCTAAGAGCGTCAACGAGTTTCATATTTCCTTAATTTGTAATGTAATATATCCTTTTACTGACTTTGTTTCGTTTTTGACTCTACAAAGTTAAAAATTTTTATCGGAGGAAAAAAACGAATTAGAATCTTTTTAGAACATAAAGCTTTTTTTTCGCCCTTGTATAGCTTGTGTATTTGATCCGATTCCTTTCCACCACATCCCAATTCATATCTATATCATCCTCCATAACTAGAGAGACCTCATAAGTGCTTCCCTGAGATTTATGAGCGGTGATGCAGTAAGCATAATTCACATCGGCAAATTCCCTAATAAAGTCATAGTAATCGATCCACGATTTATCCTTTCCTTTTTTCTGGATGGCTATTCTTTTGAGAATGTTGGCTAATTTGGTGAATTCATACTCGCTGTCTTCATGAAGTATCTCAATTACCTCAACCTGCTTTGTATCATTATCATCTAAATACCAAACAGAAGCTTCGTAATATTTAATGTGTTCTTCAACATCCTCAACCCTGAATTTTTTTGTCTTTATCTTGAAAGACTCCACGGTAAATTCGTCATTAGTATTAAAAACGACAGTTCCCATGACAATGTATGGGTTGTTTGCTATCAATTTTTCACCATTGAGAATCTTTGAAGAAATTAGATCTTCACCATAAATGGTCCTTCTGACCATTGTGTTCATGGTGGCAACTGTTTTATTTCGCCAGGCAATTATCTTGGAATATTCAGAATCCTCCTCGAATTGACTAGACTTGAAATACCGGGCAACAATTTCTGAAATGGATTTCCGGTCTGCTGGGTTATTAAGATTTATAAATTCTATGCCCTCTCCCGAATCATTTACAATAGAGACAGGATCTATACCAGGGTCAGACTCAGTCACATTGTTTCTAATCTTCACAGATGAGCTGATAATTGGGTTATCCAATTTTTGTCTCATTACTGTTTTAAGCTCCAACGTTGTAATGTCATAAGCCTCGGCAAGTTCTGTCTGGAAGGGAATGCAATCTGCTTTACCAACCGGTGGTATTTGAGCAGGATCTCCCATACAAATGATCTTGATATCGTTTCTTTTCTTTATCACTTGTTCAAAAAGCTCATCATTCAACATCGATACCTCGTCGATGATAAGGAGCTTGATCTTGGTGATTTTAGATGGGTGTGTGGGATCATTCACAAACTCCTGTATCCCATCACCTGTTATTTTTTCTTTTAATCCAAGAAGTTTGTGTATAGTGAGAAAAGAAACCCTGTGGTTGTAAATACCAGTCGACTTCTTTATTACGCGTACAGACTTGTTTGTAGGTCCGGTAACGGCTATTTTATACCATGACTTATCTTCATAGAGTTCATTCAGAAGATAGTTAATAAAGAAACTGATACAAAAAGTCTTTCCGGTTCCTGCCCATCCCTTCAAAACATATACAGACCTGTCGCTGGGGTCTCTGACGTATTTTACTAATCGAGCAAAAGCAGCTCTTTGGTCCCCGTTAAGAATGCTTGTATCAATCCTGTTTCCTGTTGCTTTCAAATTTTTCTAGTATCCAATTAACTTCAATATCTTCTTCCTTCGCCTCCAAACCAGCTTCCACTATCTCAGATTTTTTAAAACCAGCATCGAAGGATTCTTTCATGAGCTCAATGACTTCTTCCTTAGAATATGAGTTGAGAATTTCTGGTTTGAATTCTAAATAATCTAAAGCAGGATCACAGACATTATCAACGAGAACATCAAATCCCAAGGTAATCCGTGTGTGGATGTAAGAAATATTTCTCTCATAATAGTCCATGAAATATTCCCAGCTAAATTCGCCTTCATCTTCGCAGTGTTTAATTATGGGTCCAAATTGGTCATCATCCTCCCAGTCTGACTTAAGTCTGGACCACTCGTAAGAATTTTCCGGATTAATCTTGCAAAGCTCGTCATTGAACTGTAACCAAATTCTAAGTCTATCTCTGTGCTCCTGTGGAGCTTTTGCCATCCTCATTCTCGTTTATTTAATTATCAAACCAAAATACTACTCTTACTTCGTTCTCTCCATCGTCTTCAAGTGCCTTCATTGATGCATGTATAGCTCTCCATTCTACAGGCGGTTTGGTGATCTCCTCTCCCCATTCTTCGGAAGCATGCTTTACATATCTACGGTATGCTTCCTCTAACTCCTCGGCATCCATCCATGAATGAGAATGCCAATCTGGGACTTCCACGTGTGTTGGATTTCCTGCTTCGTTGTAGACAATTTTACAGCCATATTTTTCCCAGTTTTTGGCTTTTTCCAAAGTCACCCAACCATCCCAGTCTTTGTCTTCGTTGTTTTTATCGTAGATTAACATGTGGGAGTCAGATTGGGCAGAATATCCCATAAGACCCCAAGGTATTTTACCTTTTGGCTCGAATGAATCCGAATACTGACCCCTTACCATTGCTAGGACTGCAAACATAGTATAGTTACGTCCAGGATTGATCTTATCCCCATATGAATACCAATAGGGTTTCTCTCCCCGGGTCTCCCGATTCTTAGCATCTTTCTTGTTTCTGTACTCTACGTACATGTGAATGTCTGCTCCCATTTCTTATCTTAATTTTATTTCAAAACGTTCTTTCATGATCTCTACTTTGTCATTAGGAACCCCGTGTTCGTTGATGCCACCGTGTCGGTTCTCAACGATCAGAGAGTACACTCGGTACCCATGGGTTTCAGCCAGCTTATAGTATGCTTCCATCTCCCATTCCTGTGTGAATGTATTGGAAACTACAAGTCTGGGTTCTTCATTAATCATCAAACCGCCTACACTTGAACGACACCATTCGTGAGCTTCCTTCAATTTGGTTACGTCAAATTTATATTCACCATCTCTAACAAAATACATGTCAGCCTCAAAGTGTATTCCTCCCAATGATTTGGCCAGTGTTGATTTCCCAGCTCCAGGTAATCCCCTTAATAAAAAAAGTTCCTTGTTCATGCTTTGAGTTTTAGACTGAATGTGGAATTTCCCATCTCACACAATTTTGTGGGAGCCTGTTTATATGTCTGTAATTATTGATGTAACCCATCATGTTAGCAGCCCCTACAGCATTTGCCGAGTGTACCATAACATCAACAATAGGTTTGCCATCCATCCATTGGTTGACCAGCCATTTAACGCAATCCATGCCAGTCTTTTCAGTGATGTTGTCATAGTTGATCTCATAGTTTCTGACCACACCATGAAGCCATTCTTTCATTGCGCTGTCACCCAAGTCGTGATCCAATGAAATAAGCTCGATATTTTCTAAACCGATCTCATTTACCTTCTGTACGAACTCTTCATAATTTCTAACGACGATCCATTCTGGAGCTTCGTGTGTGGATGAATTAGGGAGTGGTGTCCTGACGTCATCCAAATAAATGTATTTTTTCTTTTCCATATTTTTCTTTTCTATATTTAGCTAAAATCTGTTGAGGTTGAAACCCGGAGCCCCTCAATGTATTCTTCATGTTTTTCGTTAGACCAAATTCTTCGAGAATCTGGATTGTCGCGGTGGTAACTTTCACTATCCCAGCCATCTTCTTGCCCCCATGATAGTGCCATATCGATGAATTCTTCTGCAGGTATTTCCTCACCATATTCATCGACAACTCTTCCGCTTCTGATGAAGTCGAGAAGCTCTTCCTTGGAGTTATAATACTTTTGTTTATTCCAGTTCCAAAGAAATTTCCAACCACCACTTCTTTTGCCTAAGTGAACCCTGGTACCATTAACGAATTCGTCCCAGGGAGAAAGTCTAGTCCACTCGTCATCAGGATCGTCAATATATGCAAAACAATTTTCAACAAGATCTGGTGTGAGCTTGAGTCCAATGATTCTCGCTTGCAGACGGAGTCTTCTTTCCTCCATCTCTTCAACAGTTGGTATTCTATAGAAATTTGTTCCCATATTATTCGACGTGTCTTATTCTGTAATAGCCAGCTAATTCGTGAAAATCCGTGTTTATAAAATAGTCCTCAGAAATGGAGAAATCACCATATGAACATTTAGTTTGAACCCTAATTTTTTTAGCCGGATCTACCTCTATTTCATAAAGATCAGTCCAGAAAAAATAGTGATTTATTCTCAGAGAAATAGATTGCTCGAAAATAACAGACTCGGTACTTTCACCAATCAGAGTAACTACAGCTTCAAATAAAACGTCCCCAGGAATAAGAATCTGCTTGAACAAATAATTTAATTTGTATCCAAGATCGGTTTTTTTAAGAAATGGCGCATTTGTTGTAAATGCAGCAAGTGTTCTTGTATTTACATTACCAGTCCAGGAATATCCAGCATGGGAGGTATCCCAGTCTTTACCCCATTCGCCAAGAAAATCATAAATGGATTCTTTTGGGTAAATTTTTGATCTATCGTCACCATAAAAGAATCTCTTTAAGCAATCCTCAACACTCTCGTTTTGATAAACCCGATAAAAATCGTTCTTGGAAGAAACGCTATGTATCGGGAAATAGCTAGACAAAATTCTGGGATTTCCCAAAAAAAGACAAGCGTTCAAAGACGACCCCATGTTGAAAGATTCAAACCCAACGAAATTAAGATCATTAAAAATTATACGATCAGATTCGATATTAAGCGAATCACACAATTTCTGGGTGCCCCAAAAATCAGCCTCAAAATATGCATAAACCTTGTAATCGAATCCAACTGTCATATGCATGGAAATTGCATACAATCTTATGACGGAGAAAAGATGCGGGGCTCTCACTTTATTGTCAACAAACACAGAGTCTCCACATTCTTGTCTCATTTCGGAACATGATGGGATAATTCTTTTGAATCCAAATCTAAAGGAATCCGATTCTGAAAAATACATTTCATTAGTATTATCATAAACCACATGGTCAAGTAAAGAGAAATCTATATCCTTTAGATCCGGGTATTGTGTTACCAATCCCACATCCCATCCATTCTTTTTAAGCAAAAGAGAATTTTCTTGGATCTGTTTGACCTTCTCTCCTGTGTCGGGCCAAGATGCAAGCCAAGCTATCTTTCTGCTTTTTAATCTCATCTATTTCTTCTTAGATTTGATAACTTCGTCAATGATGCCATATTCAACTGCCTGGTCAGCGCTCATCCAGAAATCTCTGGTTGCATCCTTTGCGACTTGTTCGGGATCTTTTCCACAGAAATCACCAAGAAGTTCGAATAGTGTCTTATTAATTTTCTCCCATTCTTCGAAATCTATTTTTGCATCCTGTATATTACCACTGAATCCGCCGGAAGATTGATGAAGCATGACTTTAGAAAATCTCAAAGAATATCTTTTACCTTTGGTTCCTGCACCCAATAGAACAGATCCCATTGAAGCGGCCATGCCCGTGTTAACAGTTATGATATCTGATTTTATGTAATGCATTACATCCACCATAGAAAGACCAGATTTGACCGATCCTCCAGGAGAATCTATATGCATTGTAATATCCTTGCTTTCAACTGAATCTAAAAACATCAGCTGTGCCTGGACAATTGTAGACATTCTATCGTTAACACCGCCAGCTACCCACAATAGCCTATCCATCATGAGACGAGAAAAAATGTCCATCTGGGTAGCTCTCAACTCCCTTTCTTCTAGGATATACGGGGTCATTGAATTCTCAATAAGTTTAGAGTAGTTGAATACGTCTAAAGATCCAATGCGGTGCTCGCTCCAAGCGTATTTTTCAAATTCAGTCTTCATTATTTATTTTCTGTTTTAAGTTTTCCAATTTGATTACTATAGGGTTCGAAAGACCATAGATTTATTGCTATTGCTTTTCTTGTTCCCATGGTTACTATATCAACCCTATGAGGAACTGTTCCGGCATCGAAGATAATTAATCTGTTAGATTTTGCATAGATCCTTTCGGGATCAGAATCTAATCCATTTGTATAGATTTCAAGCATTCCTCCCTCAAAATGTTCTTGTTCGGGATAATAGACGGTACCTATAAGTGGGGTTTGAAGCTCTTTTGTTTTTTCGAACCATGCTTCGTCCTTGTCGAAATGTGACTCTAACTTGTTATCGAATCCGGATGATGCGTCCGCTGTTTGAATTCCTGTCCAGTATTCAAATCCATCTATTTCGAATGT
>VFQS010001161.1_pt1 | contig 25167 bp, 23 predicted proteins | sample 3512361 | NCBI WGS metagenome assembly VFQS01 (sample SAMN10412375, study PRJNA504923) | tailings metagenome | isolation source: Relicate 1 Philex TSF3 active mining | place: Philippines
CCACGGTTTCGATGCGCAGCAGCAGCTCCTCGCGCTCCTTGCACAGCACATCGAGCCGCTCCTGCAAATCGGCCAGGCGGGTTTCCAGCTCCTCCAGCTCCTGCAGGGCGAGCATGTTCACCGGTTCCAGCGCTTCCATCCGCGCCTGCAGGCTCTTGAGCTCGGCCTGCAGCGCCTCCAGGCCGTTCTCGCGCACCTCCTCCGGGATCTCGGGCAGGGGATCGGGCAGGTCGCGCTGCAGCTGCTCGAGCCGCAGGGCGCTGCTGCGCTCCTGCTCTGCCAGGGCCGTGAGTTCCTCGGCCAGGCGTTGCAGCTCCCATTCCTTCTGCTGCAGGGCCTGGCGCTGGCGGGAGAGCAGGGCTTCGGCTTCATCACGGGCGCGGCGCCGCTCCCCGAAGCGCTCCTGTAGCTCCTGTTGGCGGGCCTCCAGCTCCGTGCGCTTGGCCTGATCCGCCTGCTGCTGCTCCTTCCAGGCGGCGCGCTCCGCCACCAGGGCGTTCACCGCCTGCACGAGCCGCTGCTCGTCACCGTCCAGTGCCTGCAGCTGGCTGGCCACCCGCTCAGCCGCCAGGCCCCGCTCGCGCCGCGCCGCCAGCAGGCCATCGCGCTGCGCCCGTGCGGCGGTGAGGGCGGCATCGGCAGTTTCGAGGTCCTGCTGCAGCCCTTGCCAGCGTTCGCTGTCGCCGCTGGCTTGGGCGCTGGCTTCCTGGGCTTCGAGCTCCTGGAGGCTCTGCTGTAAGGGTGCCAGTTCAGCGGCGAGGGTTTGCAGCCGTTGCTGGCCGCTGCTCAGATCCACCTCGATCTGGCTGATGCGCTGCAGCAGTTGCTCGCGCCGCTGCTGCAGCGGGCCGTGAGCCCGTTGGGCGGCGCCGCGTTCGGCCTCCAGGGCTGCCCGGCGCTGTTCCAGCCGGCTCAGCCGGGGCCGCAGCTCCTCCAGCTGGCGGCCCAGCTCGGATTCCTTGCGGCGGCTGACGGCCAGGGTTTCGCCCAGCTCCAGCAGGCGCCGGCGCAGGGGCTCGGCTTCATCGGCATCGCTGGCGGCGCCGAAGCTCAGCTGGTTGCCCCGCTGCTGGAAGCTGCCGCCGGTCATGGCGCCGCTCTTCTCCAGCAGTTCGCCATCGAGGGTCACGGCGCGGCAGCGGCCCAGCTCGCGGCGGGCGCTGGCCAGATCGCGGAACACCAGCGTGTCGCCGAACACGTAGCGGAACACTTCGCCATAGACCGGCTCGAAGCGCACCAGGTCCACAGCGCTGCCCACCAGGCCATCTCCGCCGCTGGCGCCGGGCCCGCTGCCGCGCTGGAAGGCGGCGCTGTTCCCGGGGCTGCCGCCACCCCCGCGGATCTTGTTGAGCGGCAGGAAGGTGAGGCGGCCGGCGCGGCGGCTCTTGAGCAGGTCGATGGCGCGGGCGGCGATGCGGTCGTCGTCGACCACCACCTGGCCCAGGCGGGCGCCGGCGGCCACCTCCAGGGCGAGGCGGTGCCGTTCCTCCACCTCCCCCAACTGGGCCACTGGGCCATGGATGCCATCGAGGCCGGCCTCCAGCAGCAGGCGCAGGGCGCCGGTGCCGCGGCTTTCCTGCAGGGTTTCGCGGCGGGATTCCAGCCGGGCGATCTCGCGCTCGAGGCTCACCTGCTCCTGCTCGAGCCGTTGACGGGTGCGCTGCTGCAGGGCCAGGGCCTCAGCGAGCTCCTGCGCCTGGGTTTGTTGGCTCTGCAGATCGTCGAGCAGCTGCTGCCACTCGGCTTCGAGCTGATCGAGGGTGCTGGCGACGCCGTCGCTGTTGGCCGCGTCATCGGCTTGCTGCTGCTTCAGCTCCGTGAGCCGCTCCTGCTCCTGTTGCAGCCGCGCCGCCAGTTGCTGCTGCTCGGCTTGCAGCGGTGAGAGCCGCGCCTGCAGCTCCTGGCGGCGCTGGCTGCGCTGTTTCTGCTCCTCCATCCAGCTACCGCTGCGCCCGGCCACTTCGCCCAGGCGGCGGCGCGAGAGTTCCACGGCGGCTTCGGCGCTGCGGCAGTTGGTTTCGGCCTGTTCCAGGGCTGCGTCATCGTCTGGGGCAGCCAGCTGGCTCTGCTGCTGACGGAGCTCGCCCTGATGCCGGGCGAGCTCCTGGCGCTGGCGCTGCAGCTCCTCGGCGCTGTGTTGGTGTTTCTCGGCTTGCCGGGCCAGCTCGCGGCCGCTGGCCTCCAGGCCGGCCAGCTCCGATTGCACGGCCAGCAGGCTGTCTTCACCGAGGGCCTTCACCTCGGCTTGCAGGGCTTCAAGGGCCTTCGCGGAGTGCTCCAGGCTGGCTTTGGCTTCGGCGATCGCTTGGCGATCGCACTGCTGCTGTTGCCCGAGCGCCGCCTGGCGGCTCTGCAGCTGCCGTTGCTCCTGCTGCGCCTGCTCAAACCCGAGCACCTGTTCCTGCAGCCGGCCTCGCTGGAAGCGCTCGCGTAGATCCTGATAAGTGCGGGCCTTGGCGCAGTCGCGCTCCAGCTTTTGGCGCGACACCAGCAGTTCCTGCTGCACGATCGCGCAGCGTTCTTCACGCTCCTGCACCTCAGTGAGTTTGCTGCGGGTCTGCTCGATGCGGGAGTCGAACAGGGCCACGCCGGCCAGCTCGTCGATGATGCCGCGCCGTTCTTTGGCGCTCATCGACACGATGCGGGTCACATCGCCCTGCATCACCACGTTGCTGCCCTCGGGATCCACCCGCAGGCGGCGCAGCTGCGTTTGCAGCTGCTGCAGGTTGCAGGCCACGCCATCGGCGCTGTAGCTGCTGGCGTAGGTGCCGCCAGGGGCGATGCGCAGCCGGCGCGTCACCGACCATTCCTGCTGGCCTGGCTTGATCCAGGGCCCTTCCTCGGGGGGCTCCAGGCCGGCTTCTGCCTCATCGGGCTGCCAGTCGCGCAGGTCGAAGCGCACCGTGACCACGGTTTCCGCCGCCTTGCCCTGCTTGAGCATGGAGCTGTTCACCAGATCCGGCAGGCGTTCGGCCCGCATGCCGCGGCTGCTGGCCAGGCCCAGGCAGAACAGCACGCCATCGAGGATGTTGCTCTTGCCGCTGCCGTTGGGGCCGGTCACCACGGTGAAGCCCTGCTCGAGGGGGATGGTCATCGACCCCCCGAACGACTTGAAGTGCGTGAGCTCTACCTGATTGATGTGAACCAACAGGCCCGAGCGCCGAGCAGCTGCAAAGTAGCGGAGCCCCTGACGTTTTCAAGCCGCCGTCGATAGTTTGGGCGCAGCAGTGCAGCCAACCGGGCTTGTTTCGCCATGGATCCAACCCCCGCCGGCGACACCACCGCTGAGCCTCAGGCCTCGGCGCCAACTGCGGAGAGCCCGGCGGCGAGTCAGTTCCGGGATCGTTTCGAGAGCCTGCTGCCGTCGATCCAGCGGGAATGGCCCGAGGTGGCTCGGCACACGCTCGAGGCCACCCGCGGCAGCTTTGACACGGTGGTGGAGGTGATCGCCCGCCAGACCGGCCGCACCAGCGACGGTGTGAAGCAGCAGCTGCTGGAGCTGGTGCAGGTGACCGGTGATCAGGCCCATCACCTGGCCGATTCCCTGCGCCCGCTGGAGGAGCAGCTCGAGCAGTTGCTGGATGATCTCAACGCCAGCCTGCGGCCCCGGATTGAGAAGCCCGTGCGGGAGCGGCCGCTGATGGCCCTCGGGATCGCCGCCGGTGTGGGTGTGCTGGTGGGTCTGCTGCTGGCTTCGGGCCGGCGCTCGGCATGAGCGAGAGCAGCGGAAACGGCCGCGAGGATCGCCGCCGGGGCCTTCCCCTGGAGGCCGCCTCACGCATCACCGGTTTGGTGACCTCGGTGATGGATCTGCATGTGCGCATTGCCCTGAAGGAGGTGGACCGGGAGAAGCGGCGGCTGATTGTGGGTGTGCTGCTGCTTGGGGCCGGGATGGCGGCGCTGCTTCTGGCTGTGCTGGCCGCTGAGCTGGCGCTCGTGCTCTGGCTCGTGCTCGTTCAGGGCTGGGGTTGGATCCCGGCCTTGCTGACTTGGGCTGCCGCCAATTTGGTGTGCAGCGGCATCTTGCTGCGCGTGGGCGGTCAGCTCACCAAAGGCCCGTATTTGCCGGAAACAATGGCCGGCCTCACGAAGACGACGCGGGCGTTGGTGGGGCGTTGAGCCAGAGGCACACCGGAGGCAGCGACAGCCCCTGCAGCAGCAGGTTGAGAATCACGGCGATGAACACGATGCTCTGGCAGTTCTGAGCGAGCTCAGCGGCCAGAGCCGGATCCAGGCCCTTCAGGTTGGGGATGGCATTGGCCACGTTGAAGGAGAGGGCCAGCGGCACCGCGCCGCGCAGGCCGCACCAGGCGATCAGGCTGGAATCCCGTAGGTTGAACGGGGAGAAGTGCTGGAAGCAGAACACGCTCACCGGCCTGGCCAGCAGCATCAGGGCCGCGGCAGCGGCAATGCCGGCGGGTAGGGAGGGAACCAGATTGGTGGGGTTCACCAATAACCCGAAGAGCAGAAAGATGCTGATCTCCGTCATGGTGTTGAACGGCAGGAGTACTTCTTGAATGCTCTGGTGATTGATCTGGGCGTCCTGGTAATGGAGATTGGCCATGAACACGCCTGTGACGTACACGGCTACATAGCCCGATCCGCCCAGGAAATGGGCGCAGCCATAATCCACAAACGCGATCGACATCGCCACCACCAGCAGCTGCTCTTTGTCGATCACGAAGCGGTTGATCACCAGCTTGGCCACGTAGCCAAACCCCACGCCCACCAAGAGCCCTGAGCCCAGCTTCTGCAGCAAGCTGCTTGTGGCGCTCAGTGCCATCACAGACATCGATTCACCGGCGCTGCTCGTCACGGTGAAAAAGCTCAGGCAGATGCTGTAAATGATCAGCGCGGAGGGATCGTTCACTGAGGATTCGAATTCGAGCAGGTGGCGCACCCGTTCGGGGACTTGCCTCTGCACCTGCCGCAGCACGCTCAAGGTGGCACCGGCGTCGGTGGATCCCAGGCAGGCTGCAATCAGGCATGCCGCTCCCAGGGGCATGGTTTCGGCCAGGCCCGGCACCAGGCTGGCTCCAGTGGCTGAACTGAGCCAGTAGATCGCCGTACCCAGGATCAGCGTGGAGATGGCCACTCCACCAACAGCCAGCAGTAAGCCGTATTCCAGGAAGCCACGAATGGATTGGATATCTGTTTTCAACCCGGCATAAAAAAGCAGCAGGGCAAGGGCAAAGACGTGCAGTTTTTCCACTTCACCGTGGCTCACATCCAGCACGTGGATGTTGATCATCAGGCCCAGCGCCAGAACGCCAAGGATCGCCGGTACGCCGATGCGGATCGAAAAGCGGCTCACGATCAAGGTGCCAAGAAACACCACCCCAATGAAGAGCACTTGCGCCTCCAGTGGCACCACCTCCAGGGGCACCGCCTCCAGCGATGGAGCGCCAGCATCAGCGGCGCTCCCCAGCAGCAGGCCCAGGTTCGGGAGCATCACAGGAGCCACAGATAGGGGGATTCTCGGATGCGGCTTTCCGCCTCAGCGCACGGTGTAGTGCAGCCAGCGGCAGTCGATGCCGCCGTTGCTCACGGGGATGCGCCGGCTGGCCTTCATCCGCAGGGCACCGGTGAGCTCGGGGTTGCCGCTGAGCAGCCAGACATCCCAGCCGCTGCAGCGCTCTTTCACCATCCGGCCCAGATCGGCATAGAGCGGTTCAAGGGCATCGCGATCACCGATGCGCTCGCCATAGGGCGGGTTGCACACCAGCACGCCAGGCCCATCAGGCGGCTGGAAGTTGCGGAAATCGCCGCTCTGGATCCACACGGCATCGCCCACGCCCGCAGCTTCGGCATTGGTGCGGGCCTGATTGGCCACCTCGCCATCGAGTTCGAGCCCCACCACAGGTGCCAGGGGCCGGCCATCAGCGAGCTGGTGGCGCTCGCTCTGGCCGGCCTGCTCCAGCGCCTGGCTCCAGAGCTGCCCGTTGAAATCGGGCCAGCGCTCGAGGGCAAAGCGATGTTCAAGCCCTGGGGCGAGGCCCAGGGCCATGCAGGCGGCCTCGATCAGCAGGGTGCCGGAGCCGCAGAGCGGATCGGCCAGGGGAACGCTTCCATCCCAGCCCGTGAGGCGGATCAGGCCGGCGGCCAGGTTTTCCTTCAGCGGTGCCAGACCCATGCGGGGGCGGTAGCCGCGGCGGTGCAGGCTCTCGCCACTGCCATCCACACTCAGCCGTGCCTGGCCGCCCCCCAGGTGCACGTGGAGGGAGAGATCGGGATCCTCCAGATCCACCGATGAGCGCTCACCCCAGCGCTGCCGCTGCCAATCCACCAGGGCGTTCTTCACCTGCAGGGCGCTGTAGTGGCTGTGGGTGAGGCCGGGCAGGCTGCCGCTGGCATCCACACGGAAGCTCAACTCGGGGGGGAGCCATTCGCTCCAGTCCACCGACCGCTGCACCCCTGCATAGAGCTCCTCACGGTTGCGGCAGGGGAACACGGCCAGTTGCCGCAGCAGCCGAAAAGGCAGGCGGGCCTGCAGCTGCAGCCGGTAAAAGCCGGCCAGATTTGTGCGGAAGCCCACGGCGCGGTGCAGGGGCTTCACGCCCGTGGCCCCGAGCTCGCTCAACTCCTCCGCGCCGCAGGCTTCCAGGCCAGGGGGCAGCACCGCGGTGCCCTGGAACTGCAGCTGTTCGGTCATGCCCACCCCTGCGCCCTGTGCTCGCTACTGCCACAATGCAGGAGTCCGGTTTCGGCCGGACTAGGTGGCTCACACCAGTGTTTCGGACAGCGGTTCGATTCCGCTCAGCTCCATTCCCCCGCCCCGGCCACGCCGGCGGCACCACGGGGCTGCAATGGTTTCGACGGGGCATGAGGAGGGTGACTGAAGCCTGCTCGGTCAGAGCAAACACGTAACAGCGAACAACATCGTTCGTTTCTCCCGTCAGACCGCCCCTGTGGCCGCCTGACCCTTTAAGGGAGATGGGGTGAGATCAGCCTTATCAACCAAATGATCCATGGGGGCTGGAAGGCCCCTTCAAATCAATCGCAGAGAGGGATCTCGTCGCTTACGACGGAAGCCCAAAATTCCCTCTCATCCAAATCCTCATCCAAAAATCCGCCGGTGCTGGCGGGGATGGACAAGCAAGAGGCGCTTGCCTTCGTCAGCCGCTTGTTTGATGCCGCGCTGCATCCGTGTATCTGGGATCGACCTCAACCCATGCTCGCAGCACCGGCAAGAAGCCCTGGGACAGACTTTGAATCAGCCCTGACTCCACCCCTGCTGCAGGCAGGAGGGAATGTTCAGCGAGATAACTTAATTTGAATCGAAGTCAAGTGATAAGCGATATCTGAAATGACACACTCGTTTCACTGTTTGGGGCAAATGGGCCTTCGGGGTATGGTGGCACTGAGTGGAACTCTAGATAGTGCGGCGATTCAAGGAAGTCGGCAAAAAAGACGTTGGAATAACTGCCGTCTTCGATTGAGAATTGAAGCCCGTTCTTGGTGAGCCGGGGGGTGGTCATGGTCTTCTCAAAGGCTATCAAGTTGTCTCCTGCGTATGGGGTGTTCCCGGGAATGGATGTGCCTTCAGGGTAAAGGCCAGTGATTCTTTCTCCGTTTCTTTTGCCTTTTATGCTCATTGCATTGAAATAGCCATCGGCGTCTGGGTCGGTATCCGTAATGAGGGTTCCGCGGGCTTTGATCTTTGCTCCAGCAAAGTTTTTCGGAGTCTCATACCTCCACTTCCACTTCAGCGTCGGGGCGTCTTCCGAAAACGAACTCTTGAACCTGAATGCCTGAGAGGGATTTGGGTCCCCATTGGGATCTTCCACATAGTCATTTGGCAGTATAATAGATAGGAGTTTTGCGTCGGCCGGAATCTCTGGAAAGCTTAGATCGTGCATGTTGTCGCCGTCATTTAGATCTCCAATATCAAGGGGTGCCAAAGTAACGATTTTTCCCTTGTGCAAGTACTTCAATCGATAAGCTTGTGTCACGTCAACCCCGACTTCGTTGCCGGTCGGATAATCAGTGATGCCCCCCGACCAAACGACGCGGATAAAAGTGGAGCCGACTGTGCTGGCGTTTGGATCGCTCACCAGAAGTACAGGATTGATTCGCCATGCATCCACGATGTATGGGCCGGCTTCGAGCGGTAATATTGGTGGTGAAATGAGGCTGGAAAACGGCTTGCTGTGCGTCGAGTTTGGTAGATGCCCTACTAGCTCTCCGGCCAGTTGCACCCGAACAGGCCGGACATCAGTCGCAGCGTCCCCAAAGTCGCCGATCAGCAGGATCGTCTGTGTTTCATTCGACTCGTTGGCGGGGAGAAGCGTTGCGCCTGTTGGAGCCGTGAATGTTCCATCGCTACGGATCACTCTGAAGTCGGTGGGGGCAATCGATGCTGGATTAATTAGCCAGGAGAAAGTTATTGGCATGCCGTCCAGCCCATTTATGCCGTTGTCGAGCCCCCAGAATGCACTTAACAGCCTAGGCTTTTTCCTGTTTATGGCATCTGCGTATTTCTGACTAATCTTTTTGGGGTCAATTAATGTCTTTGGCTTGAGCCGCGTAGTCATGAATCTAAATAATATCTAGTTTTTTCACTCTAGCGCGTGCTGATGCGTATTACCCTTGATGGGCGCATCGGTACTATTTTTGTTGTATTGGGGTTGTGCCCTTTTGTGGGCGAGCAAGGTCTTGTGCCGCTCGTTGCGACAGTCGTCTCGGGCGGCATCTGTTGCTAAAGCTGTTGTCAAAACCCTTGTCCATAGGCGCCAGGGGTTGTCAAGTGTTGCCAGTAGTCGTTGCTACTCCAATCACTTGTATCAACTAAATGATCCATGGGGACTGGAAGGCCTCTTTTGAGTGCCAGCACCCGCTGGGGGTCGTGTCCTTCGCAGCTGCCACCGTCTCTGCCACCGTCTCTGTCACTGTCTCTTCTGCAGCAAAAGCCCCCCGCCTGAATGGCAGGGGGCTGGCGAGATGTTGAGCGTGTGGATATGGCTGATCAGAGGATGATGAAATCGCTGGTGATCAGGTCTGGAGCGCCGGTGAGGGTGGCCATCAGGCCGCCGAGTTTGGGCTTGCCGAAGCCATCGGCGCTGCCGTTCTGGTTGTAGAAGAGCTGGCCGGAGGCCTGGTTGTAGGCAAAGGAGGCGTCGGTGGAGAGAGCGGCGTTGAGCTGGGCGTCATCGGCGCAGATCACAAGGGCGCCGCTGCCAGCGCCGAAGGCGCCGCGGTGAATCACCAGCTTGTCGCCCTCGGTGGAGCTGAAGTCGGTGATGAAGTCGGATTTGCCGTTGAGGCTTTGCTTTCCACCGGTGGCCAGATGGAAGTGATCGGCGCCGGCTCCACCAAAGAGAGTGTCGTTCTTGGCGCTGCCATTGAGATCGTCGTTGAGGGCGGAACCGACGAGGGAATCGGCCTTTTTCCCGCCGAGGAGATCGAGTCCATCGCGCAGGCGTGGGTTGCCTGTGGCGGGGTCGAGGAGGGGATCCACCACCTGAGGGAGCACTGGTTCGGCGGGAGTATTCCCGTTCAGGTCGGGCAGGAGGCCGGTGGGCAGCACAGGCAGTACGGGCAGCACCTGCGAGATCAGGTACGCGGTTTTGGCGGCTTCCCAGCTCGCGCTGCTGCCGTCGCTGAACTGGAGCGTTTCCACATCGGCATTCACCAGGGTGTTCTGGCCATCGCTGCCTTGCACCACGAGCCATTGGTTGCTGCCATAGCCCGGCTCCTGCAGTTGCTGAAGTCCAATCACCTGAGCGCCAGCTTCGAGAAGCACCCGGTCATGACCTTCGCCACCGATCACCTTGTTGGTGCCTGCCCCCGCCGACAGCACATCGTCGCCGTCATCGCCATAGAGCCAGTCGTCGCCAGCAAAGGTGCTGAGGTTGTTGCTGCTTCCGTTCCCGAGGATGGTGGTTGCTGTTGCGCTCTGGCCAATGAAGTTCTCAAAATTCATAGCCCGCTTCATGGATGCACCATCCACGCGGATGTCGCCGGTCAGTAGATCAACGCGGAGGCGGCCTGCCGCGTAGTCGGAGCCATCCAGTGTGTCGATGCCGGAGCCACCGTCGTAGAGATCATTGATGCCGGCTGAGATGATCACGCGGTCATCGCCGCCGTAGGTGTTGATGATGTTATTTAGGGCACTGCCGCGCACCACATCGTTCAGGTCTAGAGACCGGTTTCCCTCGTAGTTTTCGAAGTTCTGGGCCGTTTTGGCAACTCCGGCTCCGGTGAGCTCGCCGGTTTGCATGTTGAAGTCAATGTTGCCGCCATAGGCGTTGGCATCCAGTGTGTCGGTTCCAGTTCCGGCGTCGTAAAAATCGCCGCCAGCGCTGACGAAGATCCGATCGTTACCGCCATAGGTGCGGATGTCGTTGTAGTCAGCGCTGCCTTTAACTTCGTCGCTGTAGGCGGTGGTTTGATTACCAGCGTAGTGCTCAAAGTTGTAGGCCTTTGAGTTGTACACGGTGCCATTGGCCACGACGTCTAAGTTGGTGGCGGCATCGGCTTCCAGAGCGGAGAGGTCGAGATAGACATTGCCTTCAAGGCGTGCGGCGCTAAGGAGGTCTTGTCCATTGCCGCCGTTGTAGTAATCATCGCCGGTGCTGGCGTATACCGTGTCGCTGCCGCCGTTTGTGCTGATCGAGTCGTCGATGCCGTTTTCGCTGAGAACAACATTGTCGACCGAGAATGCATCGAAGAAGAAAGCCATGGATCAAAGGGGGTGTTGGGTAGCCCCTCTTTCGGGGGTATCCATAGGTTGGAGTCTTCGAATGTATGGATTGATGATGTAGATCAAGCCAGGCTGTGATCTTGCTCACAGCTGTTTAGGCATCGGTCTCGCGGCTTGCTCTTGGCTGCAGGGCCAGCCATCTGACAGCATCAGGCGCGAGATCCCCGCCATCAAGCTGTGTCCGTTGCTGATCTGAAGGCTTTCCTCGCCAAGGTGGAGTCCGATGCGGACCTTCGCCAGAAGTTCCATGCCGCCAGCGGGATGGACGACATCGTGGATCTGGCGGCTGCCCATGGCCACAGCGTGGACAAGGCCTCTGTGCTGCGTGCCCATGGAGAAGCCCTCAGCTCTGCCGGTGAGCATGCGCTCAAAGGCATCAACAGCTGGGGTGATGCGCTGATGCACTGCTTTGGTGCCACCGACGCGGACTGAGTTGCTGTTGCGGCTGCTGCGCTGTTAACGCGGGCTGTAGCCGCTCCAGATTGTCAGCTCATCCAGGCTGAGCACGCCCACTCTGCGTTCGCCTTTGAAGTCCCAGGTGGGATAAGCCTTCACCTGGGCTTTTTGGCAGGTCTGCCGGCCGGCATCGTCCTTGTCGCATTCCACATAGGGCAGCAGTTCAATCGCTTCCAGTCCGAACAGCTCCCTCTGGTGCGTGCAGTGGGGGCACCACCAGGCTCCGTAGAGCACGGCACCCTGACGCTTGAGATGCTCGGCCAGTCCTCTCTGGAAGCTGGTTGAGGCCTGCGGGGCACTCGAGCTGCTGCCGGCTGCGGGAGCGACTGCGGCCTGAGTCGGTGCCGCTGCCGCTGCCGTTGCCCCCATGCCCCCCCCGGCCAGCAGAGCCAGGCTGAGCGACAAGCACTGCAATCGCATCCGCAGAGGTGGCGTGGCGATCAGCATCACGGTTGAACCTGGTGCGTTGACCCTAGGCGCGTTCGGGCTTCCGCCCCGGCCAGGCGGGTCCAGCGCTACCGGTTGCTGGGAGACTGGCCTCTAAGTCACGGGTTTGCGAAGCAGCTGCGATGAGCGCCAACGGATACCGCGACTACTTCAAGGTGCTGGGTCTGGATCGCAGCGCAGATGCGGAGACCGTCAAGCGGTCTTTCCGCAAGCTGGCCCGTCAGTACCACCCGGATGTCAATCCGGGGGATGCAAGCGCTGAAGCGAAGTTCAAGGAGATCAGCGAGGCCTATGAGGTGCTCTCTGATCCCGATAAACGCAAGCGCTATGAGCAGTTTGGTCAGTATTGGAATCAGGCAGGAGCCGCCGGGTCAGGACCCGCTGGCTTCGATGTTGATTTTGGGCGCTACGGCAATTTCGACGATTTCATCAACGACCTGCTCGGGCGGTTTGGCGGTCCTGGGGCTCCCCCGGGTGGCTTCGGCGGTTTCGGGGGCGGCTTTCCGGGGGGCTTCAGCAGTAGTGGATTCGCCACTGGTCAGGGCCGGGCATCGGCTCCAAACCTCGACGCTGAAGCCAGCATCAGCCTCTCGTTTTCTGAGGCGTTCCGGGGTTGTGAGCGCACGCTGGCGGTGAATGAGGAGCGCGTGCAGGTGCGCATCCCCGCTGGCGTGAAGCCCGGCAGCCGTCTGCGGCTCAAGGGCAAAGGGAACCTGCAGCCCGGCACCGGTCGGCGCGGTGACCTCTACCTCAACTTGCAGCTGCAGCCCCATTCCGTTTGGAGCCTCGAGGGCGACCAGCTCAAGGCGGAGCTCCCCCTCAGCCTCGATGAACTGGCCCTCGGCGCTGAGGTCCGCGTGGCCACACCGGATGGTGAGGCAATTCTCACCGTGCCTCCTGGCATGCCAGTCGGCCGCAGCTTGCGGCTCAAGGGGAAGGGCTGGCCCGTTCAAGGGGGCCGCGGTGATCTGTTGCTCAGCCTCAGCCTCAAGCAGCCAAGCAGTTACAGCGATCAGGAGCGTGATCTGCTGGAGCAGCTGCGGGCGGCGCGGCGTGTGGATCCACGCGCTGAGTGGATCACCGCCGCACGGCTTTGATCCCTGGTTGGAAGCCAACTCCCATCGTTGGTATTGCTTTTGCAGCTCCAGATCGTGATTGAAAACTAAGATTCTTCATCCAGCCTCTTGGTCACGAATGAACTGGGACTACCAAGTGATTCGTCTGAATGTCGAGCCACCGGTGGCCCAGGCGCCAGCTCCGGCCACCGAGGCTTCGGATCAGCCGGGTGAGGCCAGTGCTCCAGCGTCGAGTGCGGTTTTCAGTGAGGCCTACCTCAAGGAGGAGTTCCCCCGCTTCTACAACCTTTCCGACCAGCCCCAGCAACCTGTCGCCCAGGTCCAGGAGATTGATCCGGCTGTGCAGTTGCAGGAATTCCTGAACACACAAGGCCGCCAGGGTTGGGAATTGGTGGGTTTTCAGCATGCACAGCCACATGTTTTTATTGTTTTCAAACGACCGGCTGCTGAGCAGGAGACACCCTTTGCGGCTCAGGTCGCTGCTCAGTCTGAGCAGCTGAGGCTCACGCTTGACCTGGCCAATCGTGCGCTCTCGATCATTGAAAAGCAGGCTGGATAAAAGCAGGCTGGAAAAAAGCTGAACGATCAGCGATGGGCTGTGGCCTGCGAACTGGTTTCAGGGGAACTGCTTCACTCCTCCTGGCAAACGCCCCCTGATGGATTCGAACCATCGACCGGCTGCTTAGAAGGCAGCTGCTCTATCCAGCTGAGCTAAGGGAGCTGACGCTGGGCATTGTGGCAGTTGAACCCTGGCAGTGCCGTAGGCCGGGGCTTCTATGGTGGTGTGCTGCGCACCAATGCTCGATGCCCGCTCCACGGCTCAACGACAGCCAAAAAGAGGAGCTGGTGGATCGCTACCGCCAGGGTGCAACAGCCCAGGCGCTCGCTGCGGCTTTCGGCTGCAGCCCCAACACGGTGAGCCGGGTGCTGAAGGCGGCGCTCGATCCCGCCGAAATGGAAGCAATCAAACGGCAGTCACGGGGCCGCACGACGGTGCCCGTGGCAGATCCCAAGCCGGAGGTCGAAGCTGTCGCAACGCCGGCCGAGCCGGAAGAAGTGGTCTCCCCGGGCGCCCCTGCCCCCGACCAGCCACCCAATCTCACTGCTGCTGACGAGGACGAGCCCACCAGCCTGGCCATCGATGACGCCGACGATTTCGGCGACGACGGTCTCGATGACAGCGACGGCGAGGACGACAGCGATGAAGCGGACGCCGCCCCGCTCGCGTCTGCCGATCCAGCAGTCGTGGTGGAGGCGCAGCCTTTGATCCCAGGCGCGCTCCCCGCCAGCGTGTACATGCTGGTGGATAAGACGGTGGAGCTCCAGCCCAGGCCTCTGGCTGAGTTCATTGAGCTTGGTTTGTTGCCGGAAGACGAGCAGGGTCTTCAGGCTTTGATGCTCTACACGAATCCCCGCCAGGCCAAGCGGCAATGCGGCCGCACCCAGCGGGTGATCAAGGTGCCGGATGCTGGGGTGCTGGAGCGCCGTTCCTCCTATCTTGTGGCCCAAGGCATCACGCGGCTGGTGGTGGAAGGAGGAGCCTTGTTTGCGTTGGCTGGCAACTGAGCGCTATGCCTAGTTGTCGCGCTCCTGATCCCTGCGGGGCAAAAGCAAGGCGGTGCTGGCACCACCGCTGATCACGCCAATCACCAGTGCCACGCCCAGCATGAAGCCCGTGGGCAGTTCGGCTGTTTTGCCAAAACCAAGATTCAGCCGGGCCCGCTGATCCAGGTTCTGGGCACCCAGACAGAGGATCATCAGCAGCAGGATGCCGCCTCCCAGGCTTGCCACCAGCAGGCGCAGGCGCAGCAGCATCAGCTCGACTCCTCAGCACGGTGGAGCAGAGCGTAGAGCTCTCGGCGTGCCATGCCCGTTTCCTGCGCCAGCTGCCGGGCTGCATCGCTGCGGCTCAGGCCGGAGGCCACCAGGGCATTGAGGGCGTCTTGCAGTTCCGCTTCGCTGCGGGGTGCGGCGGCGGCCTCTTGGGCTCCTCCCAGCACGATCGTGAATTCCCCCTGCGGTGCCTGCTGGCGGAAGTGTTCCAACGCGGCTGACACGGTGGGCCCCACCTGCTGCTCGTGCCGTTTGGTGAGCTCACGCGTCACGGCGATGGGGCGATCGCCCAGCTCCGCCAGGAGGTCTTCGAGCAGCTGGAGCAGGCGATGCGGCGCCTCGAACAGCACCAGCGTGCGGGGTTCTGCAGCCAGCTCCTGCAACCGGGCCCGGCGTTGTGTGCTCTTAGGAGGGAGGAATCCTTCAAAGCAGAAACGCCCGGCGGGCAGGCCGCTGCTCACCAGGGCAGTGGTCACCGCGCAGGGGCCGGGTACGCAGATCACGGTGCGCCCGGCGGCGCGCGCCGCTGCCACCAGCACCTCGCCGGGATCGGAGATGCCTGGCAAGCCCGCATCACTGATCACGGCAATGGCTTCGCCCGCCTCCAGGGCCTCCAGCAGTTCTGGAATGCGGCTGCTCTGGTTGTGCTCGTGGAAGCTCACCAACCGTGGGGGGGCATCACCGCTGCGCAGGCCGAGGTTGTGCAGCAACAGGCCGCTGTGGCGGGTGTCTTCGCAGGCGATGCGCTGCACGCCGCCGAGCACCTGGCGGGCCCGCGGCGAAAGATCGCCCACATTGCCGATCGGTGTACCCACCAGATAGAGCACCCCTGCAGCCGGTTCGGCGCCCTGCATCACAATGCCCCTTTGCCAGCTCCATGATGCCCGCCGCCGCCTGCATGCCTTCGGGAATCGATGAGCAGCAGCTGCTGGCGGAGCTGCGGCGCCTGAGCTGGGGTGCGGCCGACATCCTGCTGGCCTATGGCCGCGGCGAGCAGCCTCCTTACGGCTTCCCCAAGGCCCTCAGCGTGGATGAGGGCGGCGAGGGGCCGGTGAGCGCTGCGGATCTGGCGGTGAATCAGTGGCTCCTCGATGGTCTGGTGAAGGCTTTCCCCGATGCGGGCTGGACGCTGCTCAGCGAGGAGACCGCCAAGGAGCAGCTCACGGCCGGTGAGCCCCTCGATGCGGAGTGGTTGTGGATCCTGGATCCCCTCGATGGCACCAAGGATTTCCTGCAGGGCACCGGCGAATACGCGGTGCATCTGGCCCTGGCCCACAACGGCGAGCCGGTGCTGGGGGTGGTGTTGCTGCCGGAGATGGAGGAGCTGTGGATCGGTCTGGTGCCGCAGCAGCGGGCTTGGTGCGAAGACCGCACCGGTGAGCAGCGCCCGGCGAGCCTCAGCCCCCGCCAGGTGATGGGTGAGCTGGTGCTGGTGGCCAGCCGCAACCACCGCGATCAGCGGCTCGAGCAGTTGCTGGAGGCCCTGGCCTTGGGCGATACCAAGGCGATCGGCAGCGTGGGCGGCAAGGTGGCCACGATCCTGCGGGGCGAAACCGACCTCTACATCTCGCTTTCGGGCAAGAGCGCCCCGAAGGATTGGGATATGGCCGCCCCTGAAGCGGTGCTGCGCGCCGCTGGTGGGGCCTTCACCCACGCCGATGGCCGCCCCCTCAGCTACAACGACGGCGACATTTGCCAGGCCGGTTGCCTGATCGCCAGCCACGGCCGCAGCCACAGCGAGCTCTGCGCGAAGGCAGCCGCGGCGATGGCCACGATCGATCCGGGTTTCGCTGTGTGAGTCCGAGGCAGCGGCCCGTCAGCACGGCTGCAGCGTTACGCCTGTGCTGCGGCAACACTGTTGCAAGGCTCGATCGCGGCTGGCCAGCGGTGTACCCAACCGCATCGCCAGCTCCAGATAGGCCGCGTCGTAGCTGGTGAGTCCGTTTTGCGCTGCGAGCTGCAGCCCGTCGTGCCACACCACAGCTGGATCGGCCTGATCGATCTGGAGGCCTAGCGACTCAACCAGTTGCAGGGCTTCCACCCGCTGCGCTTGGCTGATGCGCTGGCGGCGCTCCGCTATCAGCAGCACGTTGCTGATCTACGGGCGGTTCAACCGGGAGTAGCTGTGCCACAGCCCTTCCATGCCGCGTGATCAACACCTGCTCACCGGCTTCCACCTCCTCCAGCAGTCTGGAGAGATGGGTTTTGGCTTCAAAGGCACCAACGCATTTCAAGAGTGGTCAAACCAGTTGCCAACCCGTTTATGCCAATTGGCTTCGGGTGGTGCTTTGCATGAAAAAGCCGGCCCCACAGGGCCGGCTGGTGAGAGCGATGCAGGCTGGAATCGCAGGGCCTGATGGCTTCACTCCACCACGCTCACCTCTGCTGCCGGCTCTTCAGCCTGGGGCACGCCGCGCAGGGTGAGGTTGATGCGGCCGCGGTTGTCGATCTCGCGCACGCGCACGGTCACGTGATCGCCCACGCGCACCACGTCTTCCACCTTCTCCACCCGGGCTTCGCTGAGCTGGGAGATGTGGATCATGCCTTCCTTGCCGGGAAGGATTTCCACGAAGGCACCGATCGGGATCACGCGGGTCACCGCGCCACTGAACACTTCGCCCTCCGACACGCGGCGGGTGAGGCCTTCGATGATGCGCTGGGCTTCCTCAGCGGCTGCACCGTCGTGGCTGGCGATCGTGACGATGCCGCCGTCTTCGATGTCGATCTTGGTGTTGGTGCGCTCGGTGATGCCCTTGATCGTGCGGCCGCCGGGGCCGATCACGGTGCCGATCAGTTCGGGATCGATGCGGAAGCTGAGCAGGCGGGGAGCGTGGGGGCTCAGCACCTCGCGGGGCTTCTCAATCGCCTCGAGCATCTTCTCGAGAATGTGCAGACGGGCGGGACGGGCCTGGTTGATCGCCTCGGCCACGGTTTTCACCTCGAGGCCGGTGATCTTCATGTCCATCTGCAGGGCGGTGATGCCCTTCTCGGTGCCGGCCACCTTGAAGTCCATGTCGCCGAGGAAGTCCTCGATGCCCTGGATGTCGGTGAGGATCCGCACTTCTGCGCCCTCCTTGATTAGGCCCATGGCGGCGCCGCTTACGGGGGCCTTCAGGGGCACGCCGGCATCCATCAGGGCGATGGTGCTGCCACACACCGATCCCATGGAGGTGGAGCCGTTGGAGCTCAGGCACTCCGACACCACACGCAGCACGTAGGGGAAGCTTTCTTTGCTGGGCAGCACGGGGATCAGAGCCCGCTCAGCCAGTGCACCGTGGCCGATTTCGCGGCGGCCGGGGCTGCGCATCGGCTTGGTTTCGCCGGTGGAGTAGGGCGGGAAGTTGTAGTGGTGCAGGTAGGTCTTCTCGGTGGACGGGTTGAGGTCGTCCATTTCCTGAGCGTCGCTCGGGGTGCCGAGGGTGGCGCAGGAGAGCACCTGGGTGAGGCCGCGCTGGAACAGGCCCGAGCCGTGCACGCGCTTGGGCAGCACGCCGGCGGCAGCGCTGATCGGACGCACCTCATCAAGGTTGCGGCCATCCACGCGCTTGCCGTCTTTCACGATCTGATCGCGCATCAGCTTTTTGGTGAGCGACTTGTAGCTGTTGCCCAGCGCTTTGCCGTTGCTGCTCACCGCCACCTTGATGGCGTCGTCGTCTTTGAGGCTGCCGATCTTTTCGGCCACCTGGGCCTTGATCGCATCGAGCTGCTCATCGCGCTCGGCTTTGGTCAGGCTGAACTGCTTGAGCACGTCGCCGATCCCCTTGGCGCATTCCTTCTCCAGGAACTTGGGCAGGGTGTCGTCGGCCACCTGCGGCTCGGGGATCACCTGCTCGATCCCGAGTTCTTTGAGCAGGGCTTGTTGGGCCTTGATCAGTTCGCACACGGCTTCGTAACCGAAGTCGATCGCTTCGATCACGTCCTGCTCGGGCAGCTGGTTGGCGCCCGCTTCCACCATGATCACGCCCTCAGGGGTGCCGGCAACCACCAGATCGAGGTCGGAGCGCTCGATCTCGCGGTAGCTGGGGTTGAGCACGAAGTCGTCGCCCAGCAGGCCCACCCGCACAGCGGCCATCGGGCCATGGAAGGGGATCTGGGCCAGCAGGGTGGCCATCGAGGCGCCGGTCACCGCCAGCACATCGGGTGGCACGCGCTCATCGAGCGACATGCAGGTGGCCACGATCTGCAGGTCGTCGCGCAGCCAGCTGGGGAACAGCGGGCGCATCGGCCGATCGATCAGGCGAGCGATCAGGGTGGCCCGCTCGGGCGGACGGCTTTCGCGGCGCATGAAGCTGCCGGGGATGCGACCGGCGGCGTAAAGGCGCTCTTCGTAATCGCAGATCAGGGGCAGAAAATCGATGCCCTCACGCCCGCCGGAGCGGGTGGCGGTGACCAGAACGGCGGTATCTCCGCATTCGACCATCACTGAACCGCCTGCCTGGGGAGCGAAGCGGCCGGTGGTCAGCCGGATCTCCCGACCATCGAAGGAGATCGACTGAGTGTGACCTTGCACTTGGGCTTATGTCTTGTTTGTTGTCAAGTGCGATTCTCGCATCCGGCGTGCGAATGCCGTGACAACGCCCGCAATCTCTTTGGAAAGCGGGGCGGCTGTTGTGGGGGTGTTCAGCTGGCAGCGCCTCCGAATGGTGCTTGAGCCATTAAAAAAGCGCCCTGTGGCGCTTTTGATCATGCAAGTGGTGGAGCGGAAGCTCACCAGGACGACTTGACCACGCCGGGCAGCTCACCTTTGTGAGCGCGCTCGCGCAGCTGGTTGCGGCACAGGCCGAAATCGCGATACACACCGCGGGGCTTGCCGGTGGCCCAGCAACGGTTGCGCAGGCGCACCTTGGCGCTGTTGCGGGGCAGACCCTGGATCTTGCGGTGGATCTCCAGGCGCTCCATCGGATCGGCAGCGGCTTCAAAAGCAGCCATCAGAGCGGCGCGCTTGGCAGCGAAGCGCTCAACCATCTTCTGGCGCTTGACATCGCGCGCAATCATCGACTTCTTCGCCATGCGGCCTGGACTCAACGGGCAATGACAAACCAGAGTACCCCTCGGGGTGCCCTCAACGGCCGAGCAGTTGCTGCACCGCCGCCAGCTGGCTGGTGTCTTTCACGATCAGCACCAGGCTGAGGCCCACCAGAAACACAAAACCCGACTGCATGAAGGCCAGTTGGAATTTCTCGGGCAGGGGTTTGCCGCGCAGGCCCTCAAGCATCAGGAAGACGAACTGCCCGCCATCCAGTAGGGGCAGGGGCAGAGCGTTGAGCACTGCCAGGTTGATCGAGATCAGTGCTGTGTAGAGAAACAGGCTGCTGCCGCCCTGCTTGGCGAGTGAGGCGCCCATTTCAACGATTTTCACCGGGCCCGACACCTGGCTGGCCGTCTCGCCGAAGTGGGTGGCCAGGGTGATGAAGCCCTCCACCGTGCGCTGGGTGAGGCTGACGAAGTCTCGGTTGGCCTGGCGCATGATCTCGCTAGGGCCCTGGGGCCGGCGGAAAGCTTCGGTGCCGCTGGGCTGCAGCTGGGCGCCGATGCGGCCGATGCCGCTGAGATCCGCCGGTGTGAGGGCGATGCTGATCGCTTTGCCGGCCCGTTCAGCCTGGAGCTGCAGGGTTTGATCTGGGGCCCCTTTCACCCGTTCCACCAGCTGAGCCACAGCGCTTTGCCCCCCGCCTAGATCCACACCATCGGCGGTGAGGATGCGATCGCCGGGGCGCAGCCCTGACGCTGCAGCGGCCTGCCCAGGCTGAACTCCAGCCACGAGTACCCCTGGTGTGGTGCTGAAGCCAGCCGGGATGCCCACCACCAGGCCCTGAGCCACCAAGACACTCCAGGCCAGCAACAGGTTGGCCAAGACGCCCGCGGCGATCACCAGAGCCCGTTGGGAGATCGGGCGGTTGCGCAGGAGGTCGGGGTCGTCGGCGGGGATGGTGCTCTCTTCGTCGTCATCGGGGAATGACACGAAGCCCCCCAGGGGAATCGCCCGCAGGGCGAACTGCACGCCACGCCGCTGGCGCTCCAGCAGCACAGGCCCGAAGCCAACGGAGAAGCCGCTGACGCGGATGCCCTGCCAGGTGGCGGCAAAGAAATGGCCGGCCTCGTGCACCACGATCAAGCCGGCCAGGATCGCCAGGGCCGTGAGAACCCCCATCCGCGCAGGTGCAAAGTGACTCCATTGTGGAGGGATGCCCTGGCCCGATGACGCACCGCTGCGATGCCCTGCTGGTGGGGGCCGGAATCATGGGCGCCACCCTGGCCCGGTTGCTGCGTCAGCTCGATCCGGCCCTGGAGGTGGTGGTGCTCGAACGGCTGCCGGCGGTGGCGGCTGAGAGCAGTGCTGCTCTCAACAACGCGGGCACCGGCCATGCGGCCAATTGCGAGCTCAACTACACCCCTCAGGCGGCTGATGGCTCGGTGCCGATCGCCAAAGCGTTGGCCATCAATGCCGCCTTTGAGCAGAGCTTGCAGTTCTGGGCTGCCTTGGTGGAGCGCGGCGAGCTGCAAGATCCGGCGGCGTTCATCCGGGCGGTTCCCCACCTGAGCTTTGTGTGGGGTGAGGCGAATGTGGCTTTCCTGCGCCGGCGCTGGGAGGCGCTGAACGCCACGCCCCAGTTCGCCGGCATGCAGTGGAGCGGCGACAGCGCTCAGCTGCGCGAGTGGATGCCGCTGGTGATGGAGGGGCGCAGGCTCGATCAGCCACTGGCGGCTACCCGTGTGGCCCGCGGTACCGATGTGAATTTCGGAGCGCTCACGGCTGCCTTGCTGCAGGGCGTGGATGTGCGGCTCGACCATGATGTAGTGGGCCTTGATCGCAGCGGCAGCGGCTGGTTGGTGGAGGCACGGCAGCCCAGCGGCGGCAGCGCTTCTTTTCAGGCGCCGTTTGTGTTTCTGGGTGCTGGTGGTGGTGCTTTGCCGCTGCTGCAACGCTCGGGCATTCCCGAAGTGCGCCAATACGGCGCCTTCCCCGTGAGCGGTCAATGGCTGGTGTGCCGCAATCCCGAGGTGATCGCCGGCCACAACGCCAAGGTGTATGGCAAAGCGGCCGTGGGAGCGCCGCCGATGTCGGTGCCGCACCTCGATACCCGTTGGATCGACGGCCAGCGGGCGCTGTTATTTGGCCCCTACGCCGGTTTCAGCACCCGCTTCCTCAAGCAAGGCTCCCTCTGGGATCTGGCGCGATCGCTCAAGCCGTTCAACCTGCTGCCCAGCCTGCAGGTGGGCGCCTCCAATGTGGATCTGGTCCGCTACCTGGTGACACAGGTGGCGCAGAGCCAGGAGCAACGGCTCGAGAGCCTGCGTCAGTTCCTGCCCCAGGCCCGCGGCGAGGATTGGGAGATGGCCGTGGCTGGCCAGCGGGTTCAGATCATCAAGCAGATCAACGGCCGCGGCAGCCTGCAGATGGGCACCGAGGTGGTGAGCAGTGCCGATGGATCTCTGGCAGCGCTGCTGGGTGCCTCACCCGGCGCTTCCACCGCGGTGCAAACGATGCTCGAGGTGCTGCAGCGCTGCTGGCCCGAGCGCTTCGGCAGCAGCGCCTGGCAGGAGCGGTTGCGCTTTCTGATCCCTGGCTGGGGGATGGATCTTGCGCAGGATGCCGCTCAGCTCACGGCCCTGCGCGCCCGCATTAACGCAGCGCTTGGGCTTGCTATCGGCTGAGTGGCTGTTGGCATCAGCCGCCTGAGGTGCTCAGGGGTGTGTGCTGTGGTGCGCCTCCAGCTCCGGATATCCATGGATATCCCGAGTCGGACGGTTATGCGGAGCACTGCCGCACTGCCGGACCGCCGCTCAGATTGCCGCCTGGATGGACTCAGAGCCGAAGTAGGGCACCAGGGCAGCGGGTAGTTTCACCGAACCATCAACCTGCTGGCCGTTCTCGAGCAGCGCCGCCATCGTGCGTCCCACGGCCAGGCCGCTGCCGTTCAGGGTATGCACCAGCTGCGTGCCCTTGCCCTCCTTCATCCGGATGGCGGAGCGGCGGGCCTGGAAGTCGCCGCATACTGAGCAGCTGGAGATCTCGCGGTAGGCCCCGGCGCCCGGCAACCACACTTCGAGGTCGTAAGTGCGGGAGGCGGAGAAGCCCATGTCACCGGTGCAGAGCTCGATTTTGCGATAGGGGAGCTCGAGTGCTTCCAGCACGGCTTCGGCATCGGCAGTGATCTGCTGGTGCGCCTCGGCAGATGTATCGGGGTGGCAGAACCAGTAGAGCTCCACCTTGTTGAACTGGTGTAGGCGGATGAGGCCCCGGGTGTCGCGCCCGTAGCTGCCGGCTTCACGGCGGAAGCAGGGGGTGTAGGCCACGTATTTCAGGGGCAGCTGCTCGGCCGGGATCACCTCATCGCGGTGCAGCGAGGTGACGGGCACCTCGGCGGTGGGGGTCAGCCAGAGGTCGTCTTCGGCGCAGCGGAAGCTCTCCTCGGCAAACTTGGGCAGCTGGCCTGAGCCGGTGAGGCTGGCGCTGTTCACCAGGATCGGCGGCAGCACCTCGCGGTAGCCCTTACCGCCGTGCAGGTCGAGCATGAAGTTGATCAGCGCTCGCTCCAGCCGCGCGCCCTGGCCCAGCAGGGTGACAAAGCGGCTCTGGGCGATGCGAACAGAGCGCTCGGCTTCGAACAGCTCAAGGCGCTCAGCGATCTGCCAGTGCTCTTCAAGCCAGTCTTCCTTCTTGCGAGGGTTGCCCCAGCGCTTGATCTCCACGTTGTCGTCTTCGCTGCGGCCATCCGGGGCGTCGGGCGATGGCAGGTTGGGGAGCGTGAGTAGCTGCTCCCGCAGCTTGGCCTCCAGCGCCTTCTCTTCCTCCTCCAGCACCGCCACCTGCTGCTTAATGCGGTTGCCTTCGTTGCGCAGCTCCTGCACCTCAGGGCTGTTGGGGGCCGCGCCGCCTTTGATCTTCAGACCCACCTCCTTGCCGATGCGGTTCCCATCGGCCTGCAGGTTGCTGCGCTGCTCCTCCAAGTCGCGCTCCTGGCGAGCCATCAGCTGAAGGCCTGTGAGGTCGAGCGTCATGCCGCGACGGCCGAGCTGCTCCGTGATCAGCTCGGGGTTGTCGCGCAACAGGCGCTGATCCAGCACGGGCCCACGGTCAAAGGTGGCCCGAGCCTACGGGCCGGGGTTCTGTGCTCTGATCGTGTCAGTGCCTCAGAGGACCTGAACCACTTCGCTCACTTCGGGGATTGCTTCGCGCAGCTTCCGCTCGATGCCCATCTTCAAGGTCATGGTGCTGCTGGGGCAGGAGCCGCAGGCGCCCTGCAGTCGCACCTTCACGATCGGGCCGTCGATCTCCACTACTTCCACGTTGCCGCCGTCGGCCATCAGATAGGGACGTAGCTCATCGAGGGTGCGCTCCACGTTTTCCAGGGTTAGCGCGCGGGGATCGCTGGCATCAGGTGCGGCAGTTTCTGCGGTGGTGGTGCTGGTGGCGGTTTCGGGTGCGGCGTTGGCGGTGTCGGTGCTCATGGCGCTCTCGGGTGCTGCAACGAGCTTAGGTAGGTCCCTCGGCGGCCTGACCAGGCTCACTCGTGCAGCGGGCCCGTGAGGTTCACCACCGCCACGCCTGTCGTGATCAGGGCGATGCCCAACAATTGGCCGAAGCTGGGGATCTGGCGGTAGGCGAACACGCCCACCAGCACGATCGCCACGATCCCGATGCCGCTCCAGAGGGCATAGGCGACGCCGAGGGGGATGGTTTGCACCACCTTTGCGAGCAGCAGCATGGCGCTCCCATAAGCCGCCAGTACCACCAGGGTTGGAAGGGGGCGGCTCATGCCGGCGGAGAGCTTCAGGCAGGAGGTGCCTACCACTTCAGATGCAATCGCGAGGAGCAGCAGCAGCCAGCTAGGGGTGGTGGGCATGGGGGGATGGGCACCTCTCCCTAGGATCACCCCATCGAGATCCACCGCCCCGAGCCGGGACGAACCCGAGAACACTTCAGCGAATGACCGACGTTCCCGCCTCACGGATCCGCAATTTCTGCATCATTGCCCACATCGACCACGGCAAGTCGACCCTGGCGGATCGCTTGCTGCAGGAAACGGGAACGGTGGCTGCTCGCGATATGCAGGAGCAGTTTCTCGACAACATGGATCTCGAGCGTGAGCGAGGTATCACGATCAAACTCCAGGCCGCGCGGATGGAATACAAGGCGGCCGATGGTGAGATCTACATCCTCAACCTGATCGATACCCCCGGCCACGTTGACTTCTCCTATGAAGTGAGCCGCTCGCTGCAGGCTTGTGAAGGTGCGTTGCTGGTAGTGGATGCCAGCCAGGGCGTGGAAGCGCAGACCCTGGCCAATGTGTATCTCGCGATCGAAAACAACCTCGAGATCATCCCGGTTCTCAACAAGATTGATCTCCCGGGCGCCGATCCCGAGCGCATCAGTGAAGAGATCGAAGCGATCATCGGCCTCGATTGCTCCGGTGCCATTCCTTGTTCCGCCAAGAGTGGTTTGGGCGTTTCCGACATCCTCCAGGCCGTTGTGGATCGGGTGCCGCCACCGCCAGATCGGGTGAAGGAACCGCTGCGGGCGTTGATCTTCGATTCCTATTACGACCCCTACAGGGGCGTGATTGTGTATTTCCGGGTGATCTCCGGCTCGATCCGCACCAAAGACAAGGTGCTGCTGATGGCCAGCAAGAAAACCTACGAGCTTGATGA
>VFQS010001162.1_pt1 | contig 25118 bp, 39 predicted proteins | sample 3512361 | NCBI WGS metagenome assembly VFQS01 (sample SAMN10412375, study PRJNA504923) | tailings metagenome | isolation source: Relicate 1 Philex TSF3 active mining | place: Philippines
CAGAGGCTCCGCAGAGGCAATATAGTTAACTCATTGATTCTAAAGAGATTTCTTATTAGTAATGGATTATCATTAGCATTGTCTATTTTGCTCTTTTTTGAGGCTAGGTAGCACCACAACAATTTACTACATAACTCTACCCCCTCCCCCTATGCCGTATACTGTATACAGAATACAATAGAGATTGTCGCTAGGATGACAATTCAGTATACAAAGTCATAGATTGTCACTACGACGACAATACATTATATGAAATCATAGATTGTCGTTAGGATGACAATTGAGATTGTGCAGAGTCTGTGCAGGTAGCTGTGCAGGCACAAGAGTGTATCGGTGTAGCACCCTATTGAGATACACCTACAATGATACTTCGTAGACTGTGCAGTCAGTGCAGATGTTCCACGTGAAACTGTTGTATTCGAACAACATTACCATTCATCCTGGATTATTGTCCGTTTGCCCAGATAGTTGGAAAAGTCTATTGAAACATGTTCGGAAAATCTATAAGATGTTTTTCATCGCAACCAACAAAGGAACAATCAAATGAAAATCGAACTAGATCACGTTGAAGCCCTTAGAATTCTGGAAATTCTACACGACCTACACAAAATGACTATGAATGATTTAGCCGATCCTAAAGTAGTCGGTACGCTACAAGCAAAAGCTTTTACCTCATCGTTGGATGTTCGTGCATCGTTACACAAAGCAACTGTTAACTAGTGTCCAGCTTACAATGCCTTACAACCTAGGGCATTGTTGGAAGTACACTAAAGCTTCAATCAACCACCACAAAGGATTATCTATCATGAGTAAATCAACTTACAACGGCTGGACTAACTACGCTACTTGGAGAATCAATCTAGAGATCTTCGATGGCATAACAGCACGTGATCTTACTGGAAGATCTGTCCATTGTATGTCAGAATTAAGATCTGCCTGTCAGGAATATGCTGAGGAATTAATTGAGGCGACATCAAACGAAGGCCTTGCACGTGATTACGCTTTAGCATTCTTGTCCGATGTCGATTGGTGGGCTATTGCTGATCATTTAGTATCTAATACTGACGACGAAGACGAAGAGGAATCAGAAAAGGAAGAAACAATATAATACTAAAGTATGCAATGTATAGTACCTTCAATGAGGGTACTATGCAAAGTAAACTTTATAGCGGAGGTTATGATGCGATTACGTGTAGACCATGCTGCATTGTCTCAAGCCATTACAATACATAAGAAAACCGTACGTATGGTGTCCGACTATGAGCATAGGTTACTTAAGCCAGTATCCTACAATGACAAGCTTGGCAATGGTAGTAAAACAATTACCAAAGGCGCATGGAAGGGTTTTCCGGTGTATTCCCTTACACTCGAGGAAAGGTCCACATGTTCGCGCACTTGTCAGCAATGGGCTAATTGCTTCGGGAATAACATGGCATTCGCTCATCGTATTAAACCCGATGATCCTGAGCTACTCATGCTTAGATTGTCCGACGAGCTAGCGCACTTGTCCAGTGTACACCCTGAAGGCTTTGTAGTCCGTTTACATATACTAGGGGATTTCTTCAGTGCAGCATACGCTCAATATTGGGTTGATGCATTGCTAGAGTACCCTGCACTTAGGGTATTCGGTTACACTCATAGGTCCGAGAAGGACATTATGGATGTTATCCGTTCAGGGTTACAGAATAGCAGAGCATGGATTAGATTTAGTGACAAGGGCGGTGTCATGTCCGCTAACGTCAATGGCGAAGGTATCCAATGCCCAGAGCAGACTGGTAAAACCCAATCCTGTATGACATGTGCGCTTTGCTGGTCCACCACTAAACCCATTGCATTTAAGGAGCATTAATATGGCCTATACCCTTAAAAAGTCTATCAACGGTTTAACCCTTGAGGATATCAAGCGTATATATGACAATAACCCAAACATGACGTTAAAAGAGCTTTCAAACCTAACTGGTTTAGCTGTACCTTTCCTTAAGAAAATTTTGATGGGGTAATCTAATGGAAAACTTTAAGATTGTCGGCTATCTAGTCACATATTATCTAAGCTTGGAGGGTGGCTTAGAGCACTTGGATAGGTTCGATACGTTGGACGATGCAGAAGACTTCGTTGATCGTTTAGGACCTGAAGAGTACTGGATTAACCCCATTGTAGACTTGTCAGGGGAGTAGACTATGAAATCTAATGACTTTGTATTGATACTTGGTGGCAGTGCTTTCGGTGTATTGTTCGCTGTACTTATCTTTTTAGGGGTTTAACATGTATTGGTGCGATTCTTATGGACTCATTGAGCTTAATATCACTAAAAAACAAGCTCATATAGGTTATCATCAAGGTCAGTGTGATAACGACATTAAAAATCTTAGGCATGTTCCTGTTATTAAAAGACAATTGTATAAGCTTAAACCTGACGTTGTGGTACGTGTCTTAAAAGAATATGGCGCATGGGATGACGATGATTTGTCTAATCATGATGATAACCTTGATCGCCTATTGTGGATTGCTTGTGGTGATATCGTTGAAAACCTATGATAGGCGGTACTTATGACTCTATCTTGTTAGCCTTGGTTGTATTGTTCCTAGTAGGCTTTCCAATCTTAACCTTTATAGGACTATGTATATGATTCAACTATACTTCAATGGTAAACCCTGCGAGATAGTCAGCAGAGACTCTACTGACGGTACTGTCTGTATACGCTATGCCGCTGATCATCCTAACTGGCCATTCCCTAATTATACTTGGGTAGATCCCAGAGTATTGTCTAAGCTTAGGCAGTCTAAACACGCTAAGCGATTAGAGGCTCTACAAGGCGTTGAAGATGCTCTCATGTAGGTAGGTTCCACCTTAGCCTAGATCGTGCCTTCTAGGCCCCTTAAAACACGTTTAAAAGGTATTTCTGAATGACTAAAGAGATGTTGGATGAATTGCTGTACCTGATTGAGCTTCAAATCAAGGCTAATCTTGCCTTAGCATTAGGTCATGCTGATGCTGCTGATAAGGAAGCAGAAAGGGAACATGTTCAATACTATAGACTTGTTTCGTTGATTGAATCAATGAAGGACGATCTTAAATAGAAAGGTAGGGACGGAAGATTAGATGCTTATCATGTAATGAAGCCTTAAGTGACTATGAAGCCTCACGGCGTAGTGTTCGAACACACCAGTACATTGACTTATGCAATGGATGTTTTAAGTATGTCCGTGATGAAATCGCTGCTGTAGGCAATGTTAGATTAATTAATGAAGGAGATGATGACATTGTAAGTAAACGTAACATTGATGAAGAATGACTTGACAACTTTGTTTTTTTCTGATACCCTAAATCTATATAGGCTATGTAGGCTACTTAGGCTATGTACTAAGTATATACTATGTATAATATTTAATATATACTTAGTACTTAGACTATTTAGCCTATGTACAGTAGGGCTTAACATAAGGATTGTTCGAAATGTACCCTGATGATGAGTTTTTACCTGAAGAAGCCTTTGATTACACTAAAGGCGAGTACGAAGATATGCACGAAGATCACAACATCAATGATGTACTGAATCGTTTTGTTCGCTTATGTCAAGAGTATGGTTTTTACTTTATGATGAGACAACTTACTAAGGCTTTGAATGCTAAAGGGTTCAACGTATGAGAAAGCGTATACAGCCACGCAAACGCAAGGTTAACCCTTACGTAGCCTACCTTGAGAATCATGGCCGTCATGCCACCTTAGAAGACCTCCTAGAGGCATTCCCTAACAAAACCTCTAAGCAGATCAGAGATTCTATGTCGAAGTTAGTTGATAACTATACTGTTGATAGGGATATTAGGAAGGATGATCATCAATACTTGATATCGTATTCACTAGGTGGGTACAATACTAGGGACAATACTGGTATCTGTTGGCATAACCCTTTTAATCTGAGGACAACATGAGCAGAGAAGTTATGAAACAAGCGCTTGAGGCGCTGGAGAGTGATCCAACAAGTCTTGCTTGGCTTATTAGCAAAAAGCAAGCAATCACTGCCCTACGCCAAGCACTGGAAACAGAGCAAGAGCCTGTGGCGTGGATGCACACAACTGGAACAGGCCATGTGTACTTCCGAAAAAAGCCACAGGACAAGGTTTTTAATCCACAGCCTGTGTACACCTCATCAAAGCGTGAATGGGTTGGGCTGACTGATGAGGAGATTGCGCAAGGCTTAAAAGAATCTTGGGTCACTGAGCAAGCATGGCAATCAGCGGTCTGGTGGGCAGAAGCCAAGCTAAAGGAAAAGAACACATGAGCACACAATCCGAAGCCTTGCGGCTGGCTGATGCGCTGGACGCTGAGTTTGTGCAAGGACGAATAAGCAATAGCACGGGCAGGGAATCAGCCGTCGAACTGCGCCGATTGGCACTGAAGCAATGGGTTGGGCTGACTGATGATGCTGTGTTTGAGCTGGCAGATACAAATCTCTACGATGGTGGTAAGAATTACGGTGTGCTTGCCTTTGCAAAAGCCATTGAACAAGCCTTGAAGGAGAAGAATCAGTGAACTACTTAGCCACGCATGTTGGCTGTGATGATTGTGGATCTAGTGATGCACTATCCGTATCTGTTAATGATAAAGGAGAGACTTGGTCACACTGTTTTGCTTGTGGTACGAATACTAAAATGTCTGAACATGATGATAATTTCAGACAAAAGCATACAAAGTCTGCTAAGGTGATTCCAATGTTAGATGGTAAGTATCAGTCTATACCGCTAAGAAACCTCTCCAGAGATGCCTTAAAAGCCTTTGGTGTGATGATCACTGATGAGGGTGGTGTAGCTTTTCCCTACTGTGATGCTGATGGTAAGGTCACTGCATACAAGGTAAGACATGATGCAATGAAGACTGACTGCACTATCAAAGGTGATTGGTCTAAGGCTACTTTGTTCGGACAGCATTTATTCCCTAAAGGTGGTAAGAGCATTACCATCACTGAAGGTGAGTTTGATGCTGTTGCTGTGTATCAGATGAATGGTATGCGGTATCCAGTAGTCAGTATACGTAATGGCGCACAATCAGCAATTAAGGACTGCAAGGACAACTATGAATATCTTGACTCTTTTGAAACCATTGTTATCAGCTTTGATGCTGATGAAGTTGGTAAGCAAGCTGCTACGAAGGTAGCTGATCTATTCGGTGCTAAGGCTAAGGTAGTTAAGCACAGACAACCACACAAGGATGCTAACGATTATCTCAAAGATGAGATGATCAAGGAGTATATCCAAGATTGGTTCGCTGCTGAAGTCTATGTACCTGATGGGATCATCGAAGGATCAAAGCTTTGGGAAGAGATCAATACACCAGCCATTAAAGCCTCTTGTGACTATCCTTGGGTTGGTCTTAATGCTTTGACTTATGGTATCCGTAAAGGCGAGCTGGTGACGTTTACAGCAGGTTCTGGACTGGGTAAATCACAGGTACTTAGGGAGATTGTTTACCATATCTTATGTAAGACTGAGGACAACATTGGCTTGATGTTCCTGGAGGAATCTACTGTTCGCACTGCTAAAGGTATCATGTCTATCCATGCGAACAAACCACTGCATCTACCTGACACAGCGTACACTGATGAGGAGTTTAGAGATGCCTTCGAGCACACTCTTGGCACTAATAGGGTTTATCTTTTTGATCATTTTGGGAGTACATCAATTGACAACATACTATCAAGAGTCAGATTCATGGCTAAAGGACTCGGATGTAGCTTTGTTGTGTTGGATCATATTAGTATTGTCGTCAGTTCTGGCGATGTTGGCGATGAACGTAAAGCATTAGATGAGATCATGACTAAGCTTAGGATGATTGTTCAGGAGACAGGCATAGCACTGTTGATTGTCAGCCATCTTAAGCGACCAGATGGTAAAGGCCATGAAGAAGGAGCAGCTACTTCACTAGGTCAGCTTAGAGGATCTGGTAGCATTGCACAGTTGTCTGATATGGTGATCGGTATGGAAAGGAATGCACAGCATGATGATGAACGTGAACGCAATACCACCAGGATTAGGGTACTCAAGAACCGTTTCAGCGGTGTCACAGGCCCAGCCTGTAACGTCTACTACAGCCACTCAACAGGAAGGTTATCAGAGGTCACACAAGATGAAGACTTATGAAGATTTGAAAGAGGATACGAAACGATTTGCTTTACAGCAGATACGTACAGGGTCTACAATGGGTGAAGTAGTTTGTTCGTTCGAAGAGATCATCACTGAGATCAGAAGAGCATCAGACTACTTAGAAGCTACCCAAGATGCTGATAGGAGACCGTAATGGCTGAAGTTACACACGTTGAAGAGCATGATGATGGAACAGCTACACTACACTTTGATCTTACTGATGAAGAGGTTAAGATGTTGATTCAATGGGGTATCAAAGAAGCAATAAAACTTGCTTATCAAAAAGCACAGAATTTTGATTGGAAGGACAGCGGCAGTGAAACAAACACTTAGAGATATGATGAGCCAATGCTGGAACAATCGTATGGATTGTGAGCACTTTGACTTTGAGAAGTTTGCTGAGATGGTAGCCTTTCAAGCCAGTGAAGAAAGATTAGATCGCTGTATTGAAGCCTTGGAGAGAAGAGGTTATGCTGATGCAGCAGACATCATAAGGGGAGAAGGATGAACAGAGAAGATATTATCCGCATGGCGCAGGATTGCCAACTGATCGGCATGAGGCCATACCTTGAAGGCATTTATCAAGAATCGATTGAACGCTTCGCCTCCCTTGTTGCCGCTACCGAGCGTGAGGCGTGTGCGAAGGTGTGCGAGGACATGGATCACAACGGGGTGATGATTGCCGCAGACTGCGCCGCCGCCATACGAGCAAGGAGTAAACAATGTGGGTAATGGATAGGCTGTTAGCTGACCACGCAGAGCTAAAGAAGAAATATGATACACTGCTAGAAGACTATCAGAAACTGGTACATAAATATGAAGAGCTTAGTGCTGGACATCGAAACAGACATGAATCAGACTGTTATCTTCTGCGTAGTCACGAAGGATCTGACAACAAGTGAGGTGGTATGTCATACTCATCCAAATACACTAAAGCCTCTTATAGAGGATTACGACACAGTGATCGGACACAATCTAATCAGCTTCGACGGTTACCACCTTCGGAGATTGTGGAACATTACGATACCACTCAAGAAGGCCTCAGATACGCTCGTGCTGTCGAGGCTATGGAATCCCAGTATCGAAGGAGGACACAGTCTAGAAGCATGGGGGAAAAGATTAGGGAATCACAAGATTGAGTTCCAAGACTTTACTGCTTTGACACAAGAGATGATTGATTACTGTATCCAAGATGTTAATCTTACTGGTGAACTTCACCGTAAACTATGCGGAGAGTTGAAGGACTTTTCACCACAAAGTATTGACATCGAACACAAGGTACAGTTCATTGTTGCACAGCAGGAAAGACATGGATTCAAACTAGACATCCCTTTATGTACTGAATTTATCTCTCAGTTAACTACGAAGTTATCAACCATTGAGGAGAACCTACAAACTATATTTCCACCGATCATCACTGAACGTGTTAGTGAAAAGACAGGTAAGAAACTAAAGGATCATGTTGAAGTGTTTAACCCAGGCTCCAGAGATCAGATAGGACGTAGATTGACATCATTAGGATGGAAGCCTGAGAAGTTCACTGAGACAGGTAAGCCAATGGTTGATGAAGTGATCCTGTCTAAGCTACCTTATCCAGAGGCTAAGGCAATGGCTGAGTATCTACTTATCCAGAAGCGTATAGCACAGTCCTCATCGTGGTTGGAGCATGTTGCTGCTGATGGTAGGGTACACGGTAAGGTCATCACTAACGGTGCTGTCACAGGGCGTATGACACACCACAGCCCTAACATGGCACAGGTTCCTGCTGTCAATGCTGAGTATGGTGAAACATGCAGACAAGTATGGACTGTAGATCCTGGTAATGTCTTGGTTGGTTGTGATGCTTCAGGCTTAGAACTACGTATGTTAGCCCACTACATGAAAGATGATGAGTACACTAAGGAGGTGATCAATGGGGATGTCCACACTAAAAACCAACTCGCTGCTGGTCTTGAAAGTAGGGCGCAAGCAAAGACGTTTATCTATGCCTTTCTCTATGGAGCAGGGCCAGCTAAGATTGGATCGATTGCTCAAGGGAGTGCCGAGGAAGGAAAGAAACTCATCGCCCGTTTCCTTAAGAATACGCCAGCTCTCAAGACACTTAAAGATAAAGTTAGCAGGTATGCAGAGAAAGGGTATTTACCTGCCCTTGACGGTCGTCGATTATGGGTACGGTCGGAACACGCAGCACTTAACACGTTACTTCAGGGAGCTGGTGCGATCTCGATGAAGCAAGGTCTGATCCACCTACATGATTCACTCAAGAAACATAAGATACCTGCTAAGTTTGTGGCTAATGTCCATGATGAATGGCAGATAGAATGTCCTAAACAGTATGCTGATGAAGTTGGTAGTCTTGCAGTAGCAGCTATTGAGAAGGCTGGTGTTACCTTGGGATTACGTTGTCCGCTAACAGGCGAATACAAAGTAGGAAATAACTGGAAGGAAACACACTGATGATTACCAACTTTGATGAGATTGATTCTCTTGTTGTAACTATTAAGATAGGAAAGGATGATGCTGGTTATGTAACAATGGATGTTGAAAGTGATAAGTTAGTATCAAACCGTATGATGTTGGCACTGCTGCACTCTATTGCGGAATCAGCTACAGAATCAATGATGGCTGAGATACAAAGTAGAGTATTGCTTGACAAATTTAAGATGCACTGATACACTATTATTGTATTTTCACTAAGGAAACTAAGATGGAACAAAAACCTGTACGTATTGAAGCAACCTTGATGTGGCCCTTCCTTGATAAGCCTAACGATATGTCTGGTAAGTATCAAGTAGATCTGACTAACCTGTCAGACAAGGCTGTTAAGGCTTTGGAAGATATGGGTATCTCTGTTCGAAACAAAGAAGGTAAAGGCTTTTACATTACCGCTAAGAGTAACCATGAGATCAAAGCATTAGACAAGAATGGTGATCAAGTCATGGCACACATTGGTAACGGTACAAAGGCTGTCTGTGTCATGGGTTCATACTCATGGACCTTTAAGAACAAGAAAGGTGTATCACCTTCATTGAAGAAGCTAGTGATCACTGACTTGGTTACTTACAGTGCACAGCCTAAGCAAGACGAAGAAGAAACAGAAGACGTACTGTAATGAAGCTAATGCCAATCATTGATGGTGACATTCTCTGCTACCGTGTAGGCTTTGCCTGTAATGAGGAAACAGAGAAGGTTGCTATCAGAACGATGGCAGAGATGTTGGAGGAGCTGGTCTTTATTGAACTCTCCTCTAACATCCATGTCGGTTACTTAACTGGTAAGGACAACTACAGGCATGACATCGCCAAGACAAAACCCTACAAAGGAAACAGAAAGGATGCTCCTAGGCCCGTACATCTTCATAGCCTTCGTGAGTATCTTATTACTGCTTGGGACTTCAGAGTGGCTAATGGACAAGAGGCTGATGATGCTATTGGAATCCATGCCACGCTAACCAGGGATAATTCAATCATCGTATCTATTGACAAAGACTTAGACATGATCCCTGGTCATCACTACAATCCTGTTAAGAAAGATCATTACTACGTGAATGACAAAGTAGCACTCAAGAACTTCTATCGTCAGATACTTACTGGTGACAAGGTAGATAACATCGAAGGCTTACGTGGTATTGGTCCTAAGAAGGCTGACAAGATCCTAGGCGACTTCGATACTGACCTAGCTATGTATGAGGCTGTTCTGAAGGCTTATGATGGTGATGCTGAACGTGTGTTAGAGAACGGACAACTACTGTGGATTAGACGTAAGGAGGGTGAGCTATGGCAACCACCGACACCATCGTCTACCTAGAATGGGTAGATGCTGTAGCCAGTTCAGGATGGCAGCTAAAGGGTACTGGCTCGGTAGCAAGGTGTAAGTCTGTTGGGTTTATGACGCATGAGACTGATGATGAAGTACACCTAGCAGCAGCGATAGGAGAAAGTGATTGCAATGCTGTCATGATCATTCCTAAAAGCTGGATAAGTAATTGGACGGAGATAGACATTGAAGCCTTCAAGTGCAAAAAACAAAGGAAGACTGCTGCAAAAGCTGGTGGTGCAGAAGCTAAGAGACACTTTCAATCTAAGCGAACATGATTGCAAAAGCACACCAATGGGTACACAGGGCGAGGATGTCTGGCTCTCGACGAATGCACTGGAAAGATTTAGATACGGCATCGAGTGCAAGAACAGAGCAAGAATCGCAGTCTACACTGACTACGAACAAGCAATACGGCACTGTGAAGGTAAAGACAAAGAACCCCTCTTAGTCATCAAGCAGAATAGATCTGATCCCTTAGCACTGGTTAGCCTTGATCACTTCATAGCAATAGCAGAGAAGGCTAAACTATGGGAAGTACATCAGAAGCAGAAGACTGTAGAGGAAAGCAAACAAGCCACCAGGATGAGAAAGGTTTATGGCCAATATTAAAGTAGACTACATCGATCACATGGGCAATGACTTAACGGTAGTCAATGCTGCTCGTGTTAGCTTCGATAAAGAGTCAGAAGCTGTTGATTGGTACGACACAGAGCAAAGCAATCACTACTTTCCTTTACCTGTGTTAGACCCTAAAGATATCAAGCTGATTAACTATCTAGCTAAACACAATCATTGGAGTCCCTTCAGTCATTGCTTTATCCAGTTCAGGATCAAAGCACCGATCTTCGTAGCTAGGCAGTTGATGAAGCATACGGTAGGGTTAGCCTGGAATGAAGTCAGCAGACGCTATGTTGACAGTAAACCAGAGTTCTACCAACCTACTTACTTCAGACGTAAAGCACCTAATGTCAAGCAAGGTAGTTCGTCAGAGCCTGTACAAAGTTTCACTGACTGGAATGAAACAGTTGACAAGTACACTGCTTATATGGTAACATTATATGAGCTGATGCTTAAGGAAGGTATTTGTCCTGAGCAGGCTAGGATGATTCTCCCCCAATCCATGATGACTGAATGGTATTGGAGTGGGAGCCTTTACGCCTTTGCTAGAGTATGTCAATTAAGGTTAGCAAAGGAAGCCCAAGCAGAGACAAGGATCGTTGCAGAGAACATCTGCCGAGCCTGCTCTGAAGTATTCCCTAATGCCTGGGATGCCCTAATGAATGGAGATGAAGATGAGCGACAGTAGAATTAGTTTTAATATGTCAATAAGTTCAGAGGAAGACGAAGAAGGACAGAAGCACAACGCTAACTATGGTTATCCACTAAGCCATATAGTTACTATTGATGCTACCTACGATAGTGGTATTGCATGGCCTAAGTTGTTAGAGAAAGCCTGTGAAGTTATCAGTGCTTACTACGGTTACGATGTCAAGGATAAAGTGTTTGTTAATCAGTTCGGAAAGATCGTTAACATCTTCGGACACGATGATCCTGAAAAATACGAAACAGATTCAGAAGCTGATGAGAATCCTACTACTTGATATCGAATCAGCACCAAACACTGCTTATGTCTGGGGTTTGTTCCAACAGAACATCAGTATCAGCCAGATCGTAGACAGCAGTAGTGTTTTGTGTTGGTCCGCTAAGTGGTATCAAGGTGATCAGTTAATGTTCAGCAGTATCCTAAACGGTAAGAAGACTATGCTAAAGAAGATCCATAGTCTCTTAGATGAATGCGATGCTGTGGTACATTACAATGGAACTAGGTTTGACATACCAACACTCAATAAAGAGTTCCTAGAGGCTGGTATGTCTCCTCCAGCACCTTACCATCAGATTGACCTGTTAAAGACTGCTAGAAAGGAATTTAGGTTTCCTAGTAATAAACTGGACTATGTTGCTAGAGCATTAGGACTAGGACAGAAGACTAAACATGAAGGCTTTGAACTTTGGATCAAGTGTATGAACAAAGACAAAGCAGCATGGGAAGTCATGGAGCAGTACAACAAACAAGATGTAATCTTATTGGAAAAAGTCTATGAGCGATTTCTTCCCTGGATTCGAACCCACCCGAACATCTCAGTCTCAGGGGATCATCGGAGCTGCACAAGATGTGCTAGCATCAATCTACAAAGGCGTGGATTCAGTACATCCCTTACCGGAAAGTATCAGCGTTACCAGTGCCAAGACTGTGGTGGATGGCAACAACAAAGAAGGAGTGAACCAATTGCTGCCGAAATACTCAAACCAAGCTAAACAGGTTGGTGGTAATCATTACAAGGAAACAACACTACAACCTTGGGATGTTATCTCAGCATGGTCCTTAGATCCTTGGTTAGCTAATGTTGTTAAGTATGTACAGAGACATCAACGTAAGAATGGTAAAGAAGATCTAGAGAAAGCAGTACACTATCTGGAGTATGTGATTGCAAACTATGATACAGTGATTAAGAAGTACTATAAGGAGTAGCTATGGCTTTAACGATTCTGGACTTGTTTGATAAACTTAAGAGGCTGGATGAGATCTCACTCATGGAGATCTTAGGAATAACATCAGAAGAACTGGTAGACAGGTTTGAGGACAGAATCGAAGCCATGTTTGACCAACTTGTTGACGAAATAGATGACACCGAAGAGGAAGAAGAATGAAGTTGAATAACTATTCAAGTTTTATCCACAAGAGCCGTTACAGCCGTTTCATTGACGAACAAGGCAGGCGTGAGAACTGGGATGAAACAGTTGACCGCTACATGGCTTTTATGAAGAAGCAACTGTTAGACAAACACAAGTATGAGATCCCTCAGCATATCTATAAGACTGTAGAGAAAGCTATTCGTAACATGGATGTGATGCCTTCCATGCGTTGTATGATGACTGCTGGTGAGGCTCTAGAGCGTCAGAACATTGCTGGATACAACTGTAGTTACTTACCTATTGATGATCCTAAGTCCTTCGATGAAGCGATGTACATCCTTCTTTGTGGTACTGGTGTAGGATTCTCTGTAGAGGCTAAGTATGTTAATCAACTCCCTGAAGTCCCTGATCAGCTATTCGATAGTAAAACTACTATCGTGGTATCCGACAGCAAAGAGGGCTGGGCTAAAGCATTACGACAACTCATTGCTTTACTATACGCTGGAGAAATTGCAACATGGGACGTATCCAAAGTTAGACCTGCTGGCTCCAGACTTAAGACCTTTGGAGGCAGAGCTTCTGGCCCAGAACCCCTCGTTGAACTATTCAAGTTTGTTATTAGGAAGTTCCAAGCGGCCAAAAATCGTCGTCTGTCGTCCCTTGAATGCCATGATATTCTGTGCAAGATCGGGGAGGTTGTTGTTGTGGGTGGTGTGCGGCGTTCTGCGATGATATCTTTAAGCGATCTCAGTGATGATCGTATGGCACACGCTAAAGCAGGAGCATGGTGGGAACAGCAAGGACAGCGTAGTCTTGCTAACAACTCTGCTGTGTATGATGTAAAGCCTTCTGTAGGGCAGTTTATGCGTGAATGGTGTTCGATCTATGAAAGCCATTCAGGTGAACGTGGTATCTTTAACAGAGACGCATCGAAGAAGCAAGCAGCTATCAATGGTCGTAGAGATCCTAACCATGACTTCGGTACGAATCCTTGCTCAGAGATTATCCTTCGTCCTTACCAGTTCTGTAACCTCACAGAGGTCATTGTTCGTGATACGGACACTCTACAAGACTTGATGTACAAAGTACGTGTAGCGGCTGTTCTAGGCACTTGGCAGAGCACAATGACTACCTTCCCATACCTACGTAAGATCTGGGAAAAGAATACGTCTGAAGAGCGTCTATTGGGTGTATCGTTGACAGGTATCTATGATCATAAGCTACTGAATGATCCTGATGATAAAGCGTTACCAGCAAGATTGGAGATGTTAAGAAATGAAGCAATCGTTGCTAATGAAGTTACAGCAAATGCTCTTAATATTCCTGTCTCTGCTGCTATCACTTGCGTCAAGCCTTCTGGTACTGTGTCTCAGCTTTGTGGCACTGCTTCTGGCATTCATCCTCAACATGCCCAGTATTACATTAGGCGTGTACGATCAGATAAAAAAGACCCTCTCACGGCGTTTATGATCGAACAAGGTATTCCTAGTGAGCCTTGTGTGATGAGGCCAGATAGTACTACTGTGTTCTCATTTCCTATGAAGGCTCCTGAAGGTGCTATCACCAGGGATGATGTTGATGCTATATCTCACCTTAACCTATGGCGTATCTATCAGCTACACTGGTGCGAACATAAACCTTCAGTAACTATCTCAGTCAATGAGAATGATTGGCCTACTGTAGGGGCTTGGGTGTATGACAACTTTGATATCTGTACTGGTGTATCATTCCTGCCAATGGATGGGGGCACATATCGACAGGCTCCTTATGAGACATGCAGCAAGGAAGAATATGAAGCCTTGTTAGCTAAGATGCCAACAGACATCAATTGGGATATGCTCAAAGAGAATGATGATAACGTCGAAGGTGCACAGCAGCTTGCCTGTGTAGCCGGAGTGTGTGAGATCTAAATAAAAAAAAGACCCCTGCAAAGGGGTCTATAAAGGTCACTAAGGAAAACTATGCCGAATATCTATGGTTGGTCTTTTCTAACTGGGTTCATGTTAGGGATTTGTTACTCTGATGATTTTGTCGTAGCTGACGAGGACGGAACGGAGATCCCTCTCGAAGGGTTCTTTGTCTTTATCAACATTGCTATCTTTAGCTTTGTTGTTGGATGGGCTAAGGAGGAATAGTGTCGCCTCTGCTTCACGACGAAGAACAAGGCCTTTGGTTACTTTACCTGCTGCAAGATTCCAACGCTTTAGTTCTTGAACAGCTTCCTCCCATCGTTCTTGGTTTATTCTTGTTCGCATCGTGGATGATCTAAGCCTAGCTGCTCCTAGGTTATAAGTCCAACTAAGTATTGCAGCAGCTTTATTATGGTGTTTCGTCAACACTGGACAGGCTTTGTAGACTTGAAGTAGGAATCTCTCTGCATCAAGTTCAAACAATTCCTGTCCTCTTTCTTTTGAGATCTCAGGATCATCTAAGGTAACCCTATCACCATTCTCGTACATCGTAGATCCCCATCCTATGGTGGGGACGTTAGCACTACAAAGATAGGGTTTACTTCTCCAGCCTTCGAATCTCTTGATTAGTGGTTCAGCAATGGCGATTACTTCTTTGATTCCCATACTCTCCCGACAAAATAAAACGATAGTATCATAGCCAACATACCCTCATCAAAATCCGTCCAACCTGTGATGAGCACATTAGTCCAGATACCGTCTTGTAAGAAAGCTAAATACAAGCCTGCTACCTTTACAGCAGTGTAAAAGAATACAAACCAGTATGTCACTGCTGGTCTAACCAAAGCAGATAGTGATGCTACCCACTTCCAAGCCTTGCTATCAGACTCTGCTTGTTGTTTGAATGCTTCACCGATAGCATCTAATTCATGCTCTTGTAGACGTTGATGTCCCTGCTGTAGAGCAAACTCTGCTTGCATCTTAGCGATAGAGACTTCAACATCTAACTTCTTCAGTTCATGTTCTCTTTCAAACTTCCTATCTAAGATCTTTAAGACCTCTGGAGCAAGACGAAAGACACCACCGATAAGAGCACCAATGAGTTCAAACATTACTGCATCTCCTCAGGCATGTTAGCCTGGATAGCTGGTGTAGCTCTTACAGCACCCATTGCAGCATCGTTGATTGCCATCTCTAACAAGTTAACACCAAACTTCTGTGCTGACTTCAGTGCTGAGTTAACCTTAGGTAAATCTAAAGATCCATCAGCCTTAGGTGTAAAAGCTTGTGACAACTTCTTGACTTCTTGAGGATTAAGTAATAAAGCCTTAAGTTGAGCATCAGTAGCTTCTGCTGTCTGTTTAGCCCAGAACTTGGACAACAAAGAAGATACAGCATAGGCTGTAGATGCTACTGGGTTTCGTACTTGAGAAAGAGCAGATTCAGGGCTTGTTCCTGTAAACCTTTCAAACCCTGTCTTAGGAACTTCTTCAACATTAAACTTAACGTTAGCAGGATTGTCCGCTAGTCTCCTGGAAGCATCTGCTAAGTTCTCTACATTCTTGATGTATGTAGGTCCAAAGACTTTATCATAGGTAGCCTTTCTAGTTCTATCCGCCAATGCTGCTACAGGATCAGTAGCGGACAACACATCATCTAACATGAATGATCGTACAGCGTTGAGAGTATCTACGTTACTACCGTAGGTACGTAAGAACTGATCTACGTTAGCTGGTTTGCTGTATAGACTACTTACGATCTCTTGTGCTGTTTTACCTTCTAGCTGAAGTAATTTATTCTTCTTAGCTTCTGTGAAAGCATTATTGATTCTTACCTTCTCTGCGTTGAGAGTAGTTACGTTATCAACAGCGTTTCTAACAGTATCTGCTTTATCACCTAACAAAGACAATTCAGCATTGTTTGCTTTTAACCACTTCCTAGCAGCGTTAACATCAATGACACCGTTCTTAACTGCTGTCTTGTCAAAGTCTAACAAGAAAGCCTTCATAGCTAAGTCTGATCCTTCATTACCCGTTACATCTAAGAACTGAGATAAAGCTGACTTATTCTTAGTTAGTATAGGTAAAACAGATTCATCAAACTTAGCCCTATCTACTTGCTTAATAGCTTCGGTATTGAATGGTAATCCTACTTGATCAAGATAAGCAGCATCAGCAGCTTTGTACTGAGTAACAAAACCTTCTGGAAGTGTATTGATTACATTGTTTACTTTAGACTTAAGTTCACTTAAAAGCCTTACAGAGGCCTCATCTCTTGTTGTACGTAACTGCCTGTTAATCTCACGTTTTAATGAATCAAGATCTTCAATACTAGCTGCTTTAAACACCTGTTCACCACCAGGCACTAAAGGACGACCACGTTCGTTTAACAACGCACTTGGCTCTGATAGTGTAGGTTTAAACTGTGTGTTGATCTTATTCCAGATAGAAGGAAATGTCTTAAATACATCAGCAGATCGCTGATCAGTAGCGAACTGAAATATATCTTCTACACCAGCAGCTGGAAGACCTACGTTATTCTGTTCTGCGTAATCAAAGGCACGTTTATACAAAGGAGCTACAGCCTTTTTAGCTTCATCTTCTTTTGTAGCAACCAAAGTAGCTAAACGAGAACCTAACTGTTGCTGATCTTCTACGTTAAAACTAGACTCTTTAGCAATCTGTTTATTCAGTGCATCAAGCCTACGTTGCTGTACTTTATCTAAAGGTATATCCTTAACAGTCTGTTCAATGACTGCATTGGCTGTCGCTGGTTGTCCGAACAACCGTGTAGCTCTTCCTTGTAGAGCCTGTTGAGCTTGTTCAAACTGTTGACCGTATTGACTACGGAATACAGGATCTCTGGCAGCTAAACTCCTAACTTGGTCAACCAACACTGGGTTACTGTTTAGGATAGCCGTTGCTGGTAGTTGTACACCAGTAGTACGAGCTATTTCATCAGCTCTTTGAATGTTAGCAGCAATGTTAGGATCAGCGTCAGCAGCAGCACGTAGGATGTTTTCTACAGCACCACTAGCTTCACGCTGTATTTCTTCCTCTGGTCTTGTTCCTGTCACTTTTTGCCAAGTCCGTTTAGCAATTGGCATACCTTTTTCATAACCAGCCTTAACAACCCTTCCACCGATCTGAGACTGTGCTAATCCACCGGTAAGACCACCAGTTAAAGCACCTATTGCTTGAGGAACAGGTCCATACTTTTCTAAAGACTGTGAACCAACCTCTGCTGTCATTCCTGGTATAAACCCACCAAATAAACGACCAACAATCCCAGTCCCTCCAGCTATGCTTAAAGGATCCATCGTAGACTCGATACCAGCACCAAGGACACGAGCTGTGCGGGAAGGGGCAGGTATCTGTTGTGCGCCTAAAGCAGTTCTACCAGCTTGTTCTACAGGTTGTGCTATTTGAGACTCAATACCTCTACGAAGTTCTTCTGGAGCTGGTTCCATACCACCAGCGGCACGTAATATTTGAGCAGGGAAGCGAGCTGCTGATTCTTTAACAACATTAGTTAGGTAATCTAACGTAGATACATCGCTTTGTTCTCTTTGATTTCTTCGTCTAAATACTTCTGACGCTTGTTGCGTCATAGACTTCTTTGGTTCACTATCAGGGATAGTTGCTGCAATCTCATCAATCTCTTTATCAGAAAGAGGTGACTGTGTTTCTACAGGACGACCTTTAATCGTATACGTGTAAGTAGGCATTACTATTCCTTACTTAATTGTAAGTTTGTACTTAGTTCCTGATGATGTAGTGCCCTCTTGTACTTCTTGTTTAGTAGGCGCAAAAGGAAGTTCAAAGAACCTAGGTGTTGTTTTTGGGTTGTACCCTTCAGCCTGCGTTGCCAACTCAAGAAACGTACCTTGCTCTTGTTTTGCTCTATCTTGATTAACCTTTTTCACTAAACTTGCAATTTTCTTAGCGCTATTGATTGTGTCTTGTGAAGGAGTTCCCGATAAGAAAATACTTGTCCGATCAACGATAGAACCAACCAGACTAGGATCAATACCATAGGCCTCAATCTCAGCTCTACTAATTTGACTATCACCGACAGATTTAGCTAACTGTGTAATAGCTGCTCTCCAACCCTGGAAGTTTCCTTTAGAGGCTTGATCAATCATTGCTTCTGATTGTTCTGCTGCATTAGCTGCTGTGATGTATGGTTTTACGGAAGTAGTAAACTGTTCTCTAACATCACCAATAGATTTTAAGTTCTTAGGTAACGTAACACTTAGAGACGGTTTAAGTCTTTCAGCACGTTCATCAGCTCTTTTATTAACAGCTCTTTTTTGTTCCTGCGTTAAACTGTAAAAATCTGTATCAAACATATCTTGAGCAAGTGCTTCTCTGTCCGAACCAACTGATGGAGGTGTTTTTACTTTAGTTTCCGTAGTAGTTTTCTTAGTAATTGCGTTGTCAATTTCTTTTATTCTTTGATCTAATTCTACCTTTTCCAACTCACTTGTAGAATTCTGCATACGAGTACGTAAAGCATCTCTTTCAGCCTGTAGCGTTCCTAGTTCAGAAGGTTTTACTTGTCCAGCAGCTTTTGCTTTTGCTTCAGCTTGTTTAGCTTGTGCTTCCTTCAACCCAATCTCTGCTTGAGTCTTAAGCGATGCAGACTTAACATCTTCATACTTAGCTGCTGCTACGATAGCTTTGTCAATCATACCTCTGGACTGATAAGCATTAATCAATGCAGGGTATAGTTTCTCAGAGTCAGTGAAGTCAACACCACTATCCTTTAGTTCTTTGAAGATAGCTTCTTGCTGTGCTGCTTCCTTCAGCCTAGGATCTTCGATACCGAACAAACCACCTAAGGATCTAGCAGCTCTTTGAGCAGACGTTATACCAATATCAGCAACACCAGCCCAACCAGTCCTTCCTTGTCTGACATTCTGCTGATCTTGTTGTTCAATGGCTAACTGTGTTTCTGCAACACTAGGGCCAAATAAACTTGGTTGAGCCATTATTAAACTCCAATCTTAGTGAATGCGTTTGTAAGCAGATTTGTTAGTAGCTGACTACCTACATTAGATCCAGCCTGTACTGATCCTGCTTTTAATCTTGCTATCTCTGCTGCTATATCAGATTCAGCTCTTTGACCTGCTGTAGTCAGCAAACCTTTCTGATAGGCTGTGTTAGCTGCTTGTTGACCTAATGTAGCACCTAACTGTCCTGCTGCAAGTTGTTGCTGAGAAAGCTGCTGTAGAGGTGTAAAGGCTGCTTGTGTCTGAGACAATAACGTACCACGTTCACCTAATGCAGCCTGTCTAGACTGTAACTCACGTTGTAGTTGCTGCTGTGCTATAGCTTGTTCCATAGCTAACAACTCTGGTGATGTACCACCATAAGCAGCACCACTTACACCCAATCTACCTTGCGAACGTAAGCGTTCTTCAGTAGCTAGACGTTGACGTTCCTGTTCTGGTTTAGATAAAGCAGCTAACTTGTTGTAATAGTCCTGAGCTAGTGTATCAACATTAGTTAACTGTGCTTGTTCTGCTGATCCTGAAGCAGCTTTTAACAAGTTATCTACTAATGTTTGTTGATCAGGGCTGAGAGAAGTCTTCATTGTACCGTCAGCAAACGAAGTACCAAATAAGTTTGTTGTTACGCCATAAGGAGTAAAGTTAACACCACTAGCAGCATCCTTATATGCGTTTCTAATATCTGTCTGAGCTTTTGATAACTCAGATGCTGCTGTATTCCTAGCAGCCATATCAATACCAGTACTAAATAAACTCTTTAGTCCCTCAGCATCAGTGATACCGATTGTTTTTAGTAAGTTACCTAACGGATTATCACCAAATAAGTTAGTAGCGGCTCCAGCAGATCCAGCACCAGCCGTGGTTGCTCCAGTAGTAGTAGTACCTGCTGTGGTCGTACCTGCGGTAGTTGCTCCTGTCGCAGCAGTACCTGTACCAGCACCAGTTAGTAAACCACCTGCTGTAGCTCCAGTACTTAGACCTGAAATACCGCCTGTTATAGTACCACCGCCACCAACAATAGCACCTGTACCAGTTGCTGCGCCTGTAGCGGCTGCATCAGCGGCTGTTGTAACACCAGCAGCAACAGCATCAGAAACAGACAAACCAGCAGCTACATTACCAGAGGCTACATCAGCAGCAATGTTTGCTAACTGTTGATTACCTGTGGCAGCTAATGTTTGAGTATACGCTGCTGTTGCTGCTTGAGATGCAGCACCTTCAATACCGGCTGATGTTATAGTACCACCACCGCCAACAATGTTACCTGTTCCAGTTACTGCTCCTGTAGCGGCTGTGGAATTAGCAACACTAGTCCCAGTAGCAACAGCTTCTGCTACTGTCGATCCTGCTGCTACACTACTAGAAGCTACGTCTGCTGCGATATTTGCTAATGCTGAGTTACCAGTAGCAGCTAGTGTTTGCGTATAAGCACTTGTTGCAGCCTGTGATGCTGCTCCCTCTACACCAGCAACAGCAAGGTCAGAAGCCCCGCTGAGTAAACCACCAGTAGTTGTTCCTCCTGTTGCTGCTGTCGTACCTGCTGTAGTAGCTCCGGTACTGGTAGATCCTGCCGCTGTACCAGCGATATCGAACAAACCAGGATTAAGGGCTGCTAGAGCCATCAAACCTAGTGTGATGTTCCTACCAATCGTAGGCATTTGACTGCGGTTAACAACCTGAGTAGTTACTTCACCTGTATCAGGGTTTAAGATATCTGCCCTGTACTGATTCTTTCCTAAGTTAGACTGATCAGCATTCATCTTCTGAATAATCAGACTACCATTAGGTACTCTGTACGCATCCCAGCTTTCACCACCAAAGGTAATCTCTCCAGTCTTGATATCTGTCTGGATTCCTGGTTGCTCTTGGTTCGCTACTTCAGCATCCCACTTAGACTGTAATGGTGCTAACTGTTTAGAGATTAGTTCAGGAGTCTTACTTAGTTCTTTCTTAAGTTGATCTACAGTTAGATTCTGCTTAGATGCTTGATCAACCCACCAGTTAAGACCAGCCTCTTCAGGATACCGTCCAAGTACATCATTGTATGCAGTAACAACTTTGTACTCTGCACTGTTTCTGAATTCATTAGCTACATCAGCTATGGAAGCGTTACCAGCACTGACCTGACTAGCCCACCAATCAAGCCCAGGCTTGTCTGCTGATCTCTTCAGTAGTGTGGTGTACAGATTGTTTAGATCATCAACTATAAGATCATAAGCTGATCTAGCAGAAGTAGGGCTTACAGTAGCAGATCCATTAGCAGCTAAGGCGAACAAACCATCATCACCTTCAGTCTGCCTAAAATCCCCAATCCTTGTCGTACTCATTAGTATGTACCCCCATCTACGTCAAAGCTACCAGTGAATGATGTGGTAACATTCAACGTAGGTACTGTTACTGTACCAGTGAAAGTAGGAGATGCGATATCTGCTTTTGTTTGAACAGCAGAAGCAATATTATTGTATTCAGTATCGATCTCAGTGCCTTTAATAATCTTTGCAGCATTCCCACTAGGTAGGGAGTCCTTAGCAGCAAAGTTAACAGTCTTCGTATAGTTACTCATTAGATTACCCTACCAGATTTAACGAACACATCCAATTGTTGTACAGAAAAGATGTCAGTGCTGATATCAGCTTCAATACCTATCTGGAATACTCTACCAGTAGAACTAACTTGCTGACGTACAGTATTGATTAAGATACCTGCGTTGTATTCAGCGATGTTGTACTCTGACACATTGTATTCAGCACGAGTCTGTGCAGGTAGTGGGATCAATGCTGATTGGTATGAATTACCGTAATCAACACCCCAGTTAAGAAACACGTTAGTTGCCTGACCACCAATGATCAACAACACAATCTTCTTTAAGATCTTCAATACGTATGCTGATCCAGCATCGATGTGGCTGGTGTAGTATGCAAAACGGAATGAAGACCCGTTGTCATTGTTTCCTGTATACAGACCAATGTAGCCAGGACGAGTAAGATAAAGTAAGCGGTTGTTCGTAGCACAGAAGTTCTTTGGTGATAGTGTCCATGTAGTTGCTTTACACGAACCATCAGGGAGCCTACTCTTTAGATCAAAACAGTATGTAATACCACGAGTAGGTAATGTTAATAGATAGAAACCATCCTTCTCATAATAGACTGACTTGATCTCTGCATCATTGCTGTTAGCAATCACATCAGAGATAAGATCATCTCTAACATTCCTTGATACATCGAACAAAGGAGCTGATTTCTCTTGAATGATACGACCAAGACTACGTACACCTGTATCAGCTAAGAAGAAGATATCTGATCCTACATCCTGTACTGAATCCCTGCTAATACAACCAACACCATCAATAACTTCTACAATCTTTAAGTTAGTGGTAGGATCTTCAGCAGCACCAGAGAAGATGATAATAGACTTCTTACAGAATGTTATGAGAAAGCCGTTAAAGGCTGCTAATGCTACGATACTATCAGTACCATTAGTGAACTGACTCTCTAAGTTAATAGAGCCTGAAGAGCCTCCAGACCATTTAAACCCTGCTAAAGCATCAGACCATGTGATGGTAACCTTATCAGCGGTAGTGTCAGCAACCCACAAACGACCAAAAGCACCTAATACTTCATTAGCTAACGGTACTGTACCTGAATAGCCTGCATGAGCAGACATTAGTATAATTGTGTTAGCTACGTGATCATACACTAAAGGATCATGGTTACGCTGAAAAAAGAATGTATGGTCATTGAAGTCAATGACTTTCCAATCCTGTGCTGTCCACGTAGAACCAGTATACTTCAGTGTCAGTGATGTAGTACCTGAATAGATCTTGTTATCACCAATGCTAAGGATCTCAGTACTACCATCATCCTTGATCACTTGTTTGATAACATAAGGTTCTGTGTTGTTATACCCAGCAGAGGTATTAACATTGTCCCAACCACGCCTAGCAGCAATACGACCAAATTGGTCAATCACTGCATTCTGTGCAACCAAAGCATAGTCTTTTGTCAGTGAGACAGAAGAGTCTTGGGTGTTAAGACCAGCAAAGCCAGGAGCTACAATACTGATGGCTTTGAGTTGATCAGCCATTATACTGCTTCCCAGGTCAGTTCTTCTTTGAAGCGTTCAGCTTCAATAGAAATATAGTTAGCTACAGTCTTGCGATATAACTCTGATTGTTGATCGGACAAACGACCACCATCTTCACCACGTTCATTGATAGCACGTAGATAAGCACCCTGTACAATAACATCTTTAGGTAGCCAAGCATAGTCTAGATCATTAACTAAGTCTTCTTGTGGTACTACGCACTCTGCTTTGATAGCGTATACTTGATCTGGTATAGGGAATACATTGATGTTAAGTACACCTGTAGCTGCTGTTGATGGTGCAAAACTGTAGTAATAAGGTCTACCAGCCTGTGTAGGATTAACATTCAATAGTGTGTTCATATAGTCTTCAGATACTTTCTCTAAGTATATATGAGCACTGGGAAGATATACGGACAATACCTTAGTACGAGGATTAGTGCTAGGAATCTCATATTGAGATACGGTACTAGCAGTGTTGATAGTCTTTGTTGTACGAAAGATAGCCCAGTTCCAAGCATCTTCAACTTCTCTCTTGGCTTCGTTGACCATCTCCCCAATCAACAAAGAGTACGATGATTGACTTACAGTCTGTACTGTAGGTTCACGTACCCTAAGTAGTACTGCATTAACTAGATCCAAATAAGTAGTAGCCATTACCCTTCCACCTTATTTAAAAACACCGTTAGGTACTTCTAGAGGAAACGGCATTATTTACCCCATTTAGTATGGTCGGCCCACCACGCCGCTGACATCTTACCTTTAGCTATGTTCTTTGCATGACGAGCTTTAAAGGCTTTGTTCCTTGCTGAACCTTCAGGAGAACCTTTAACACCTTGTTGTCCGAAGCGAATCGTCTTTACTTGATCACCGTCCTTTGCAACAACAATATGAGATTTCGTAGGATGGTCCGGTGTACGCTTCGGTTTGTTGTACCCAGACACTCCCGCCCTTTCCAGCCTTGAGTCTTTAGCCATTAACGATACCCCGCTGTTTTCTTAGCAATCTTCTTGGGTTGTTTAACAAATTGTTTTCCTTGTTTGTTACCCTCAGCCTTTGCTTTGTTGGTAGCGGCTTTCTCAGCAGGGCTTAAAGCATTCCATGCAGCATCAGGTAAGTATCTTTTCTTACCTTTACTAGGACTACCATCAGATGTTCTCCACTTCTGTGCAGTCCAGTCCTTTAGAGACTGCTGAGGATCTTTCTTCATGACTTGTATCCACCACCTTTAGCTTTGTATTCTTTCGCTAACAACTGGGCCTTCCTAGCAGACCACTCACCAGGATCACCTCCTTTAGAGCCAGCCTTGATAGATTCAAACAATCGTTTACGCATACTAGGTTTTGTGTAAACACCTGCTTGATTGACTTTGGATTTGGTTTTCATCAATACTGCTTACGCTTGACTTCTTTGGCTTTCATCATACACTTACCAGCTTTCTTGCACTTAGCTGGGGTAGG
>VFQS010001163.1_pt1 | contig 25050 bp, 24 predicted proteins | sample 3512361 | NCBI WGS metagenome assembly VFQS01 (sample SAMN10412375, study PRJNA504923) | tailings metagenome | isolation source: Relicate 1 Philex TSF3 active mining | place: Philippines
TATCATTGAGAATGATTGATTGGTTGGTTACGATTTATTCAAAGAACAATAATATTATCTATTGGATTTCTAATGATACTAATGATATTTATAATTCTTTACCTGAAGATGCAGAATTATTAACAATGAAAAATAAATATAAAAAGGTAAATCTTTATCTTGATTATAGAGCTCAATTGAAGTCATTTAAGAAAATAAATTTTGATTCATTTAGACGTCATGATAGAATAACTTTTATTTTAGACCCGACTAATAAAACTTCAATAGAAACAACAATAGGACAATTAAATTTCTTTAAATGGGCTTTCAGCAATAAAGTTATAGTATATGCAGTTAATAATCAAAAAATTATTTATGAAAATATGTCTAAAAATACTTATAAGAAAAGTATTAAAAAAAAGAAGAATTTACTGATACCAAAACAAGATATCCTAATTACTAAATGTTATGTATCTTTTGATTAAGCAGGAGGAGTTTGGGGAGCACTGCCTATTTCAAATGAAACAGCACGAACATCAGGTTCTATTGTTGATATTAACCATGGGCTTACTGCAACTTGAGGATTGGGAACTTCTGAGCGTAATTGAAGATTGGCATTTCTCATAGAAGTGCCTTGAGTATTAATACCTACATGATATCCTGCAGTTAAGAAGTTCTGGTCACTTAAATCACCAGAACTTGAAGGATTAATTTGAGCCCATTTAGATGAGGCATCAGTTGGAAGTAAATCAGTGGCAGTCAAGCGGTCTCGTTTATAACAGGAGGAAGGGTCTTTATAAGAACTTCCCATTCCACTGGGGTCATTGCCTAATAATGAATAACTATTAGCTAAAGGAGAACCTTCCATATTAGCAAATGGTTCATTAACCTCAGTTGAACCATGAGGAGGTTTTTGATTTCTTCTACGGTCTTCATAACCTTCTTTATTTAAAATACCATTATTAGTGAAATGTTCATAATTTTTAAAACCATTAGAACCACCATAAAAACCATCCATTGAAGGAAGAGATTTAACTTCCTCGTCATCTTCATTATCCTCAAAACGTTCAATCTTGTCAGATTTAGCTTTTGAGTTATATGAAAGTAATAATAGTAAGATAAGTAATAATAAAATTCCTATGGCAATTGATATTACTAGAGTAGAACTATTTGAGCCCATATTATATAAAATATCTATCTATTATTTTTAAAAGATAATAGTTTTTAATTTAGTGAGTTTATTTTCCCAGTTTTTAATATTATTTTCTTTAATTATTTCTAAATATAATTCTTTGGCTGTTTTGAGTTTTTTAGTTAATTCTTTTATTTTTGTATTGGTTTCTTCCTCGAAATTAATTAAATCAAATTTCCATTCTTCTTCTATATCTTTTCTATTCCATTCAAGACTATCATCATCTTTAATTGTTTCTATATTTACATATTTAATAGCCCACTTATTTATTATAGAAGTTTTATTAATATAAATACCCAAAAAAATAATATCTATATTAATAATCAAATTCTTATTCTTTTTATTACCATTTAAGAATTCTATCAATTCATAATATTCCTTCTCTTCATCATTTATTATTATATCTGTTGAAATCTTATTACTTAATATTAATGATATCGGTCTATCAGAATCATACGAATTTATATAAATACTATTTATAAAATCTTTAGTTTCTTCTTCATCAGCATCATTATCATCATCGTTATCGTTATCATCATCATTATCAAACCAATCATTATAATTAGTAATGATGGTATCTTTAGCTTGTAAATCCAATTCTTTTATTTTTTCAATATTTTCCTGATTATTACAATCAGGTATTATACATTCAAATATATATCCATTTTTATCATTTAAAATACTGAAGTTTTTTATTTTAACTTCATTTAATTCTATCAGAACTTTTGAATTAAGAGCGGATACATAATTTTTTCCTTTCTTCTGCGGAAAATTAAATAATTCTTTCATTCTTATTTATATTAAGGAATTCATAATATTTATAATGACGCATAATAATAAAGTAGTGGATTTTTTTTTAGATTTTGTTAAAAATGAAATAAATAAACCTGAATTTAAGGCTACATTTCTTAAACCCTTATTAATATACTTCCTTTATTATATAATTCCATTTATAGTCATTTTTATTATATTAAATTTCATTACAACTATTATTGCCGTATTTTTAGTATTTCATATAAAGTTCAAATAAAAAATAATATTCTTAACTAAAAATAGAATTTATGGAATACTTAAAGAAAAAGTCAGGTGGTTGTAGTTCAATGAATTATGCAGGTGTCAGTGATAATTATATGTTAATGGATAATGCTATCGCTAAAACTGGTGGTGCTCGCAAATCTAAGAAATCTAAACGTCGTGGTGGAGGTGATTTACTTCAAAAGATAAATGAAAAAGAATTATTTTCAGGTGGCACTCCTCCTAATGATATGTTTGGTGGTTCTTTCCGTCGTCGTGGTGGCAATCCTTCTGAAAATACAGTAAATGATAAACTAGCTGGTATTTTTGGTGGTTCTTTCCGTCGTCGTGGTGGCAATCCTTCTAAAGATGATGATATGTTTGGTGGTTCTTTCCGTCGTCGTGGTGGCAATCCTACTACTGAAACTCCTGCTCCTCCTGTTGCAACCGGATTATTTGGCATGGGTTCAGCTATAACTGATATTACTAAGAACCTTGGTTTAACCAGTGGTGGTGGCAAAAATAAAGGTCGAGATGAAAGAGATGGTGGATGTGGTCTTCGTCGCTGTAATAAAAATAAAGATGAACGAAAGAAGGGTGGAACTACTGGTGTTGAATTAGCTCCTTTTATCTCTTCTTTAGTTATATTAGGTCTTCGTGCTGCCAATGATAAAGCTCTTCAATCTGGCATAACCAAGAAATTAGGTTCATTAGTAAGCTCTTCAAAGAAATCTAAGAAGTCAAAGTCTCGTCGCACTAAATCAGTATCTACCTAAATTTCATATTATTTTTGTTTTCATTTAAAACTATAATTGAACGTGATATCAATTCATTAAAATTCTTTATTTTATCATGATTATTAATTATATACCAACCTCTATTATAAGTATTTTCATCACTTTCATAAGGTTCCTTTTCAATCATATAGATATAATCATTATGTATAATTACAATATTATTCATTTATTATTAAAGATTATTATCAATTATAATTCATTTTTTATTTTTATGTTTATATTCATTTAAATATTTTGTATTTTTACATTAAATTTAAATGGATTTAAAGGAATTAGAAGACCTACTCCAATTATCTGAAAAAAATGCAGCCGGATTATTATCATCAATTTTAGATGATACTTATATCAAAAATAAAATTATTGTTAGTGATTCCATTTATACCGATACTACTATTAATAATTGGGCTTCTTCAAATATGATAACAAGAGGTGGCGCTATTTTAATGGATAAACTCATTAAAAATCCAATCAATGATATTAATCATCTTAAAGATAGACAAGGAGTTAATTATGAACTCTTCAATTATCAATTGGAAACTCTTAAGAAAAATGAAAAAGAGATTTTATGGATAATGACCCTAAAAAAAGAAATTGAAGATGATATGAGTATCAATCTTCTTTATCCCTCAACAATGATTATCAATAAACTCAATTATTACCCTCTTTTCTTAGATGGATACCATTTTTATAAGATATTTATGATGCCCATCTCATGTTTAGGCTATCCTCTATCAATTATACTGGGCCCATATTACTATCTTAATAAATATATGCATCTGAACTTGACTTTTTCTAAATATCTCGAAATTTTATATCAATTATTAATACTCTTATTTAAACCATCAGGAAATTTAAAAGCTGATTTAAGTAAATTGGTTTCTATTATCGTTTATATAGCCATTTATTTTTATAGTATTTATCATACCATTATGATTTCATATATCGTATATAAAACAAGAGAAAAACTTTTCTTAAAAATAAAAGGATTGATTGATTTCATTAAAACTGCAATTGTAATAATAAAAAGAAGTAATTATTGCTGGGAACCATTCTTCTTGTATTCTCATCAAATTTCCAGAAAAGATGTTGAAGAAGCCATCTCCAATCTCGAAACTCTTAAATATGATATATCAACTATTTATAAATTATGGAAAAATGAAAATTATAAATCATATATCATAACAATTCTTAAAGTTATATATACAATAGATATCATTAATTTTATCACTAAACTAAAGAAAAATAGTAATTGGTCTATTTCTTATTATAATGATAATAATGATAATGATAATACTAAAATATGGAATATAAGGAATCCATTATTATTGGATGAACAGGTTCCGAATCCTCTTGATTTGAAGAAAAATATGATAATAACTGGAGTAAATGCAGGAGGTAAAACCACTTATGTTAAATCAATAATCTCAAATATAATTTTAGCACAGACCTTTGGTATTATTAATGGAATTAAAGGAGAGATTTCAATATATGACGCCATTGTATCATTTATGAGAATAAGTGATGAAGTTGGGGTTAAATCTTATTTTGAGGCTGAAACAGATTGTTGTAGTCATATGATAGAAATAGCTGATAAGATTAATAAAGAAGGTAAGAGAGGATTATTTGTATTGGATGAACCCATGCACTCCACTCCACCTATAGAAGGAATGTCAGTTGCCTATTCAATAGCCAATTATTTAGGTAAACTTAAAGGAATCAGAATAATAATAACAACTCATTTCCATAAATTAATAGAATTAGGAGAAACAAATCCCAATTTCATTAATTTAAGTGTAAATGCAACTTTAAATAAAAATGAAAATAATGACAATAATGATAATACTTATAAATTTGATTATAAGATAAATAGAGGAGGTTCAAAACAGACAATAGCGATTGAACTTCTCAAAAAACATAAATTGAATGATGAAATAATAAATGATGCAATTAAGATAAAAAATAGTGCGATTGAAATAAAAAACTAATTATATCAACAACTTTTAAGAAATGTTTTTAAAATTGATATCAAATATAAATTATCTTTTTTATTTCTTTTGTATTACATTTGTTCTCTTAATTTTAACTTATATTATTTATAAGCTATTTTTATTGGAGGCTGATGTTTATATGATTGTTGAGAAAATTAATAATATTGAATTAGAATTTAGTGGTTCTTCTTCAAAATCATCATCAAATTCTTGTAACTCCAATTCTAAATGTATCTATAAACCTAAAACAAATGATACCATAAATTTATCAGAAATGATGATGAATGAAGTATTCAATAATACAATGAATTCAGTTATAGAACCAGTTAAAAAAGAAGTTGATATAATTGATATTGATGAAATTATTGGAGATAATAAAGATAATGAGAAAGAAACTGTTGAAACAGAACCAAAAGTTATTTTTGATTTAAAAAAAGAGATAATTAATAATGATACTGAATCAGTTGTAAGTAGTTCCACTAATCAATTAACTAAGAAACAATTACAAAAACTTAATGTAGATAAATTAAAGGATAAATGTAATGAACTTGAACTATCAACTGAAGGAACTAAATCTCAATTAATTGATAGAATTTTAGAAGAAATAAATAAAGATGTTTAAGGATTTATAATAATTAGTTTAATAATAATGAACGAAAATCAAGAAAATGATTTAGGATTTATAAAGATTTCTATTGATAAATTTAATGAAATCTTTAATAATTATAAAGATGATATCAATAATGAAAATCTTAAGAAAAAGGCTAATGATTTAATCTCCAATTATAATTGCTTTATATCCAATTATGATGCAAAGAGTTTATGGGAAAAGAAGAAAATGATTGCTCAAAAGAAAAACAATTCTAAATTCAATAATACCAGAAATAAACCACGAGTTCTCTTAATTGACTTTAGTGATGAAATGAAATGTAAAAAAGAATTCACTTCTTATCTAAACAAACTCACTGATATAAATAAGGATATTATTTATAATAAAATATCATTATTTATAAAGGAATTGAATGAAGAGATATTAAATTCATTATTTAATGTTCTTATTAATTTCATAAAAGTGTCATCTAATACTATCTATATTGATGTTCTTTTTTTATTTGATAATAATTATATTAATAAAAATATTGATTCTTATATTACCGATTTCATTGGTAAAAAAGAATGGCTACCAAAAGAGATAATTATGGATTCTAAAGTTTTATACAATAATGATAATTATGATATCTATTGTTCTTATGTTAAACTAAAAAAACACTCAATATCCATAATAAAAGCATTGATGATTATAATAAAAAAACTTGATAATACCAATAACAATTATTATCAACAGTTATTATCAAATATATATTCAGATATTAATCATTATATTAATTCAAATAATAACAATAATAATAAACATATAATTGAACTCCTTTTAGACCAACTAATAATACTATTTGACCATTCCCCAAATGAAGATATTATCAATGATTTAAGGAAACTTGATTTAAAGACATTTGAATATTCAACTAAATTCAAAATTGATAAAATATTGGATACTTATAGATAAATGGCTGAAAAACCCTGTCCAGAAGGTCAAATTAGAAATCCTGCAACTAAGAGGTGTGTTAAAATTGATGGAGCAATTGGTAAAAAAATAATTGCCGAAATGAAAGCCAAAGAAAAAAAACAGAAATCTAAATCTAAATCTCCATCTCCAAAAGAAGAACCTAAACCTAAATCTAAATCTAAATCCAAATCTAAATCTAAATCTAAATCTAAATCTCCATCTCCAAAAGAAAAGAAAGGTGATTTAAAGAAAAGTATTATTAAGCATATGGCTATTATCAGAGATTATGAGAAGATGAATGGTAATATTTATAAAATAAGAGCATATAATTCTGTTTTGGCTCAGTTATATGCCTATGATGGAGAAATTCATAGTTATCAGGATTTCATTGATAATATAAAAGCTGGTGATAAGATTAACCTTAAGGTTAAGGAATTAATGAATACCAATAAGATTTCTTATGAGGAGAATATAAAGAAGGATGAGAATTATTATTTTATTCAAGAATTGAGAAAGATTTATGGAATCGGTGAAAGTAATATTGCAAAAATCCTAAAAGCAGGTATTAAATCAATTGATGAACTAAAAGATAATACTCATCTTTTAAATGATAAACAGAAGATTGGTCTTAAGTATTATAAAGATTTAAATAAAAGAATTCCACGTGATGAATATCTCAAACATAAAAAGATTTTGGAAAAGGATTTGAAAGATAAGGATTTGACATATGATTTTGTTGGTTCATTCAGAAGAGAGAGTAGTCATATGGGAGATATTGATTTCTTAGTAATGAAAAATGATGAATTTGATTTGCCTTCTTATATAAAAAAACTCAAAGATAATGGTTATATAAGAGAGGTGTTAGCATTAGGAAAAGTTAAATTTTCAGGTATAGTTAAATTAGATGATGATTCAATTGCTAGACAAGTAGATATTCTTGTTGCCCCTGAAAGTGAATATTATTATTCCTTGCTTTATTTCACTGGTTCAGCTGAATTTAATGTTGGAATGAGAAATTTCATTAAGAATAAATATGGTATCTCTTTAAGTGAACATGGATTTGATAAAGATTCCATCAAAATTCCATTGATGAAAAAAGAAAAAGAAATCTTTGACTTTTTTAATATAAAGTATGTAGAACCAGAAAAAAGAAAAGTTTTTTATCCTCCTTTATAATAATATTTCTCTAAAAATAATATTTATAAATAAGTAGAAATAATAATTATAATTATGGCTGATTTTGGCATTTCTTATATACTCAAGTTTATCTATTCCATATTAACTATTATCTTATTAGTTTTTATCTATACTTATCTCACCAGTCTCGAATCTAAGGGTTGTTTATGTGCCACCACTCCTAATACTGCCTTTATTAAAGGTTTCACCCTTTTCGCAATCATCTATTTAATATTCACTGGATTTGTTCCTGATAAAATGGTTGAAAAGACTTTCGGTGTATCCGTTTTTAGTCTCTATAAATTTATTGATATAATATTCGTATTAGTATTCATTTATTATATTTATACCGTTTTCCAATATACTCGTTATTTAGTCAATGAGAAATGTAAATGTTCTGAAGATATTCGTCGTGAAATAATTATGATTGGTTCTTTAATAGAATTTGGTCTTATCTTCCTCTTATTCCTTCTTCATATCATTGTTTTCACCATCGGTCTCGTTGCCTATAATGTAGTAAGAGAGATTAATGATAGTGCTGATAGCATCAGAGGAGTTATAAGAGACCCTCTTGGTTCCTTAACTAAAGTTCCTAAGACCATCAATAAAGAAATAGGTAATATGTCTAATTATGTTAAGAAGACTTCTAAAGAATTAACTAAAGTTGCTTCTAGACGTAAACGATAAAAATAAATTATAATTCTAATGTTCTACTATTTTTTTTTCCTCTAACTGACTTCTTTAATAAAGTAATATCAGTTGCATCCTCTATAATTGAAGTAATTTCCTCATCACTTATTGATAAAGTCTCTATTCTATTGTCATCATCTATATGTGGTGATATTTTACTATGAACACTATTTATCACATTATTGATATCATTTGAACTTCTATCCACTTTTCTTGACGGAGACTGCATCATAGGACTATTATTAAAATTAGGAGTATTTGTTAAACCTCCAAATAGATTTCCTATCATTCCAAATAATCCTCCTCCACTATTACTCTGAGAACTATTACCACTAAAACCTCTTGACTGTTGAGGAGGTGGTTGTATCTCACCAATACCAGTATTCTTATACATAAACTGCTTAGCCGCTGCATTTTGAAATTCCTTCATTAGAGCAGGATTTGATTTAAGGACTTCTTCTACTCCTGGAATTGCACTTTCCTTAAACATTCTTGAAGTTAAATGAAACATAAAGGCACTTCCAGTTAAACTTATGAATAGACGGAGTTCAGGAGGCATCTTCTTTCCTTTTGATTTATACTTCTCATGAAGTTCCTCGAAAATATCATCATAATCCACTATATTTTCATGGACTTGCTCTGACCACCCTTCAAGTTTAATTGAAAATGGGTCATATCTCGTATTTAGATACTCAGTGCCTGTTACAAAAGCCATCAACATCTTTCTTTGAAATCTAACTGAAGCATCAATATCCTTATCTCTCACAATTCTATCATACTCCTGTTTCATTTCCTGTAAATCCGAACTCATGTTATAACTATTAGGAATCTTATAGCCTTTATCCTCCAATCTTTTCAATTGATATAAAATTTCTCTTTTCTCGGCAATTATATCTTTCTTACTTCTATTTATATTCATTTGATTATTATTACTATCATTACCATTACTACTATTACTACCATCATCATTATCATCATCACTTCCTTCTTCACTTTCATCATCATTGTTTCCACTTGAATTACTTCTTATCTCATCATCATCTTCATCATCCTCATCTTCCTCGTCATCATCATAATTTTTAAAATTATTATTTATTTTGATTTTATTTTTAATTTGAGTATCTAAATCTTCATCATCATCACTTTCCAACTGTTTTTTAATCTTAATCTTATTTTTATTCGAAGATGAATTTATACTTGAACTACTTGAAAGGGAAGATAAGGAAGAAAGAGAGGCAACTTCATTACTAATCTTATTTTTATTAAAAAGAGAGAGTAAATCATTATTATTTTTATTATAATTATTTTCTAACAAATCATTCATTCCAAATCTATATTTACTTAAAATTAATATGTTTATATCTTTTATATAAACGAATTATTCAAATAGAAAACTAAAGAAACTACTTGAAGTTTTCTGAATATCCTCCAACATTTTTATCTCAAATGGTTTTATTTCTTCTTCCTGTTTTTTCTTTGGTTCTTCCTTATTTTTGTTGAAGCATTTTGTTAAATTCTTCTCCAAATCATCTATTCTTCTATTAATTTTAATACTATCAGTCTCTTTAGGGTCTTCCAGACATTTATTAGCAATTGTTGAGGCATCATTTTTAGCTGCTTGTATGGCATTTGAACTTGTCTCAAGAACCTTATTTAATCCAGATAAATAATGATAGTTATGTCTGAAAAACATCAAATATTCATTTATAGGAAGTATTGATTTATAATAGGTGAAATTATACAAATCCATATTAACTGCTCCATTCTTATTAATAACTACAGGTGCAGAACCTAATTTAATCACAAAATTTTTAATTGTTTGATATTTATACATTTCCTTATTTATAAGAAAAGTAATCTCAGAATTACTATAAATTAATCCTAAAACAAGAATATCAGTATTCCTTATTAAAGTCCTATTAATATTATTGATATTACCAGAATAAACATTATTACCAATAGTTATTATAAAATTATAATTATCATTAGTATTCGGCTGTATATTAATATTAACCATTGAATATGTATATGAAGGACTACTATTATTACTTTTAATCTCTTCAGTATTTCCAGTCATTTCAAAAATGATATTATTTGGTTTTGTTATATCACTGATTCTTAAACTCATTACCATACTAAATTCAGTAAGTTCATTAGTAGTTATATTATTGGCATAATAGAAACTTTTCGGCCCCGCTAATTCAATACCATTCAAATCACCTCCACGTGCTCCATCACTATTAATCTTATTAGTCTTAAGATTAATCATTTTATCAAATGTGAAATATTGATTCTGATTTAAATTCAGGTTTTGATTATAATTAGATGTAATTGATATATCATACCATCTACCTTCAGTATTAGCAATGCTTTTACTGTCAAAATAAGTTGAAATACTCATATATTTATAATTATTATGAGGAATTGTCTGAATAATATTAGAAGTATTAAGAATAGTAATATTATTATTAGTAAGATTAGATGAATTATTGATATTACTTAACTTTTCTATTTTAAAGTTTTCAATCTTTTTATTTTGAATATTATTATAATTAATTAAAAATAATGTAATAAATAGACCAACAAAAAAACTAAAAATTTTTATAAAAACTAAATTCATTATCTATAATTATAATCTAAAAATTATATAAGAATTAATTTATAATTTTAATTATCAAATAATTATAAATGCCCGAAGAAGAAGATAAGAATAGTGTATGTTCTGATGATAGTGTTGAAGAGGTAGAAGTTAAGGATAAGGAAGCTCCCAAGAAAAAGAAGGTTCTAAAGAAAGTAGTTAAGTATGTCGTAGGTAATGAAGATGATAGTGATGATGACGAAGATGAAGAAAAGAAACTTAATGAAGACGAAGAGGCTGATGGTGCTGAAGAAGACGAGGATGAAGAAGATGATGATGAGGACGACGATGATGAAGATGATGATGATGACGACGATGATGATGAAGAGTTTGACCCTGCAATTATTCAATATGAACTTCTTAAGAATTTTTTGGTAGATGAGGAGGGTAATAATGTTGCAACTCACTTGGGTTCAATTGCTCACGAACTGCGAAGACTTAATAAAGTTCTATTAAAGAAAGAAAAATAAATGAAACTTAGGCAATATTATAATTAACTTTAGCTTCAGAATAATTATACATGGTATTCTCAGCAGTAGCCACCGGTAATAATACATCTTTCACTGCATAGAAAGAAGGATTACCTCTAACTCTATCTCTAAGAGTCTTTAAGGGACAGAAATCATCAAATTCATAAATGATTTTTTTATCGTCTATAATAAGCATAATAGGCGTTTTAATTTTATTATAGCCATCACTGGAATAATAACTATTGGGAACTTTAAAAACAACATCAATTACACCATTCTCAATTTTATAATGATTCTTTGTATTTTCGAAAGCTATGAATTCATTGGGAAATGGAAGGGCAGTTCCTGAATATGAGTTTCTTATATCAGGAGGATTTGGAGCACATAAGATTTTAGTCTTATATCCATCTGCATTTCTCAATAAACCTTTAATAACAAAAGTTTTATTATTATAATCAATATTAAAATTACAATCTAAATAATTATCACTTATATGTTTATTCATATTATTATAATTCTATTTTAAAATAATAATAAAAAACTCTAAAATGATTTAGTTGTTCCTAATCCATTTTGATTAGTTTTCTGTGTTGAACAACTTACCTTATCACAATAAACAAAATGCTTATTATCAAGATAACTATCAGTTTCATTTAATAATGCTCCTTCTTTACAAGGTTCACAAGGAAGTAGATTTTCAAGAGCCTTCTTTCTTTCAGCCTCAACTATCTTTTCATAATTATTTTGAAGAAATAATCTTTGTTCATAACTAGAATTAGTCATTTTATTTTCAGTGAGAAGATTATTAAGATAAGCATTTCTGACACATCGAGGTTCATAATTAGTAAAATGACGACCATCACTCATTCTTAAAGGACAATTTTTAATATTATTTTCAATAACACTCATTATTATTCTAATTATAATAATTATAAAAAAATAAATAAAAAATTTTAATTCTCATGTTCATAAATTAAATTATGAATAAATAATGGATTTTTTCTTCCTACTCTCTGAGCTCTTCCAATTGCCTGTTGTTTATCAATTCCCATCGAATGAAAGATAATAACATCAGTTGCATAATTAATATCAATACCACTTCCTGCATATTGAGTATTTAAAAGGATTACATTAACTTCACCCTTCTTAAACTTCTCAAGAATATTTAACATATGTGATGTATTTCCTTTTAAAAACTCATATTTGATATTATTCTCAATCATCTTCATCTTTATCAATTCATATCCTAAATCATTCTTACTGAAAACAATGAATTTACCATCAGGTTTATTCTTAACTATATTAATAAATCTGTCCTCTTTTGTTAATATAACCTCTTCTTCTGGCTGACTTTCCTTAATTTCAGTCTTTTCATTAACAATAGCTATCAATTTATCATAACTTAAAATAGGATTTCTACAATAAGGACAATTCTTATTATCCTTAACCCATTTAAATATACAACCTCCACAATAAAGATGAGTGCAGTCAAGCATAACTGGATTCTGAACTGTATCCATACAAATAGAACAATTATTAGTATTAAGAGATTTGATTCTCTCAGTTAAATCATTAATCTTATTCTGTTGATTCTCAATCTTAACATTAATATTCTTGATTTTTAAATCCTTATCTTCTTGAGAGATGTCTTGATTAGAAATAAAGACCTTCTCCATTTCTAAATTATGTAATTCTCTTTTCAATTCCTTAGAAACCAATTCAATAATATTATCTTCAGTTTCATTCTTCCCTCCGAGTTCCTTAATAGCCCCTGCAAAATCATTGGCATTTATCTTTTCCATAATAGAACTATTTAAGAACTTCTTAGCAATCACGAAATTAGAAGGCAATTTACATAAATAAAACTTCTCAATAGGTTCAGGTAAATTAAAACTCTTCTTAATAAAATCAATATTATTCTTCACTAAAACAAGATTAATAGAACTATCATTCAATAATCTCTTAATTCCATAACTATAACTATTATTACTTTTTTTAAGAATATCCACAAAAGTTCCTGAAATTAACCATAAATAATAATAATTGATAGTCTCTGGAATCTGATGAATTATATCATGAGCCTCATCCACCATAATTCTCTTCCAACCATCAATAATAGAAGAATTGAAATAATCATTATAAAGAACCTTAAAAGTAGTATTCTTAATTAAGACTAAATCATATCTCTCAAAATAATTATAAATCTCTCTTTTATTAGTTCCATCATATCTTGGAATATTATTCTTAATGAAATTATAATTGGGAACTGAAAGAACTCTCAGTTTAGTATTTTCCTTTGCACTTTTTTCCCATTGAGTAAAAACGGGGCCTCGTGGAACAATCACTAAAGTTGAATTAATTATATTATTTTCTCTTTTTATCAAATTATTCTCCATAGTTATATTTAAATAATTATAATGACGACTTCCTGAATAACTCTTTATATACTCAGGATTAATATAGATATTATTGGGATTATTGCTGGCAATTAATGAGAGAGCAATTAGAGTCTTTCCATATCCAACAGTATCCCCTAAAATACCCACATTAGTTCCAATAGTAATATTAGTATAAGTATCACTATTAACATTAGAATTATCATTATTCATTAGTAAATTAACATCTCTAATCATATATTTAATAGAACCCTTAGTTTCCATATGAATAGCCTTATTTAGAGATGTCAGTTGATGAGGTTTCAATTTCATTTTGATTTTATCGGGTTGAGGTGCAAGTAAATTAGTCTCATTTAACTCTAACTCATAATATATATCATCATTCATTTTCTATTAATAATATTTTCTAATTTTTATATAATTATTCAAAAAAAATATATAAGAAAATACTTACATTCATTAATTATAATATTTAAAGGAAAATGGAAGAAGAAGATAACAAACCTCAAATGCCTAAGAAGAAGAGAGTTGTGATTGCCCTTCCAGGAGATAGTTTTTCATCCAAATTCCTTATTTCATGGACAAGTGCTCTTAATGTTATCTGGGAAAGTCAGAAATATGATATGATTGTAAGCCCTGGAGTCAGTTCTTATGTAACCTTCGCTCGGATGCAGACATTAGGATTAGATGTTCTTAGAGGTGTTCATCAGAAACCCTTCAATAATCTTGATTTTGATGTTTGGGTTACAATTGATAGTGATATCATCTTCTCACCTCAGCAATTAATTGACCTCATTGAATCAACTGAACTTCATCCAGTTGTTAGTGGTATGTATCGTATGAGTAATCTTACCAACTACGCAATTGTAAAGGAGTGGAATACTGACTTTTTCATTAAAAATGGTTTCTTTGAGTTTATCACTCCGGAGTTTGTAGATAAATGGAAACAAGAAACGGGACTTAAATATATGCCCGTTAATTATACTGGTCTTGGATTCTTTGCAATGAGAAGAGATGTTCTCAAAAAGATGACTTATCCCTATTTTAATGCCGAACTTCAAGAGATAATTGGCGATGATGGAAATATAATCAGAGATATCTGTTCTGAAGATGTTGCCTTCTGTAAAAACATTCAAAAAACTGGAACTCCTATTGTTATAAACACTGATATAAGAGTAGGACATCATAAATTAATTTCCATCTAAAAAATAAATGAATATCTATAATAATATTCTTCTATTGGTTTTATTTATAATAATTGGTTATTATTCTCTTAAGTATTTGGCATTTATTCTCATTGGATTCTTCTTAGGTATCTATATTACCTATTACTATTATCATTATTATCATCAAGATAATAATAAAAAAGAAAAATAATTAAAGTCATCATTATGATTTAATATAAAAGGCATCTCCCCAATTATAATTGGGAATCCAATGAACTTCAACCCTTTTAAATCCGAATTTAGATAAATATTCATCAATCTCTCCTACTAAAGCACAGTTTTTATAAACATAATCACTATTGACCTCAGTATAAATATAATCAACATTATTAAGATAATCACCAAGACCCTTAAGTGCCTTCAATTCAGCTCCTTGAATATCCAAATTGAGAAAATTAAATTTAATGTCATTAGTATATTTCTCAATCACGTCAAATGTTGGTATTGTTTTTGTCTTAAAACTTGCCTTATAATAAATGTCTGGATATAAATCCTTATGTAATCCCAATTCTAACATTGATGATGATTGACCATTATTACTGATATAAAAATTAGTCTCTTCAATTACATCAGAAACTACCTCATTCTCAATCAATAAATTCTTATAAATAGCCTTACATTTATCAACATTTTCTGGTATAGCCTCTATCCATAAAATCTTATTTCTTGATACATATTTCTCATAATCTTCAATCTCCTCACACAAATGTCCACCTATATGTAAAATTCCACTTATTTTCAAATTATAATTCACATACAATTTATTAAAATTAATCAGCATTCTTTTTATTAATAAATGCAAATCAAATCTTTATATAAAAATAAAAATTAACAACCACCACATAAATAAATTATATCATCTTTAGTATCATAAATATCCATATAATCCAAAAACTTATGATTATGAAGTCTCAATTTCTCAGCCTTATCAGCCAAATTAAGAAGATTGTTTTCCCTCAAAAATCCAATCAATTCTTTTTTCATATATATAGCCAATTCCTCAAAAGAACTGAAGTTATTTATATCAACCTCCTCCTTAAATCCCCAAAAATATTCATCTGATATCTGTATGGTTTTAAACATAGAAACCTCATTTATAATTATTCCTGTAATTCTTATATCGTTTTATGTATCTACCACCAGTTATTTTATTATCAGTAGGTTTAGGTATATTATTTCTATTTGAAAATGATGAAAACATATTACTAAAACTTGAAAATATTGATGAATTCTTATTAGTATTAGTAGGTGTTGTTGTTGTTGATGATGATGACTCTAATATCGGTAATGAACTAGATTTATTATTTATATTTGTAGTAGGAGTGGGAGTAGTAGTAGTAGTGGGAGTAGTAGTAGTTTTCTTACTACTGTTGCCAAACCAACTTGAAAAGAAGGATGGTTTTGGTTCTTCAACTTTTTTTATTATAGGAATTGGTGTAGGTGGAGGTAAATTAACTACTGGTTTTACTTGAGCAATCTGAACAGGAATTGGATTAATATTCACCTTAGGAACTTGAGGAGGAGTTATTATTACTGGTTCTGGTGGTTTTACTGAAGATGATGAATATGACGAAAAAATAGAATAAATAAGCAAAATAAATGAAATTAATAATACTAATCCTAGAACAATAAAAGCAACATAAATCCAAAAATTAAATTTATCTAAAACATCATCCTTAAATAATTTCTTCTCTTCTTCTTTTGTTTTAATTTCTAATGATTTTATTGGTTCATCCGTTTTAGTTATTTTATTTGACGACATTTATCTAATAATCTAAATGAAAAAATAAATAGATTTTAATTAAATAGATATGTCTTTGAAAACTATTCATATTACACGATGGTTTCCAAATAAAACCACTAAAAAATATTCATTCACTATTTATGAAGATGATAATATAGAAGATGGTATTTTAAAACTTGTTTCAAATATAAAAGAAACAGGAAGATTTTATGTATGGAATAATACTTATAAAAGTATTCTCTTTTCTATCTCTAATTATCATTGGAGTGGTTATAATTATAATCCCTTACTTGCTTCTGATACATCGAATTCAATTATAAAAGAACCAATTATATATAATTATAATAAAGGATTGTGTTATTTTAATTCCATTAATATCATTTTTGAAAAAGATTTTCCATCTCTTGAAAACAATCAATATTATTTTATTAATATCAAAAATAAACCAGTATTATCTGATTCTCAATTAAAAGCCCTTGAAGATACATCCACCGAAAACATCATTGATAATTATAATATAATCCATAAATATGAATTAACCTCTAAATTTAACAGTGAACTCCTAATTGCCAATATCTATCTCAAATTAAATACAAATCCTCTTGTTCAATATATTCAATGGGTTAATGATACTTATACTCTCATCCATAAATTATATCTTTATCATAATATTAATCATACCTATCTTAAAAATTGGACTAATATTGATAAAATAAATACTACTCGTGTCATTAATTGTTTCTCTTTTGTTAGCGATAATAGTTATTGTAAAATTTCAATTACTCCTTTATCAATTACTCTTAATTACTATCTTGATTTAAGAAAGAATATCACTTGGGAAAAAATAGAACCTCATTATAAAAAAATTGTTAAATACTTAGAAAATAGTCTCAAATTTAAAACTAATTTTAATCCAGTTTCCATTAAAATACATAATTATATTAATATTAATAATGTTCCTTTTGATAGTCTCAAAACAAATATCTCTAAATATCCTCAAATATTTAATATAATCTCCACCAAAGATACCATCAATCTTATTTATAAAAGAAGCTCCAATTATTCTTCTGAAACTTTCGATTATAGTAAGTATATTAAAAATCGACTTCTATTAGGTGTTGAGAATCAAGAAATAATTGATGAACTGATTTCATTTGGACTTTCAAAAGAAGATGCAAAGAAAATGATAAGTGCCGAAGAAGACTTAATGAAAGAAATTGATGATAAAATGATTAAAGAAATTAATACTGAAAAAAAAATAAATACATTTGTTATCATTAAAAATATTAAAACTGGTTTTGAAATAATTGTTTATAATTGTCCCAATAAAAAAGAATTTCAATATCTCATATTTTGGCTTTCAAGAATTATAAGTGCCTCTCAAAAGAAAATTGATGAAACCAAAAAGAAAGCACCAATTAAGAAAAAAGAAAAAACTCCTTCTCCCTCTCCTTCTCCATTACCATCTGCCAATAATAGTGATGAAAGTCTTGGTGAACTATTAAATTCATCCTCATCGTCTCAATCATCAACTTCTGGAGGTAATAATGATAAAGAAGAACAGAGATATAGAGTTCAATTATTACAAAATGCAGATAAAGATTTATTTGGTGAGAACTATGCCAGAAATAAATGTCAAAAGAAAAATCAACCATTCGTTATTTCAAAAGAAACCAGAGATAAATTAGTTGAAGAAGGCAGATACTATACCGATAATGATATTTATTATGGAAGCAGGAAAGACAAAATGAATTATTATCTATGTCCTAAGCTTTGGTGTAAAATCTCTAAAGTTCCAGCTGACCCAATCACTAAAAAGTGTCCAAGAGAAGATGATGAGATTATTCTAAGTTTCTTTGATAATAAAGATGAAGAAGGTGTTAAACGTTATGTTAAATTAATAAAACCAAATGAAGATGATTTATGTGCTCCTTGTTGTTTTAAGAAACCACCCAAACCAAATGAATTAAGTAAGTGTAAGAATTATGAAACTTATAATCCTAAAAAAGCTATTGAGAAAGTTGAATATGATGAAAAAGATGAGAATTATCTTGTTAATTATCCTGCTCCAATTCCATTAGGACGCTATGGAATTGTTCCACAGTTCTTACATGAATTCTTATTTCCATCAATAAAATATAATGAATGTTCCAAAGATTTGAATAGAACCGATAGATGTCTGGTAAGAAAAGGAATCATACATAAAAAAATAAATAAAGAGAATACTAATTATCCTGATAGTCTTATTTTCACTTTTATTTATCTTCTGAACTTTAAAGATAAAAATGAATTCATTAATGATATAAAAAAGAAATTGGATTTAATCTCATTTTTAAGTATCGAGAATGGTAATGTCTGTAAAGCTTTTATGGATAGATTACCATTGATACCTGATGAGAATCTGAAATTAATTGAAGAACTCAAATCTCATATAACTGCCTTTCCTCATTTAAATTCCTTATATAAAATTAATTTTAATTCTATAAATACTTATGAATTATCACGATTTTTAGGAATTTATAAAAGTTATAAGAAATTTATCAATTATATTGAAATTAATGATTATCATATAAATAAAAGTCCTTATTATTTCTATTCTCTTATTGTAAATCTATATAATAAACTTTTAGTTGTATGGGAAAAAGATGGTTCAAATACTAATATCATTTGTCCCTATTTCACCAATTATAATGATTTGATATCATCCATGGAAATTAATCCAGAAGTTATTATGATACTTAAAGATAAGAAATACTTTGAACCACTCGAAATTAAATCTAAAAATAAAGATGGAATCAAAATCTTTAATCTCAATTCTTATCCTAAACTCGAATCCCTATTAAATTCATGTAGTATTCATCATAATCATGATAATCAAGATAATCATGATAATCAAGATAATCATAGTAATACCGAAATTTATAATAATCTTTATTCATTGAATAATTGGAGTAAAACTAAAGGAAATGGTTTAGATAATCCAAATAAATTCATTATTGATACTATTATTATCAATAGTGATTTAACTATTGAACATTTCTTAACAAAAGGAAAGATTCTTATTACTATTAAAAAGATTGGTATCAGTTATCTAAATAGAATTATTAAAGACTTGAATATTACTTCTATTTTATTTTATGAAGACCTCGTTGAAAGTTCAACTGTTCTTAATATTAATGTAAATCTTAAAGACTTAAATTTATTTAAGGAAAAGGCAATTTCCTTTGATATTAAATATGATATTGGTGAACTTAATAAAGAGATTCCTCAGAAAGAACCGTTAGTAGAAGTTTATACAATTCTTATAATAAAAAAGAAACCATTAAACAATAATTATATAATTCATTCAAGAATTGATGATGATTTATATTTATATCAAAAGGATAGTTATAATGATAATAAGAGATGGTTTCAGCTTCAAATAATGGTCATCAATAAAATCCTCAAAAATATTGATGAAAAACGACTTAAAGAACTTCATCAGATGAGTAGAATAGATTATGTAAGAGAATTGAGCAAATTATTTGATTCCAAAATTCCTTATATAAATGAAATCAAATTGATTATTGAAGAGATTCCGATTTATAGTATTTCTCATATCAAAAATTATCTCAATAAACTGCTCATTTATTATAAATATGATTTCTTAAATCCAACTATAAATATAAATAAGAATAGTTCTCAATTTGAATTTTCTCAAATAGCTCTCAATAATGGTATTCCATTTGAACTCCTTAATTACCACTCCTCAGCTCCTTACAATAATTTCATCTATTCCAATTATGAAACTAATGATTATTCCTTTAATACTGATATTATTAAAGAAGATTCTTCTAAACTTCCACTCATTTTCAAAGGAACTCTTAAAAAACTCAATAGTAAATGGGTTATGCATAAGAAAAGCAAGTGGTATCAAATGGAAATAATAAAAGTAAGTGATTATTCAAAAGAAACTTTTAAGGAGTTCTTTAATTGGTTTGCCGGTTTCATTAATGTTAAAGTTAATTTCAGTAATCTTCAAGAAATCACAAATAATAAACTTAAAATAGTTAAAGATGACGAAGATAATCTTAAATTACTACTTAAAGATACTAAATTATTCAAATTATTTATGAAAGTATCTAATAAAAGTTATCCGAACGTTAACTCTTATTATTCCAATTATTTCAATGATTTATCCATTGAAGAGAAAAATGAGATTATTAATAAAATCATCAAAAATGATTATCCCTTAAATGATTTATATGTATTATCAATGGCTGAAATTCTAAATATAAATATCTTAACAATCCATCGAGCTATTTATAATACCAGTAAAGATGATATTGTCAGAGGTAATGTTGAAGACCTCCTTATATCAACTACTTTATATAAAGCTCCCACCAATCATTACAATAGACCTCTCATAATTCTCTATAAAGATTATGATGCAACTATTAATGAAACTGTTTATTATTTAGTTGTAGATAAATCAATTCCTATATCAACTAAAAGTATCTATCTTAAATTAAGCGAAATTCCAAATGAAATCAAAATATTAACCGAAGAACATCTTAAACGATATCATTAATAATCATCATTAAATTTATATAAGGATTTGATTTCCTTAAACCTTTATATGAATTTATGGATAGTAGTATAAGTAAAAACGAAATCACATGAGGGACTTCTAATATCATAATAGTTAAAATAGTCTATTAATTTTGTTTTCTTTAAATCCCAGTAAGGATTATTTTCATCATATAGAAATTTGGGAGAATTCTTATAGACCTTTAGAATTTTAATATTCAAATTATTTCGTCTTAATAATTCTTCCAATGTAAAACTATAATTATCCAATTCTTCTATTATTATTGAAGGCTTATTACCATTCTTATATAAATTTAAATAATTCCAAAAAACCAATTTTACCATTATTCATATTATTTATATAAAGAATATAATTAATGGTTTTATAAAAAAGAAATTTATGGAATCAGAAGGAAATATAAATTCATTCAAGAATTGTATTTTTTTAGTTTATTTTAATGACCATTTCTTAGTATCTGAAAAAGAGTTCATTAGAAAACTTTATGGTAATCATTTTAAAACTATTGTGTTTTTTTCGAATTATAATAATGATAATGAAAAGACTGACGATGAAATAACTTATGTTCATACTAATGGTGGTTTTAATACTCATGCCATTTTTAGTGTTTTTTATATTAAATATAAAGATTTGATTAATGAGAGCGATGGTATGATGTTCGCCATTGATGATTGTATTATAAATATGAATATTCTTAATAATTACAGAAATGATACAATCATCTATTATTTTAAGGATGAAGAATACACAACTTTAGAGAATCATAATGGTTGGCAATGGGATAAACCTTATTTTGGTAAAGAGGCATTTTATCGGATGTTTAAAGATGAAGATTATTATAAAAACTTTGACATTAAAATGTTTAGTGGGTTTTATGCAGATTGGTTTTATCTCCCTAAGAGGTATTTAACAGAAAGATTCTTTTTCCTTTCTTATTTACTTGCTAAACATCAAGTTTTCTTTGAATTAGCCATTCCAACGCTCATTAATTATACCGAACAAGATAAAAGTAAATATCAAATGATTACCGATGATATTCAATGGGGTGAAGATAGAAATATTAAATTTGCCAATAAAGAATATTTAATTCATTCCTTATCTGAAAAGAAAAGTTTTGCAATTCATCCAGTTAGAACCTATAAATTTCCTTATATTAAGGAATGGTTACTAGAATTATTTTCAAACAATTAATTAATGGAAACTTTACAATCAATAGACTCATATAATACCTATTTTGATAAAGCCAATCAATCGTCAGCACTAAAATCTATAGACTTTAATAAATATATATTAAATAAAGATAATATTACTGATTCATTAATTGAAATAACTAGGTTAAGAACACTTATTGCACAATTAACAGATGACCAGCTTAGAGATAATAAAACAGTAATATCATTTTTTAAATACTCATTGCTAATATATGGATTATATTATACAATACATAAAAATTCAGGATATTCAAGTTCTATGATAGACCCTATTATAAATAATGGACTTCTAAATAAAACTTCGGGAAATTGTTTACATACAATATTAACTTTAAAAAATATAGCAGGTGAAAAACGAAAATTAAATTTTTTTGTAAAATTAGTAGATTATGAAAAAAATAATAATCCTAGTGAAAAAACAGATAATATACTTTTTGATATTATAAATGGACATTTTTTTAAATTTACAAATTCAAGTTTAGATGCAAATGGTAAACAAAAATTCAGAAAACACTTAGCTTTATATCGTTATTCATTTTTATCATATTATTATGTAATGCCTAATGAAGATGATGGAAGCAAACCTCCTAATAATTATTGGAATTATAATAGATTAATTTATGAATATGATAATACTCAAGGAGAAAACATACAACAATTATATTCACCTTATCATCCAAGAAATGAGAAAATTAGAGACATATTAACAACTAATACTAGCAGTTCTTTAAAACCTGCATTTATTTGTATATCTGATTCAATAAAACATGTAAATTTATACAGATTTTTACATCCTGGAGATAGGACGAATTATACTACTAATTTACCTAAAATTACAGATGTATTTGAAAAATTATTTTTCAATTTCTTTAAATTTTTATTGGAACTTGGTATACAGTATGGATTTCATCATAATGATTTACATTCTGGAAATTTAATATATAATTTACACCAAAATGAAATTACTATGTTAGATTTTGGAAGAAGTTGTTTTGCATCACTATTAACATCTGATAATTCAGATTTAAATACAATATTACAAGAAAAATTAACAACATTAAATTTTAAAGATGATACTAATATTAAAGAAAAATATGAAAGTATTTTAACATATAAAGATTTATTTAATGTGAGTAAAGGTTTATTACTTGATTTTGTATATGTAGATGCCTATACAAAAACTTCTGAACATGTTCCATATTATCCTATGATTATTTTCGACCATATGACATTAGCTTTAACAATGTATTCCTATTTTATCAGATATTTATATCATACATCTAAGCCTAATTATGAAGATTTTTTAAATCAGTTTAAGAAATTACTTGAATTTACAGATGATGTTTTAAGTGTTAATTATGATAAGTATAAAATTAATGAAGGAAAAAATTCAACAACAACATTATTAGATAGTTATAAAGCAACAATAGAATATTTAAAAACTATAAAAACATCAGATGGTCATTCATTAAATCCTTTTATAAATTCTTTAAAAATAATTGCTGATGGATTACTATTAATAGGTTTATTGGAATTACATTTTGGGAATATTAATAATACTCATTATTCAGCAATAGATATTAACACATATGTAGTTATGTTAAATATTAAAGAAAAAAATAAATTTATTAAAGAATTTTTATTATGTTTTTACCTTAAATATAAAGATGTATTTGTAGATAACGACCATTTTTTAATATATATACTCAAAGATAAACCTATTGAACAATTTTCATCTTTTAAAGAGGCTACTTTAACTGGAGGTGGTAAAAAATATAAAAAGAAAGCAGGATTAGTTATCAAACAACAATCACAACAACAATCATCAGAAGTGTCAAAAGAACCATCAAAAATTAAAATACCAACAATACTTAGTTTTGAAGAAGAAATTATAGAAGAATTTGAAGAATCAAATGAATCACCAATAGAATTAAATAAATGTTATATAGATACATATAATGATAAAGATGAAATCAATGAGCAAAGACTAAAAGAATTACCAGAAGGATTACCAGAAGGATTACCAGAAGAATTACCAAAAGGATTACTACAAGAATGGAATAAATGGGAAATATTTGTTCAAAAGGGAGGAAAAAAGAAAGTTGTTAATAGAAAAATAAGAAGATTAAAGAAGTATAATTAATAAACAATTCCAAATATCATTTTATAAATTATTTTTAATAATTAGAAAATATAATATGGATTTAGATAAAATTGATAGATTAATACGAGAAAATAGTGCTAGATTAGGTGTAGATTATAAACTACCTCATCGACCACCTACACCACAACCACCACAACTACCTCCTCGACTACCTCCTCAACTACCTCCTCAACTACCTCATCGACCACCTACACCACAACCACAACAACCACC
>VFQS010001165.1_pt1 | contig 25031 bp, 25 predicted proteins | sample 3512361 | NCBI WGS metagenome assembly VFQS01 (sample SAMN10412375, study PRJNA504923) | tailings metagenome | isolation source: Relicate 1 Philex TSF3 active mining | place: Philippines
AAAGGCCGTTATGTAATTGATATGCACTCGCCCTTTTATAATGCAGATGGTTCTTTAATGCAAGATATTTTTGTGGCTGATCGTTTGCATCTGAATGAAAAGGGATACGCCATTTTCGCGAAACAAATTCAACACTTTATTCAAACTTATGCCAAATAGGGACGTATTAAACGGTGATTGGTTACCGAATATTTCGGTGGACTGTGTCATTTTTGGGTTTCAAGAGAATCATTTAAAGGTGCTTTTGTTGAAATTCAGAAACAATGAAGTATGGTCGTTACCGGGCGGGTTTATTGGGAAAGAAGAGGATGCAGATGATGCGGCGAAACGGATCTTATGGCAGCGTACGGGCCTAGAAAATATCTATTTACAACAGTTTCACACCTTTGGCGATCTGAAAAGAAATATAGGAGCCATTGAAAAACACGAAGAGATTAACCTTGCGATGGGTCGTTCTTTAGAGGATATGAAATGGTTATCGCATCGCTATATTACCATTGGGTATTATGCCTTAGTAGAATATTCTAAAGTTAAGGTGACGCTTAATGATATCTCTGATGATTCTGCCTGGATGGATGTTTCTAAAATTCCAGCCTTGTTCCTAGATCATAATGCTATAGTTGCCAAAGGTTTAGCTCATTTACGCGCCTCCATTGATACGAAGTTAGCGGCCTTTAATTTATTGCCGGAGACCTTTACCATGTCCGAGTTACAACAGGTATATGAAACCATTTTAGGAAAGGAATTAGTGCGGACTAATTTCCAGCGTAAAATGTTAAGCTTGGATATTTTAGAGCGTATCGAAAAGAAATATACAGGAGGCGCGCACAAGGCACCTTATTTATACCGTTTGGACAAGAAAAAAGCGGAGGCTTTTATGTCCTCCGCTTCGTAAATCTGCTTTAATTGGGTTTAGCCCATGTTGTGGTAGACATTTTGTACATCGTCGTCCTCTTCAAGGCGCTCGATGAGTTTTTCTACATCCGCAACTTGGGCGTCCGTTAATTCTTTGGTTTCATTCGGGATGCGCTCGAAGTCGGCCCCTAATAGTTCAAATCCCTGTCCTTCTAGGTATTTCTGAATGCCACCAAAAGCGGTGAATTCACCGTAAATATTGATCTGATTTGTTTCGTCGTCTAAGAATACCTCGTCGACACCCAAATCAATCAACTCAAATTCCAATTCTTCTAAATCGATTTCCGGTTTAGCTGCGATTTTAAAAACGGATTTACGAGTAAAGATGAAATCCAACATCCCCGTTGTTCCTAAACTTCCACCACATTTCGTGAATGAGGAACGGATGTTTGCAACGGTACGGTTGATATTATCAGTTGTGGTTTCTACTAAGATAGCGATACCATGTTGTGCGTATCCTTCGTATACAATCTCTTTGTAATCTTCTTGGTCTTTCGAAGTGGCACGTTTGATCGCACGTTCCACGTTTTCCTTCGGCATGTTAACCGCCTTCGCGTTTTGGATGATGGCACGTAAACGGGAATTAGACGAAGGATCGCCACCACCTGCTTTCACTGCAATCACAATATCCTTACCGATTTTGGTAAAGGTTTTGGCCATTTGACCCCAACGTTTGAATTTTCTTGCTTTTCTAAATTCGAAGGCTCTTCCCATAGTTCTGTATTTTGAATTGCAAAAATAAAACAAGCTGATGGAATTTCGCTATCTGACCTAAAAAAAATCCCCCTATAAAACCGCCTTTCACGCTGAGGAAATTTGGCTAAATTGCAGGAATGAAAAAATATCTCTTACTCTTTTTTGTCTTATTTACCACGACGCTCTTCGCGCAAAAGAAGAATGAAAACTTCAAAATGCACATTCAGAAAAGCGCTGGCAACATTAAAATAGATGGGGTGCTTGATGAAAATGCTTGGTTTCAAGCAGCAGCAGTCAGCGACTTTATGATGTGTAATCCCTTCGATTCGCTATGTGCCCAGGTGAGGACGGACGTAAAGATGACCTACGACGATAAATACATTTATATTTCGGCGGAATGTTTCTTGAAAGAGCCAGGCGCCTTTGTGGTGGAGTCGATGAAGCGAGATTTCAGCTTTGGCGTAAACGATAATTTTTTGGTCTTTATCGATACGTTTGAGGATAAGACGACCGGTTTCGCCTTTGGAGCGAATGCCGCAGGGGCGCAGTGGGATGGCCAAATGTCCGAAGGAGCGAAAGTGAATTTGAACTGGGATAATAAGTGGGAATCTGCCACGACCTATAAGCGGGATTCTTGGATTTTCGAAGCAGCGATTCCGTTTAAGTCGATTCGTTACAAGGGAAATGTAAGTCGCTGGGGCATTAATTTTTCCCGTTATGATTTGAAGGCCAAAGAAAAATCCGCTTGGGCCCCCGTACCTCGGCAATTCCCTACGGCCTCTCTGGCTTATGCGGGAGTCTTGGTTTGGGATACACCTCCACCCACGCCTAAAAAAAATATCTCCCTGATCCCTTATGTGTTATCTGGTGTAACGGCAAATTACGAGACCAGAGATCCTTCGTCCATGCGTAACCAAATCGGGGGCGATATCAAAGTGGCCATTAATTCTGGGTTGAACTTAGATATGACATTGAATCCGGATTTCTCTCAAGTGGATGTAGATAGGCAACAGACGAATCTGGATCGTTTTGAGCTTTTTTATCCAGAGAAACGCCAGTTTTTTATTGAGAATTCGGATTTATTTGACGGCTTTGGAACGGAAAATATTCGTCCTTTCTTCTCACGCAGAATCGGTTTAGCACTCAATACAAAGACTGGTATATATGAACAAACTCCCATAACCTATGGCGCGCGTTTGAGCGGCAAATTGAATCAGGATTGGCGGATTGGAGCGTTGAATGTACAGTCAGAAAGGATCGATGCAAAAGGGGTGCCTACCCAAAATTATTCCATGGTGGCCTTGCAACGCAAGGTATTTGCACGTTCTAATTTTGGAGCCTATATGGTGAATAAGCAAACTTTTATCGATACTGATTTGCAGCGCTCGAATGGTTTTCAAGCCTTTAACCGCGATTTGGGATTTGAATATAATCTTGCATCGGCAGACAACTTCTGGACGGGATCGCTTTTCTATGCGAATACGATTAGCCCACTGCAGAAGGATAGAAGCTTTTCGCAGGCTGCGTCTTTAGCCTATAAAGACAATAACTGGGCATTTGGGATCAAAGAATCGTGGGTGGGCGAGAATTACAACCCAGAAACAGGTTATGTTCCCCGGGTTAATTATTTGCAAACACAGCTAGATGCTGCGAAGAATTTTTATCCTAAAAACAAGTCGACGAATGTCTTCTACACTACGCTTTCAGCGATGACAATGAGCTATTGGAATAACCAAGGTACATTTACGGACAATACTTCCTATGTGGCTTATGAAGGAACGATGAAGGATCGCTCGACTTTTGGTGCCTACTTGTCGTATGATTATGTTAAATTATTGTATGATTTCGACGCTACTCGAATGGGGAATACCGCATTGAAAAAAGGGACTGAGCATGATTGGTATGCTTTGAATGCGCGCTATAATTCTTCCCCTATTAAGTTGTTTACGTATACCTTGTCGTCTCGTTTTGGAGGGTATTATGGCCAAGGTATGCGCACCGGAATCACAGCGGATGTAGGGTATCGCTTCCAACCCTATGGTAGTTTCTCTGTGGCTGTCGATTATAATAATATCGTAGATGTCGCAATCCCTGGAACAGACGTGGCAGCAGCGAAGAAAGTTTCCTCTAATTTCTGGATCATTCGACCAAAAATAGATATCACTTTTTCAAACAAATTGTTCTTTGCCACGTTCTTTCAATTAAACCAACAAACAAAGAATATTAACCTGAATGCGCGTTTGCAATGGCGTTATAAACCCGCTTCGGATTTGTTCTTAGTCTACACGGACAATTATTTTCCAGAGATTATGCAAATTCGTAACCGAGCATTGGTGTTGAAATTGAATTATTGGCTTAATTTGTAATCTAAATAAAAAATAACCTATGAAGAAGTTCTTATTACTATTGACTTGTTTAGTTTCTTTCAGTGTATTAGCACAGAAAGCGGCTCCATCACCTGCTGCTGTAGTTACCCAAAAGGTAGGAAACACAGAAGTGATGATTAAATACGCTCAGCCTTCCGTGAAAGGCCGTTTGATTTTTGGTACGAAAGAAGCGAAAGCGTTAGTACCGTATGGTGAAGTTTGGAGAACAGGCGCGAATGAAGCGACTACCATCGAGGTTTCAAATGACATCACGGTTCAAGGGAAAACGTTGGCTAAAGGTATTTATTCCTTGTTTACTATCCCTGGTGAGACAGAGTGGACTATTATCTTTAATAAAGAAGCTAAAATGTGGGGTGCTTATACCTACAAAGAGGCGAATGATGTGTTACGCGTGAAAGCACGTGTTAGCGAGCACGCACACACGGAACAATTCACAATCGGAATCACGGCTTCAGGTCAAGTGACGTTAGATTGGGCTAAATCTTCGGTTTCTTTTTACTTGAAATAAAATCTAGATCTTGATAAAAAAGCGGTTCAGCCATGGGCCGCTTTTTTTATTGCCAAAATTCGTTTGAAATCCACATTCCTTTGGCTATTTTTACTCGTAATTGACGATAAATAAAGAATATATGAAAAAGGTATTGATAGCGGAAGATAGCTCAGTGATCCAAAATCTAGCTAAGAAGATTTTAGAATTTCAAAACTTTCAGATTCACGCCGTAAAAAACGGACAACAAGTGTTAGACGAATTGGCAAAAGCTGATTTTGACATTATCTTATTGGATATCAATATGCCAGTGATGGACGGTATGGATTGCGCTCGTGCGGTCCGTGCGTTAGCAGATTCGAAAAAAGCAGCTATTCCGATGATTGCTATCACAGGAAACGCGCGTAACTATTCGATGGATGACTTCAAGGCTGCTGGATTCAATGATTTCTTAGCTAAGCCATTGAACTTCGATTCCTTAGTTTCTCAGGTGAAAGCCTTAACGGAATAAAGCTATGTCCCCTTCTAAAGTGACGTTTTTAGGAACGGGAACTTCGCAGGGGATTCCGATGATTGCTTGTGCTTGCCATGTGTGTCAATCCACAGATGAGCGAGATAAGCGTCTCCGCGTTTCGGTACACATTGAAATAGGAGGGAAGAGTTTCATTATCGATACGGGTCCAGATTTTCGCCAGCAGGTTCTCAGGGCTGGGATTAAACGATTGGATGCCGTTTTATACACACACGAACACAAAGATCATACCGCTGGAATGGATGATGTGCGGGGATTTAATTTCCACCAACAATCGTCGATTCCTTTGTATGCCCGCGCTCAGGTCATTGAGCAGTTGAAGCGGGAGTTTGCCTATGCTTTTGGCGATAATAAATACCCGGGAGTACCAGAAATCGATGTATATGAGATCGATGGAAATCCCTTCACGGTGCAAGGAATTACTATTCAACCCATCTTCGTGAAGCATTATTACTTAGATGTATTGGGTTTTCGATTTGGGAATTTTGCCTATGTGACTGATGCAAATTCCATCGCCCCTGAAGAGCAAGAAAAGCTTCGGAATCTAGACGTTTTAGTCATCAATGCCTTACGTAAGACAACTCACGTTTCCCATTTTACATTAGCAGAAGCACTCGAATTAATCGCAGAATTACAACCTAAGCAAGCCTACATTACGCACATTAGCCACCAAATGGGGCTACACGCAGAAGTACAAAAAGAATTGCCTCCTAACGTTTCACTCGCCTATGATGGGCTAGTCATAAACCAATAATATGTCATTTAAAGCTGTTTTATTCGATATGGATGGCGTGATCGTAGATAATCTACCGTATCACGTAGAAGCTTGGCTGCTTTTTTGCGAGCGAAATGGTATTCCATTGACGAAGGAACTATTTTACAAAGAATTGAACGGAATGAATTCGAAGGATACCTTCGAATGGTTTTATAAAAAAGAAATGTCTCGCGCGGAGGTGGAAGTGCTAGAAGAGGAGAAAGAAGTACTTTACCGGGAGTTTTATGCGGAGCATAGAAAGCCGGCAGAAGGGCTTTTAGCCTTTTTAAAGGACTTGCGTTCCAGCGGAATAAAAACAGCTTTAGCGACCTCTGCGGGTCCAGGCAATATTGATTTTATTGTGGATGGCCTAGGAATTCGCGATCAATTCGATGCGATAATAGGGGGCGCTGAGGTAACAAAAGGCAAGCCTGATCCTGAAATTTATCTAAAAGCCGCGGCACTAGTAGGTGTCGAACCGAAAGATTGCTGGGTAATTGAGGATTCCCTTCAAGGCATTGCGTCTGGATTAGCTGCAGGCGCTCGCGTGGTGGGAATTACCACATCGCATACCGCAGAAGAATTAGCCCACACCCAAGTGATTGCCCCTCATTTTATTGGTTTATACGATCAAATCGCTTCCTTATGAAAAATCTCATAGTTTTTTTATTGTGCATCTGCACCGTCACTTTTGCCCAAAAAGGTCGCTTTAAAATGGAGATGGTGCCGGGTAAAATGATCAAAGAATATACGCCTGAATATATGGGCTTAAAACGGGATTTGCCGGAAGGGTATACTGAAAATATGCGTGCCATTTTAGCGCAAACAGCAGCGATCAAGTTAGATGCCTCTACTCAAACCAAGGCCTCTGCAAACATCGTTTTAACCTACGAAACAGTTCCGCCAGCAGATGTAAAGGCCGTATTTGAAAAAGCTGCAGCCACTTGGTCCACCGTTTTTTCTTCTGATGTGCCTATTAATGTTTATGTGAAATGGGCGTCCCTTTCTGCGAATGTCTTGGGTAGTGCGGGTGCCTCAGTGAACGTTCGAAACTTTGTGGGAGCGAATCGCTTGAATACCTTTTATCCCATTGCTTTGGCTGAGAAAATGGCTCATAAGAATTTAAATGGAACAAATCCAGATATTGTGGCAACGTTTAACTCTGATTTTACGGCTTGGTACATTGGGACAGATGGTGTGCCTACGATAAATCAAATCGACTTGTATTCTGTAGTATTGCACGAGATGGGACATGGATTAGGTTTCATAGGTCAGGTGAATGTCGAAAATGGGGAGGCTGGTTATGGTTATCCGGGCATTTTTGATCAGTATATGGTGAATGCGACCAATGTGGCCCTCATGGATACGAATAGCTTTAAGAATCCTTCTGCTGCATTATATACACAAATTACCTCCGGTAAAATAAACCTTTCCTCTCCTGCCATTTTACGAGAAAATGGTAGTGCAGGGAAATTGTATACCCCGTCTACCTATTCAGATGGATCGAGTATTTACCATGTGGACCAAGTGAAATACAAGGTAGGTGATGCGAATGCCCTGATGACTCCACAAATCGCTCGTGGTGAGGTGACTCGCAGTATTGGTCCTATTGTGACTTCGGCATTTAATGATTTTGGTTGGTATTCCTCGAATCTAATTGGGGAGGAATACAGCGATACGGAGGATCAGGCTACGGATAAGGTGTTTTCAGTGCAGGTATTTTCGGATACGCTTTGGGATGAATCCTCCTTAAAATTGTATCTAGCAATTAATTCCAATACGTTTAACGCCGTTTCTACTTTTGCTAAAACAGGAAATACCTATTCCTATACGTTGCCTAAAAGTGCAACTGCCAGAAATATTAAGTATTACTGGTATGCGCAGGAGAAGTCTGGTAAGAAATTTGTAACGCCGGCGGAGGCACCTGTGATTTCGGGGACTCGTTTCGGTAGTTATTTTGAGTTCAATATTGCTCCAGATACAACGAAACCGGAGGTCGTTTATTCGAATCCGTTAAAATACATATTCACTTCTCAGACTTCAGTTCCGCTTCCTACTTTGCTGGCGGCTGATAATATCGGGATTGACACCATCTATATGGAATATTCCATTAATGGCGGTTCCACGATTCGAAAAGGCTTTAAAAAGGTAGCGGGATTGAGCTATAGTTTTACGAATAGTTTTGAATTTGCGTCCGGTTTATTAAAGGCAGGGGATGTGATTAAATACCGGATTATCGTAAAGGATAAGGCCAAAACCACGAATACCGTCACTCTCCCAGCAACCGGAAACTACGAATTTACGGTCTTAGGTCTGCAGAATGCGGTAGGGAATTACAAACAGAATTTTGACATAGCTCCTAGCGCCGATTTCTATCTTAAAGGCTTCAGTTTTACCCAACCTTCCGGTTTTTCTAGTATTGGTTTGCACAGTGCTCACCCGTATGCGGATGGTTCAGAGGAGTCTTATAACGGGGCGGGGGGAACAGATAAGTTTACGAATAGTGATGCCGTCTTGCTAAAACCAATCACGGTTCGGGCAGATACAGCTAAAATCTATTTTGATGAGGTAGTCCTTGTGGAACCAGGCGAGTCTGGTGCGTCCTTCTTGAATGCGGATGGTTCTGTGAATCGCAGTTTCTATGATTATGTGACGGTTCAGGCCTCGAACGATGCAGGTAAAAATTGGTATAATTTAATCAATGGATGGGATTCGAATTTCTCTTCAACGTGGTTAAATGCCTATAATTCGGGTTTTGACTCAAAGGGCAATTCAACCGGGGAGGGTACCTCTGCTTTGGTCAAAAAGCGTGAAATTGATATTCTCTCATCCGGTAAATTCAAAGCTGGCGATCAATTAGTCTTCCGTTTCCGTCTGCACGCGGACGTAGGAGCACATGGCTGGGGCTGGGCAATTGATAATTTGAATATTCAGGGTTCGGTAGCTCCGCCCCCGCCCCCTTTGGTTTTGGCTGTAGAACCTACGTCTTATTCGACTGAATTGCAGGTGACGCCTAATCCCACTTCGCGCTGGGTGAACTTGCGTTTAGCTCTGGGTTCAGCGGATGAGAAAGTCGTGACAGGTATAGTAGGTTCACAAGGACAATGGATTCAACAAGAAAATATGCAAGTGAAAGGGGGATTGTTAGAGAAACAATTTGATATTTCTTCCTTACCGGCAGGAACCTATTATGTCCAAGTAATCACCCATAGAAATGTATTTAATAAGCGAATTATTGTGGTTCGCTAAGGCCTAGCAAAGCTTTTTACTTATCTTTGTAGACTTAATCATTAAAATTAGCACTATGTCTTGGTTTTCAAGAAAAGAAAAAGGAATTGTCACCCCCACCGCTTCTAAATTAGACGCTCCGGATGGTTTGTGGTACCAATGTCCTTCTTGCAAAAAAGCGATTCATACGCGCGAACACCGTCTGTTTGCCTACACTTGTTCGGGTTGTAATTACCACGAAAAAATTGGTTCTCAAGACTATTTTGAGTTGTTATTTGATAATTCCCTTTACACAGAATTAGATCCAATGATGGGTTCAGGTGACCCATTAGAGTTCACCGATACGAAAAAATATACAGATCGTATCAAAGCTACTGAATACAGCACGGGCTTGAAAGATGCCGTTAGAACGGCTTACGGCGAGATTAATGGCTTACCTATATGCATTTCAGCCATGGATTTTAACTTTATTGGGGGATCCATGGGTTCTGTTGTGGGAGAGAAGATTGCCCGAGGAATGCGCCATTCCTTAGAAACTGGAAAGCCCTTCTTGATGATTTCTCGATCTGGTGGTGCCCGCATGATGGAAGCTGGTTTCTCTTTAATGCAGATGGCCAAAACCTCTTCATTGATCGCCCTTCTCGCAGAAGCTAAGATTCCGTATATTTCCTTAATGACTAATCCTACAACAGGTGGTGTAACAGCCTCATTTGCGATGTTAGGAGACTTCAATATTGCGGAACCTGGTGCCTTAATCGGTTTCGCCGGTCCACGTGTGATTAAAGAAACCATTGGTAAGGATTTGCCTAAAGGATTCCAAAGCGCTGAGTTCGTCGAAGAGCATGGCTTCTTAGACTTCATCGTCGATCGCAAAGATTTGAAAGATAAATTGAGTTCCTTGTTAGGAATGTTGAAATAACAAAAAAGCCAGCTTCCTAGCTGGCTTTTTTGTTATGGTCGTAATAAAAAAGCCCACTATCACTAGCGGGCTTTTTATTTTCAAATTATTTGGAATTACTCAGCAGCTACTGCAGCAGTTGCTGCTTTAGCGCGTGATTTCTTTTCTTTCTCTGGAGCAGGAACAACGTCTTCCACACCGGCAAAGATACGTCCGCAGTGCTCGCAAACTAAGATTTTCTTCTTGTCTTTGATGTCTGTTTGACGTTGTGGTGGAACAGAGCTGAAACAGCCGCCACACGCACCACGCTTCACTAAAACAACGGCTAAGCCGTTACGTGCGTTGTCGCGTAATTTGCTGTAGGATTTGAAAAGACGCTCATCAACAGATTTTACCGCTTTCTCGCGATCTTTCAATAATTTTTGCTCATCTTCTTCGCTTTCAGCGATGATTACTTGCAATTCATTTTGTTTGATTTCAAGGTCTTTCTTGCGCTCGAATAAAGTCGATTCTACGGAAGCAATTTCGTCGTTTTTGTTCAAAACTTTGAAGTCGATTTCTTTAATACGCTTGTCAGCAATTTCCATCTCAATTCCTTGCAATTCAATTTCTTTAGAAATTGCATCAAATTCGCGGTTATTGCGCACGTTCATTTGCTGCTCTTTGTACTTAATGATTAAGTTATCAGAGTTTTTCTTTGCGATTCTGTAGTTAGCAATTTGCTCTTCAAAATCAGCTACGTCTTGCTGAAATTTAGCCAAACGAGTCTCTAAACCCATGATCTCGTCTTCTAAATCACGAACTTCTTCGGGTAAATCACCCCGAACTTTGCGGATTGAATCTAAGTTGGTATCAATTGTTTGAAGCTTTAAAAGGGCCTCTAACTTTTGGGCAATCGTTGTTTCGGTAACTGTAGCCATTATTCTAATTTATTTGAATTGTCTAACCTCTCTCGTTTTAAGCGAAACGTACCGGATTGGTATTGGTCTCACTTTTCAGAACGGCAAAATTACTAAATTTTTTTGATAAATAGTCATGTATCGCATCAATAATCATGACTTCAGACTCGTAATGCCCCACATCGATGATTAAACATTGATTTTCTGCATCAAAAAATTCATGGTACTTGATGTCGGCTGTAATGTAGGCGTCGCAACCTTGTTTTACAGCCTCTTTGATTAAGAAACTTCCGGCTCCACCACAAACGGCCACTTTAGAAATAGGTCTGGTAGGTAATGCCGTATGCTTAAGGGCTTGGAGGCCTAAGCGTTTTTTGGCAAAAGCAATAAAATCTGTCGGATCTAAGGGGTGTTCTAAAGTTCCCACATAGCCAGAACCTACATCCTGCCACGAATTATCAAGCGAATGAATCGAATAGGCCACTTCTTCGTAAGGATGGGCAGCTTTTAAGGCTGTCAAAATCTGATTCGAAATATGTGTAGGGAAAATCATCTCCACCTTCACTTCGTTCACTTCGGATAAGATGCCAGCAGATCCCGTATGCGGATTTGCTTCCGAAGAAGGTTGAAAACGGCCTAATCCCTCTTGCGTAAAGCTGCAGTTAGTATACTCGCCTATATTCCCAGCTCCAGCTGCGTGTAAAGTCTCTCTTACTGCTTTTTCGTGCGATACGGGAACATAATACTGTAATGCTTTTAAGGCATCGCGCATCGGTTTCATCACTTGACCTGAAATGCCTAACTTCGATGCTAGGTGATAACTTACCCCTTTAGGAGCGTGATCTAAATTCGTGTGGGAAGCGTATAAAGCAATATTGTTTTGAATGGCTTTGATCACCGTTCGCTCTACGTAGTTTGCCCCAGTGATTCGTTTTAAGCCGGAAAAAACGATGGGATGATGAGAGATAATGAGATTGCACCCTTTATTAATGGCTTCTTCCACTACTTCTTCTGTGCAATCTAGGCTGATTAATACGCCTTTGACCTCCGTAGAACGATCACCCACCAGTAAACCTGCATTATCATAGGATTCTTGCCAGGCTACAGGTGCCCATGCTTCCATCTGCTGACAAATTTCTCTTATTTGCATACCAATACGTTCATTTTGACTGCAATTTAGGAAATCTAATGGTATATTTAACCTTTCAAATTTATCCAACTGTATGCGAATTAGACCAGCTGTGCTCATCATCGAAAATAATCATGTGCTTTTTATGCGCTACGATTATCCAGGGGGCAGTAAATTCGCTTTGCCCGGGGGTAATGTAGATGCGGGTGAAACATTCCCGGTTTGCATTGCAAGAGAATGTGAAGAGGAATTGGGTATTGAGGTAGAGGTGGGCGATTTAATCGCCGTGGGCCAAGTTCACGCTACAACTGATTTTGCAGCTTGCACCCACCTCGTTTTTGAAGGAGATATTGTGGGAGGAATTCCGCAATTACAGTTAGAAGAAACAACAGCAAATGATTTAGTATGGGTTCCTGCGGATAAAATAGCAGAATTGTATGTCTATCCTGCGCTAAATGATGCCATCCTAGATTTTATTCATACGGGTAAGAAAGGGCAATATGTGGGAACGCTTAAGCAGATTTGGCTTTAATTTGATTCCCCACTAATAAGCCGATTAAACCAGCCAATAGTCCAAACCACACGGCTGGAATTTCGGAAGGGCTGATAAAGTGAAAATAGCCCCAAAACACTAATCCCATCACCATACTTAAGTGACTTCCCCAAGGTGTCGTTCCCTTCCACCATAGTCCCGCGTTTAACGGAATAAAGAGGGAAACGAGGCTGAAGGCAGAAGCTTCTCCCACCAGTTCGAAGATGTTTTGGCGTTCAATAGCCATAATAATACAGGCCAAAGTCACTAAAACCACTGATATGCGGATAAACAATAACACGATTTTGTCAGAAGGACGACGCATCAGAGGTTTCAAAATGTTTTCACCCAGAACGGAGGCCGGGGCTAAAATCGCTCCTGATGTGGTGCTTAACAGGGCAGATAATAAGGCGCCTAAAAACAACACCTGCATTGCCCTTGGTGTGAACTTCATTACTAATGAGGGAATCAATAAGTCGTCTTCGCTCAGTAGCGAAGGGTATAATCTAACAGCAATAAAGGCGATTAATAAGGGCAAAAGCGCCACCGTCAAATACATCGCTCCAGCCGCAATACTCGCTCTGGCCGCTACTTTTTCACTCTTCGCAGACATGACCCGTTGAAAAATATCTTGTTGCGGAATCGATCCAAATCCGATCGTAATCCAAGCCGCGCCGTAGACTAGCCAATCTTTCCACGTGTTTTCTCTGGGGATGGCTCGAAAAAAACCTTTAGGTTGTGAAGAGAGGAGTTGGTTGAAATCTGGGACTTTGGCCCATAACAAATAGGCTAAAAATAACAGCCCAGCAATGAGGATAATGTTATGAAAAAAGTCCGTCACCGAGATCGACCACATACCTCCAAGCAGGGTATAAGCCATCACTAATAGGGCGCCTATGATGATGCCCATCTCCACAGTAATAGGTAATAAAAGGTGCATTGTGAGTCCTAAAGCTACTAATTGGGCAGAAATCCAACCGAAATAAGAAGGGATCATAATCACCGCCGAAAGCTTCTCTGAAAAGGCTCCAAACCGTAAGCGGAAATAATCACTAAAGGTCAATACTGGTAGAGGATAAAGCTTTCGCGCATAGATCGCCCCCACTATAAACAAGCCGACGGCCGCACCAAAAGGTTCCTCAATAATCGCCAAGACGCCACCGTGCACGAATTCCTTAGGCGCACCTAAAATTGTTTCAGACCCAAACCAGGTCGCAAAAGTCACCATCGTGGCTAATGCAAAGGGCAATGAACGCCCGGCTAATACGAAGTCCTGAGTGGAATTCACCTTTTTACTAGCCCACCAGCCTACAGCCAGGTTCAAAGCAAGGTAAAAAACGACAAAGCCTATTAGCATTCTTTTGGTTAAAATGAGTCCAAAAATACGAAAACCTTTTACCTTTATCCTATGAAAAATCTAGCCTTTTTATTCCTGTTCGCTTTAGCAAGTTGCCAAAGCTCCCATTTGCAGATTGCTTTCAATGAATCGACCCTCGCTAAGCGGGCCAGTGGTGTCATGATTAAGGACCTTGCTTCAGGTAAGGTATTATTTGAAAAAAATGCGGATCAGTATTTCATGCCGGCTTCTAATATGAAGCTGTTGACCTTTTTACAAGCCAACAGAATCCTGGGCAGTCAAATCCCTTCCTTTAAATACCGCGAAACGAAAGACACCCTTTTTTTCTGGGGTACGGGCGATATTTCTAACCTGCATCCAACCATCAAAAACACCGCCTTGCGTGATTTCTTAGCGGCTTCATCGAAAGTTTTAGTGTATGGATCGCCTTTGAAACCAATGCCAATAATGGGTTCAGGATGGGCTTGGGATGATTACAATGACCATTATTCGGCAGAAATATCGGATATGCCTTTGTATGCGAACTTGGTGAATTTTTCAGCTTCCGCGAAACGTTGGAAAATTGTGCCGGATGCTTTCGAAGCTGTTTCCAAGACCGGATCAACGCTGGAGGTACGTCGCAAACGCCTATCAAATCATTTTGAATTGCCCGTTTTGACTTCCGAGAAATATGGATCTCAAGACGTGCCGTTCATTACCTCGCCTGAAATGACGACCTTTTTACTGACGGATACTTTGCATAAATCGGTGGAGACCATACCGCTTTCGGTTCATCCAGATGCCCGTATTTTCTATGCTGGTAAGATGGACAGTTTGTATTTGCCTATGTTGCACGAAAGTGATAATGCGGTAGCGGAACAGTTATTGGTGATGATTGCCGCAGAGAAAGGCTGGGATCCCACTAAAGTGATTGAGAATCTGAAAAAAGAGCCTGGTAATGAATTTTTGGCCAATATTCGCTGGGTGGATGGCTCCGGTTTATCACGTTATAATTTAGTCAGGCCCAAGGATTTCATCCACATCTTAGAATTATTAGCCAAAGAAGTCGCACCAGATCGCCTGCATACTTTATTGCCTGAGGCAGGTAAAACAGGTACGATGCGCAATGTGCAGGACTTGAATGAAGGCGTCCGTATTTGGGCGAAATCTGGTTCTTTTGGGAATACCTATGATCTTTCGGGTTATTATCTAACTAAAGACGGTAAGACATTGGCCTTCTCCATCCTATCAAATCTAGGGAATGAGCCAGTGAGAGATATTAAGAAGTCGGTGGTGGAGTTTTTGAAGGCGATACATTAGCAAATTTCAAAGAGCAAAGTTCAATGTAGGAATCGCCTTCGGCGATGACTGTAGGAATTGTTATTGTTCTAGCTTTCTTTGAGCTTTGAACTTTGCTCTTTGCTCTTTGAAAGACCTTTGGTCTTAAAAATCAAAAAACTTAAAAGGATAAACCCCACCACATACACCACACTCCCCAGATTCGTCACTAAAGTACCTATCAAGAAGAGAGCGGAGATGATCACTAACATCCACGGTATAATGGGATATCCCCAGGCTAAATAAGGGCGCTTTAAATCAGGTTCGCTCACACGAAGGCGCAACAAAGACGCAAATCCAGCTAAATAACTGGCCACAAAAAAGAAGGTGGCAATATCAGAGAGACGTTCGTTTATTTCTTTGCCTGCTAATAAGAAAATACAAGCGGAGAATACGGTTAAATGTGTAGCTGTGGTGGGTGAGCCTGCTGCGTTTACTTTTTCGGCCTGTTTGAAAAACAATCCATCACGACTCATTGAATAGATTACCCGCGGGGCGAACATCACCTGTGTGTTTAATATTCCCAGGATACTCAGCATTAAAAAGACGGTAATCCAGCGGCCCATATCTGCACCAAACAGAGCTTTCATCGAATCTGCCGCCGCTAATTTACTCGTTGAAAGGGTTTCGATGGGTAAGCTATATAGGATGCCCACATTGATTAACAAGTAGATAAACGCGACTATGATGACGCCGATGAACATCGATTTTGGCATTGATTTTACGGGGTCCTTATTTTCTTCCGTAAAATAACTAGCGGTATGCCAGCCGTCGAACGCATAAAAGATGGACAACAAAGCAGTCATGATGCCGGTCGTTAAAGGCAATCCAGTAGGTGAAGTCGTTTTCTGCAAGAAAACGCCCCCATTTCCGTAGGTAAAGCAGATGACGATAAAAATCAGAAGGGCCAAAGCCTTGATGCCACTCAGCCATTCTTGGGATTTACCGGCCATTACCACCCCTAGTTGATGAAAAAACCACAATAGGGCAAGGATTCCGATGGCGCAATAGACTAAATAGGGGCTTAAACTAGGGAAGATGATAATGAGGTACTCGCTAAACGTGTAAGATCCGAAACCTAAGGCGGTCACCGTGCCTAACCAGCTGGTGAGTCCCACCAGAAAACCGATATAACGGCCAAAAGCCCGTTCCGCATAGCCATACCAAGAACCTGCTTTGGGAATGGATAAGCTTAACTCTAAAACACAGCTCACCCCTAACAAGGCATAGATGGCTACTAAAACCCACAAGCCGAGGATTAATCCGGGGTCTTGTAAGGAAGCTGCGATGGGGCCTGGTTTACGTAAGATGCCGGTTCCTACGGTTCCGCCAAGTGTGACTGCGATCCCGAAGCCGGTGCCTAAAACCTTCCAAAGCTTATTTTCCATGCAAGATGTATTGGCCCACGGTAGGGAAGTGGTCAGAGTATTTGATGTTGCGCAGGGTTTGGAAATTGATCGCTTTCCACTCCTCTGAGAAGAATTGATCATCGATGCGCACTAAATAAGGGCTACGGTTTAAGGTAAAGCCAAATCCTGAGCCCGCTTCCTCAAAGGAATTTTTCAAGCGTTCCCGAATGGTTCCATAGGCCCAGCCAGAAGGAGTTTCATTTAAATCACCTACCACTAAGATGGGATAGGGGCTTTTTTGGATTAGGCGATTGATTTTGTCCATCTCCTTTTTGTGCTCAATAAAGCCCTTTCGAAGGGAAGAGATGATGCCACGACCTTCCTTTTTAGCATCTGTATAATCTTGCAAACGAATCTTCGAAGTCATCTTATTCACTCGAATTCCCATTGACCAAAGCTGCAAATTGATTACCCTAATCGTGTCTTGATCCTTCACAATATCAGTTAACAGATATCCGTTCGCTGAATTTTCAAATTGTTCACCTTCTTCGTGGATGATGGGGTATTTTGAAAATACCACCAATCCCATTTTCTCGTGGGAATCAAATAATTGCTTTTTTAGCGGAATAAAGGCGTAATGTGGGTATTTTTCCTTCAAGAAGGAAACTGTATGGTAGGCCTTGCGATCTGAATGGGAATAGAATTCTTGGAAACATTTAATGTCTGCGTCGTAGTCGCGGATGAATTTTTTGAGTTCCTCTAATTGTTCTTTTTTGGACTCATATTCGTTCGAATACATGCCAAAAACATTGTAACTCATCACCGTCAATGGTTTCGTTAAGCTCGCCACCGGCTGATTTAAGCTAATATGTCTACCGATAAATCCATATCCCAGCGCTAGGACGATCAAGGGCAAAAGCGCTCGCTTCGCTCGCTGAAAAAACCAATAAATCAAGGAGATAAGGCACAGCAACTGGGCATAGGGCATCGTCATCATGATAAAGCCAGCAAACCAGTGTTCGACAATTAACGAATAACTTAAAAGGTAAGTCAAAAGCGTGTATAGGCACAATGGCAACGTTCCTAACCAGATTAGGGAAGAGATGATTTTTTTCTTTAGGGGTGCCTTCGAATTACGCTTAGCCATACTCAAAGATACACATTGTCTGCCATTTTATAAATTTTCGATGGAGGTTTGGGTTATTTCGAAATATTTTCTAATTTTGCAATCCCTTTAGGAAAGAACAAATTTAAATAATAGATACGATGGCAAAGGTTTGTCAAATTACAGGACGCAAAACTCAAGTAGGAAACAACGTTTCTCACGCTAATAACAAGACTAAGCGTAAGTTCTACCCGAACTTACAAACTAAGAAATTCTTCTTAGAGTCAGAAGGTGTTTGGGTTCGTATGAAAGTTTCTGCGAAAGCAATTCGCACAATCAACAAAAACGGATTTGAAAAAACATTAATCGCTGCGGCTCGTAAGGGTACTTTAAGCGTTTAGTTTTCAAAATATTTATCGAAATTAGCCTTCTTGATTTTTCAAGAGGGCTTTTTTTATTTGTCATCCATGCTTAGCAATTTAGAATTTGAACGGTACCGTAAACAGCTGAATTTGCCGGAATGGCGGAAGCAGCAACAGATGCGCCTAAAAGAAGCTAAGATTCTTGTCGTGGGTGCAGGTGGTTTAGGCTGCGGTGCTTTACCTTTTCTAGCTGCCGCCGGTGTGGGATTCATCACGATTCTAGATGCGGACGTAATTGAGTTATCCAATCTAGCGCGTCAGGTGTTGTATAAAACGGAAGATGTAGGTGCCTCGAAAGCCTTGAAATCAGCGGAGGCATTGCAAGCCTTGAATCCAAGCATTGCCATTCAGGGAATCGCCGAGAATTTAACAGTAAATAATGCAGCACAGTACATAGGACAACACGATTTGATTCTCGATTGTACGGATAATTTTAGTACCCGGTATTTGATTAATGACAGTTGCGAGACTTTGAAAAAGCCTTTTGTTTATGGGGCTATTCACGCATGGGAAGGGCAGTTCGCGGTATTTCATCCGGCAGGACCCTCGTATCGTTCCTTGTTTCCGGTGGAACCGAGTCCACAAGAAATTCCGTCCTGCGATGAAGTAGGGGTTTTAGGGGTGTTGCCAGGAATCATTGGATTGTTTCAGGCTAAAGAAGCCATCTTCTACCTTGCCGGCTTCGAATCGCCTGCGCAACAAGGACTGATGACCTTTGATCTACGCGAAATGCGCATGACTTCGTTTAAGCTATAATGTCGCCGTATAGGTCGAACTCTTCGGCTTTATTAATCTTCACATTCACGAAATCGCCCAAGCGTGCGTATTGTTCCGCCGGAATCAATACTTCGTTATCTACCTCCGGAGAATCAAATTCCGTACGTCCCACGAAGTAACCACTTTCCTTGCGGTCTACCATTACTTTCAAGGTTTGGCCTACTTTCGTTTGATTTAATTCTTCTGAGATACCTTGTTGCAAGGCCATGATCTCATCTGAACGGTATTGTTTTACGTCTTCCGGAACATCGTCATTCACCAGGTAAGCGTGCGTATTTTCTTCGTGACTATAATTGAATATCCCTAGGCGGTCGAAACGCATACGTTCCACGAAGGAATAAGTCTCTTCGAAATCCTCTTCCGTCTCACCTGGATAACCTGAAATTAAAGTCGTTCTCAAGGCGATTCCTGGCACTTTCTCGCGAATGGTGTGGATTAATTCTTCCGTTTTCTCACGCGTAATTCCACGGCGCATGTGCTTTAACATGGCATCAGAACCACTTTGGAGTGGCATATCGAGGTATTTGCAGATATTGTCGCGTTCCGCCATGGTTTCCAAAATATCCAATGGGAAACCAGCCGGATAAGCGTATTGCAAGCGGATCCATTCGATGCCGTTGACATCAGATAAGCGTTCTAATAATTCTTTTAATTTGCGGCCAGATTTACCTTCCCCTTTTAAGTCTAAACCATAAAAAGTAAGGTCTTGAGCGATGAGGATGAGTTCTTTGGTGCCTTTTTTGGCTAAAGAATTAGCTTCCTTCACTAATTCCTCCATGGGGGTAGAAACGTGTTTCCCCCGCATTAAAGGAATCGCACAGAAAGAGCAAGGGCGATCACATCCCTCTGCAATCTTCAAATAGGCATAATGAGCGGGCGTAGTCAATAGACGCTCACCTACTAATTCATGCTTGTAATCCGCCTTTAATGCTTTCAATAAACGAGGCAATTCATTCGTCCCAAAGAAGGAGTCTACCATCGGAATTTCTCTTTCTAAATCATCTTTGTAGCGGTGCGAAAGGCAACCTGTTACGTATAGTTTATCGATTTTGCCCGCCTCTTTGGCATCTGCGTAGCGCAAAATGGTATCGATGGATTCTTGTTTGGCATTATCAATGAAGCCGCAGGTATTAATCACGACGATGTTCGCCTTGTCCTTTTTCGCCTCGTGCGTCACCTCTAAACCATTTCCTTTTAATTGGGTGTAGAGTACTTCTGAATCGACAAGATTCTTCGAACAACCGAGGGTAATGATGTTGATAGAGGGCTTTGGGGCTACTTTGGTCTTCATGGATTTTTATATCAGCTTGCAATTTACGAAGATTTAAAGCTAAAATTGCCCGCAGCAGATACAATTGTTGCAGACTTTTAGTAGTATTGTAAAAATCATAAACCTATAAAATATGAACAAAATTGTTTTAACGTGCGCGGCGGTCTGCTTCGCATTTGTGTCTTTTGGTCAAGGATTAAACCAGTTAACGAAGGCAGAAAAGAAAAATGGCACTCAATTATTATTCGATGGAAAAACCTTCACAGGCTGGCATAGCTACGGAAAAGGAGATAAAGTAGGATCTTCTTGGACGATTGAAGACGGCGTAATCGGTTTTGACGCAGCGAAGAAAGACGGTGGTGATTTAGTGACAAATGAATCCTTTGAAAATTACGATTTCTCCGTAGATTGGAAAATTTCTGTGAATGGAAACTCAGGAATTATCTTCAACGTGACAGATGATCCCAAGAAATACTATGCTACCTATGTGACAGGCCCAGAAATGCAGGTATTGCACGACGAAGGCCATCCAGATGGGAAAATTATCAAACACAATTCGGGTGATTTATATGATTTAATTAAATCGTCTGTGAATGTTACCAAGCCGGTAGGGGAGTGGAACACGGCGCGTATTGTCAATAACAAGGGCTTGTTGCAGTTGTATTTGAATGGTTCCAAAGTAGTGGAGACACGTACAGACGATCAAAACTGGAAAGACTTAATCGCTGGTTCGAAGTTTAAAAATATGCCTGATTTCGGAAAGGTGATGCAAGGTCATATTGCTTTGCAAGATCACGGAAACCAAGTTTGGTTCAGAAACATTAAGATCAGAAAGTTATAAGAAAATAAAAGGCCTCGAATTTGTAATCGAGGCCTTTTATTGTGTTTTCGCGTGGATTCACGCGGTTTATTTCAGTCCTTTTGTTTTCGTTTTCACGCGCAGCAGATTCATCTTCGAGGTAATAAACAAACTAGAGCCATCTTCTCCAAAATTCACATTCGAGTTCGGATTCCCCGTCTCGATGCGTCCCAACAATTTGCCAGCTGGGCTGATGATTAAAATTCCTCCTGGCCCTGTCGTCCAGATATTACCTTTTGAATCTAGCTTCATTCCATCATAGCCACCCCTAATTCCTTGTTTTGCTAATTCGGCAGCGTCGAAGAATACAGATGGTTCGCCTAGATTTCCTTTTTTATCCACAGGAAAAGCTAGAATATGGGATTCTTTCGGTTCTGAAGATCCTACATAAAGAATATTCTCTTCTAGGTTCATTGCTAGGCCATTTGGTCGGGCCATCTTGTCGTATTGCAAGCTCAATTCGCCTTTTTTCGATATGCGGTACACTCCTTGGTAGGCTAATTCTTTTGCCGCCTCTTCTTTCCCGCGACCAGGTAAACCGTAGGGAGGATCCGTGAAATAGTAATCGCCGTTTTTGGCTTGGATGACGTCATTTGGACTATTAAGTTTTTTGCCTTCCCACAAGCCCGTCAGCGATTTTTTTAATTCAGGTTTTCCCAAAGGCATTTCAGCTATTCTGCGATTACCGTGCTCAGCTGAAACGAGGTTTCCTTTTTGGTTAATAATCAAGCCATTCGCGCCAGGTTCATACGAATAATATTCCTTCCCTGAATAGCCCGATGGGGTTAAATAGAGCACAGCGCCTTTGTCCGCGGTCCACTGGTAAATTTTATTTTCAGGGACATCAGAGAACAAGAGATAGTTTCCTTTCTTCACCCAAACCGGTCCTTCTGACCAAGTATAACCTTCTGCTACAATTTCAATAGGAGTAGAAGGGTCGATTAAGGTAGTCACAGATTCATCATAGACGTGAATCTTTCCTATCGTTTTGTATTGCGCATTCATCACCGAGCTGAATCCGAGGATTGTGATGAGCGGTAGTATTACTTTTTTCATAGCGTTTTGATCGGTTTATAATTCGTAAATTTACCCAAATTCTCCACAAATGAAATCGATTGCCAGTCCTATTCTCATCCAACAAATAATCGACGCGATTACGCCGCATTATGAGCCTACTGAGGCACGCGCAATTGCCTTTCGTTGCTTGGATTTAGGATGGAATATGAGTTCGATGGATATCATCTTGAAAAAAGAGGTGGATCTGCCGGATGACTGGGGTTTGCGTCTGAGACGTCTTTCTGATGGGGAACCTCTTCAATATGTGATGGGAAAGACTTATTTCCGGAATCATTTATTCCAGCTAAATTCAGATACTTTAATTCCGCGTCCGGAAACAGAAGAATTAGTAGAGTTAGTATTAAGTCATGCTACTGATACGGCCTCCATTTTAGATGTGGGAACGGGTTCTGGCTGTATTCCTATATCTTTGAAATTAGAACGACCTTCGCTTTCAGTAGAGGCTTGGGATATTTCTGAAGGAGCACTTACGATGGCTCGTCAGAATGCAACGGCTTTAAAAGCTGAGGTGAAATTTAAACAACAAGATATTTTCGACTGGCCTTCCTCTGAAGGTAACTGGAATGTGATTGTGTCGAATCCGCCGTATGTGACGGAAGAGGAGAAAAAGGAGATGGCGAATCACGTGCTTGATTATGAACCGCATTTGGCCTTATTCGTTCCAAATGATGATGCCTTGAAATATTATGCAGCCTTGGCTGATTTTGCGCTTGAAAGATTAAGACAAGGCGGCTATTTATGTTTAGAAATTAATCAATACTTTGGAACTCAAACTGTGGAGCTCTTGTTTAGCAAGGGTTTCCAAGAAGTAAAGCTAATTAAGGACTTCAAGGGGAATGACCGGATGATTGTGGCAAAGAAATCAGGTCTTTAAAATTTAACTCGTATTTTTGTTTCAACTAAAACCAATTAAAATTTATCAAGATGAATAAGACAGTATGGATTGTTTTGGGAGTGATTGCTCTCGTGATTTTTTGGGGTGTAGGTTCACGTAATAGCATGGCTACATCAGATCAAGACGTTAAAGCGAAATGGGCTAATGTTCAGAGTGCTTACCAACGTCGTGCGGATTTAATTCCTAACTTAGTGAAGGCGGTGCAAGGCGTAGCTAATTTTGAGAAATCGACATTAACAGCTGTGATCGAAGCGCGCGCAAGTGCAACTCAGATGAAATTAGATTCGAAGGATTTGAGCCCAGAGAATTTACAAAAATACCAAGCGGCTCAGTCTTCTTTAGGCGGTGCTTTATCGCGTTTGATGGTGGTGGCTGAAAATTACCCACAATTAAAGGCCACGGAGAATTTCTCTGAATTACAGGCGCAATTAGAGGGTACAGAGAATCGCATCAAAGAAGAGCGTGATAATTTCAATGCAGCTGTTCAAGCGTATAATACGTTAATCGTTACATTTCCGAATAGCTTAATCGCGTCTTTCTCTGGTTTCGCCGAGAAAGGATTCTTCCAAGCGGAGGCGGGTTCAGAAAAAGCCCCTGAAGTAAATTTTGACGAAAAGAAATAAGGATGTTGTCAGAGGAACACCGAAACCTAATTTTGCAAGCTATCCACAACGCTGAATTACAGACGTCAGGGGAGATTCGTGTACACGTAGAAAGCCATTGCGCCGGGCACCCGATCGATCGGGCGAAGGAGGTATTCTTTCAATTGGGTATGCAGAAGACGGATTTGCAGAATGGGGTTTTGGTGTATCTGGCCATTAAAGACCGTAAGTTTAGTATCATTGGAGATAAGGGAATCGATGCGAAAGTGCCAGCGGAGTTTTGGGAAACCATTCGCGACGAAATGCGCGCTTTCCTGGTGAAGAATGAGTTTGGTGCTGGTATGGCTCATGGAGTGAAACGCACTGGCGAGGTTTTAGCTGGATTTTTTCCTTATCAAAAAGGGGATGTAAATGAATTGTCGAACGAGATCTCCTTTGGTCTTTAATGTACACTATGCGCAAACTCGTCTTACTCCTGTTACTTATTAGTTCTTTTGCTTACGCTCAAGATGGTATTCCAGCGAAACCGAATGGTTATATTTTAGACGAAGCTGGCCTGTTAAATCCGGAAGAGGAAAACGCGCTAGAGCAGAAGATGCGTGGCTATGCGGATTCAACTTCCACTCAGTTTGCCATTGTTCTCGTAAATTCGACTAATGGACGAGATCCTTACGATTTTGCAATCGATATAGGGAAAATTTGGGGAGTAGGCCAAAAAGGTAAAAACAATGGCGTTGTCATCTTAGCAGCAATGCAGGATCGCAAACTGCGCATCGTAACGGGAAGAGGTATCGAAGATGTCTTGCCAGATGCCATTTGTAAGCGTATTATCAACCGAGTTTTAAAGCCTACATTTAAAGCGGGGGCCTATTACCAAGGTCTGGATGAAGCAACCACCGAAATGATGCAACGTGCCAGCGGTGAGTTTAAGAATGAGGATAGCGGTGAAGAACCACAAGGAATTCCTCCATTTATCATCATCTTCCTTATTTTAGTCATTATCTCGATCATCAAAGCCATTCGCAACCGCGGGGGTGGTGGAGGTCCCGGATCTAGAGGAGGCGGAATGTTTTTTCCACCTATCTTTTTAGGTGGGGGAGATTACGGCCGTGGAGGCTCTGGCGGTGGAGGCGGAGGATTTGATTTCGGTGGCTTTGGTGGAGGAGACTTCGGAGGAGGCGGCGCCGGAGGAGATTTTTAATTATCTTTGCCTTATGAATAATCTGATCACCCAATCACTTCAAGAGTCTCAGCAGGTATTAGCTGATTTTTTAAGCAATCCAGCTAAAATCGAAGCTATCGAAAAGGCAGCTAATGTATTAGTGGAGGCCTTGAAAAAAGGGAATAAGATTTTGTCTTGTGGGAATGGTGGAAGCCATTGCGATGCGATGCATTTTGCGGAGGAATTATCAGGTCGTTATCGGGAGAATCGACCAGCTTTAGCGGCGATGGCGATTTCAGATCCGTCCCATATTTCGTGTGTGAGCAATGACTTTGGGTATAATTACATCTTTTCTCGATTCATTGAGGGCTTGGGAAATAAG
>VFQS010001166.1_pt1 | contig 25015 bp, 24 predicted proteins | sample 3512361 | NCBI WGS metagenome assembly VFQS01 (sample SAMN10412375, study PRJNA504923) | tailings metagenome | isolation source: Relicate 1 Philex TSF3 active mining | place: Philippines
GCGAAACAGAAAAAGGATAGTTCAACATGGCATTTCGTCCATTGCATGATCGCGTTCTCGTCCGTCGGGTCGAGGCCGAAGCAAAAACCGCTGGCGGGATCATCATCCCTGATACCGCTCAGGAAAAGCCACAGGAAGGCGAAGTCGTCTCCGTGGGTTCCGGTACACGCGCCGATGACGGCACTGTAACCGCACTCGACGTCAAGGCTGGCGACAAGATCCTGTTCGGCAAATGGTCGGGCACCGAAGTCAAGATCGACGGTGAAGACCTGTTGATCATGAAGGAATCGGACATTTTGGGAATCGTTTCCTAAACAACGCACATGTTTCCCGGCGCAGGCCGGGATCCAGTCCAAACACAAGAATCTGGACCCCAGCCTTCGCTGGGGCACATCATTAAAGGAAAAATATCATGGCTGCTAAAGACGTGAAATTCGGCCGCGATGCGCGTGAACGCATCCTGCGCGGCGTAGACATTCTTGCTGACGCTGTAAAAGTAACGCTTGGTCCAAAGGGCCGTAACGTTGTTATCGACAAAAGCTTCGGCGCACCACGCATCACCAAGGACGGCGTTAGCGTCGCCAAGGAAATCGAACTGAAGGACAAGTTCGAAAATATGGGTGCACAGATGGTCCGCGAAGTTGCTTCGAAGACCAACGACGTTGCCGGTGACGGCACGACCACTGCAACAGTTCTGGCCCAAGCGATCGTTCGCGAAGGCATGAAGTCGGTTGCAGCGGGCATGAACCCAATGGACCTGAAGCGCGGCATCGACACTGCGGTAAACGCGGTTGTTGCTGACCTTGTAAAGCGTTCGAAGCCAGTTGCTGGTTCTGCGGAAATCGCACAGGTCGGTACGATCTCTGCCAATGGTGAAGCTGAAATCGGTAAGATGATTGCAGATGCCATGGAGAAGGTCGGCAAGGAAGGCGTTATCACCGTCGAAGAAGCTAAGGGCCGTGAAAGCGAGCTCGAAGTTGTCGAAGGTATGCAGTTTGACCGCGGTTACCTGTCGCCATATTTCATCACCAACACCGAGAAGATGTCGGTCGAGTTGGACAACCCATATATCCTCATCCACGAAAAGAAGCTCGGCAACTTGCAAGCCATGTTGCCAATCCTCGAAGCTGTGGTGCAGTCGGGCCGTCCATTGCTCATCATCGCTGAAGATGTTGAAGGCGAAGCGCTTGCAACTTTGGTCGTCAACAAGCTGCGTGGCGGCTTGAAGATTGCTGCGGTTAAGGCACCAGGCTTTGGCGATCGTCGCAAGGCGATGCTGGAAGATATCGCGATCCTCACCAAGGGTGAAATGATCAGCGAAGATCTGGGTATCAAGCTTGAAACCGTCACCTTGGGCATGCTCGGCCAAGCCAAGCGCGTCACCATCGACAAGGACAACACCATCATCGTCGACGGTGCTGGTGAAGCCGGTGCGATCAAGGGCCGTGTCGAAGCGATCCGTGCGCAGATCGAAAACACAACCAGCGATTATGACCGTGAAAAGCTGCAAGAGCGTTTGGCGAAACTCGCCGGCGGTGTTGCCGTGATCAAGGTCGGTGGTTCGACCGAAGTTGAAGTGAAAGAGCGCAAGGACCGCGTTGATGACGCGCTGCACGCAACCCGCGCAGCTGTTGAAGAAGGCATCGTCCCAGGCGGCGGTACTGCACTTCTGTACGGTACAAAGGCTCTCGAAGGCCTCAAGGGCGCCAATGACGACCAAACACGTGGTATCGACATCATCCGCAAGGCGATTGTTGCTCCACTGCGTCAGATCGCAGCCAACGCCGGATATGACGGTGCAGTTGTCTCGGGCAACCTGCTTCGTGAAAATGACGAAACCATGGGCTTCAACGCATCGACCGACGTTTACGAAAATCTCGTAGCATCGGGCGTTATCGACCCAACCAAGGTTGTCCGTACAGCGTTGCAAGACGCGGCATCGGTTGCTGGTCTGTTGATCACCACCGAAGCTGCTATCTCCGACGCGCCAGAAGATAAGGCTGCTGGCGCCGGCGGCATGCCAGGCGGCATGGGCGGAATGGGCGGCATGGGCGGAATGGACTTCTAATCGTCCAACGCTTTTTGAAGCACAGCAAAATGGGCCGGAGGGGAAACCTTCCGGCTTTTTTGTTATGTGCGGCTGAGTCGCGTGGGTGCGTATGCGAAGGGGGGTGTTCTCAATGCTATTTATTGAGAAGATATTTCGCCTTACACATTGAAATATAATCATTTTATTGGAAATAAAATATCTATTGCACTGCAAAATAATAAGCGTATTTGCCGCCGCCCTAGCAACAGAGGTTTCCGGTCATGCAAAATGCGCATTCGGGTTCAGTTGAGTCTTCATCCATTCACAAACATTCACTCGCGGCGCTGACGGTCGGTGCGATTGGGGTCGTTTTCGGCGACATCGGCACGAGTCCGCTTTATGCCTTTCGCGAGGCGCTCCACCACAGTGCGCCTTCGGGCGGCATTCAGGAAGCGGCGATATTTGGGGTGCTGAGCCTTGCGCTTTGGTCGCTCATCCTTGTTGTTACCGTCAAATATGTCATCTTTTTGATGCGCGCCGACAATGATGGTGAGGGCGGCGTGCTGGCACTGCTCGCGCTTGCCGGACGCGGCATTGGCGGCCGCAAGGGCGCGGTGCTTGCGCTTGGCGCGGCAGGGGCAGCGTTATTCTATGGCGATGCGATCATTACTCCGGCGCTGTCCGTGCTGTCGGCAGTGGAAGGGACGAAAACCATTCCGGGCATTGGCGAGAATATCTCTCAGCAGACGATCATTTACATTACCTTGGTCATCATGGTTGCGCTGTTTGCCATCCAATCGCGCGGGACGGCGCTGGTATCAAAACTGTTCGGGCCAATCTGCGTGCTCTGGTTTCTGGCCATTGGTGGCCTCGGTCTGTTGCATATATCCGACTATCCAGCCATTTTTGGTGCGCTGTCGCCGCACCATGCGGTCTCGTTTCTGGCGAGCAACGGCATGGTTGGTTTGATCGTGCTGGGTTCCGTGTTTTTGACGGTCACCGGAGCCGAAGCATTGACGGCGGACATGGGGCATTTCGGTCGTTTCCCGATCCGTTTGGGGTGGTTCCTTTTGGTATTCCCCGCGCTCAGCCTGAATTATTTTGGCCAAGGTGCATTTGCCATGGCAGCGCTTGAACAGGCGCGTGCGGCGGGCGTTCCACTTGAAACGCAGGATTGGTTCTTCCTGATGTCGCCCGAGGCCGTGCGCGTACCGATGATCATCTTGGCGGGCCTTGCCACGATAATCGCGAGCCAAGCGGTCATCACGGGTGCCTATTCGCTGACCCAACAAGCAATCCAGCTTGGGCTGTTGCCCCGTATGAAAATTGTGCAAACCTCTTCGGGCAGTGCAGGGCAAATCTATATTCCGGCGATCAATTGGATGCTGTTATGTGGTGTCTGGTTACTCGTCGTCCAATTCCGCAATTCGTCGGCAATGGCATCCGCTTATGGCATCGCGGTCACAGGAACGATGGTGGTGACGACATGCCTTGCGTTCGTTGTCGTGCACAAGCTTTGGAAATGGAACCTCGCCAAATCCTTAGCGGTGATCGTGCCGTTTCTTGTCATCGACCTCATCTTCTTCGGCGCAAACATCTTGCGCGTGGTTGATGGCGGTTGGGTGCCGTTGGCCGTTGGTGCGCTGATTTGCCTTATTATCTGGATCTGGGTGCGCGGAAAGCAGTTGATCGACAGCAGAGAAAATGAAGGCGTCATGACGCTTGCGGAACTTGGCAAGTCACTGGCGAAAAGCAAAGTCGCGCGCGTCGACGGAACGGCGGTGTACCTGACCGCCAACCCAGAGGGGGTTCCCGGAACGATATTGCACAATCTGAAGCACAACCGTGTGCTGCACGCGCGCAATATCGTGCTGTCCATCCGCACCGCCAGTGTCCCGCATGTGCCAAGCGAAGAGAGGTCGACCTATGTCAAAGTCGATCAGAATTTCGCGCGGGTCATTCTAAAATACGGCTTTATGGAAACACCCGACGTGCCAAATGACTTGGCCTTGGCCATTCCCGCAAAAGATGCGCCGTTGGATTATATGATGACCAGCTATTTCATGGGCAAAAGCGTTTTGGCTGCGTCAAAAGATGAAGGCCTTCCGTTGTGGCAGGACATCATCCTGATCTTTCTGCAGCGTAACGCCTATAACCCGGCCGAATTTTTCGGCATTCCGTCCAACCGCATTGTCGCCTTGGGCGGGCAGGTGGTCATCTAATCTGGATTAGCGGGTGGCGCGGCGTTGTTCGGCGATGCGTTCGGCGGTGAGAAGCAGAGTTTCTAGGTCAGCCAGATCGATGTCGAAGCTTTCATGCGCTTCCTGCACCGCCTGATCGATATCGGCGCGCAAGAGGCCAACGGGCAGGGTAGGCGCAGGAACCGCGCGATGCGGATAGCTATGGCCGCTGAAGCGGTGGAATAACCATCCTGCCGCGAGTAATGCCGCGGAATTGGCAGCGACGATCGACATTGGGTATATATAGCCCGCATCGACAATGGCTTGGCCGCCCAAAATGGTCGTGATGGCGACCGCGCCGCTGGGTGGATGAAGGCAACGCAGCAACGACATCAACAATATCGACACGGCAACTGCAATGGCAATCGTGGCAAAGGGGACGGGTACCATATGCAGCACCGTCACGCCGACCAACGCGGAAATGACATTGCCGCCGAACACGGGCCATGGCTGCGCCAAGGGGCTGGAGGGCACCACAAATACCAGCACCGCCGATGCGCCAATGGGAGCAATCAGGAATGGCAAAGCGGGGAATATGTCCTGAACACCAAGGCCCGCAAGCGCCGCGACAAGGACGCCAAAGCCAGCACCGGCACATGCGATCAACCGGTCATGCAAGCTTGCGCCGGCAAGTTTCGGCACGAACAGGCGCCACCGGCCCGATGTATTTCCGGTCGCCATGCGCTTAGGCGCTCATGCGCTGCAGCATCTCGCCCATTTTCTGGTGGAGCATATTCATGGCCTTCAATGGGCGAACCATGACCTTGAAATGGGTGATAAGGCCATCATCATCGCAGCTAATCATGTCGATGCCGTTGATCGCGATACCGTCGATCACGGTCTTGAATTCAAGAATGGCGCTGTTTTCGCGGTGCCATTCGCCGACATAGGCAAATTCGGCATTGCCCAGCGTATGCCCCGCGGCGGCGAGATATTTGGCGGTGATCGCCTTGCCCATTTGCGGCGAGTGCACGACGGGGCTTTCAAACACACAATCGTCGTGCAGGACGGCAGATATGGTATCGACATCGCGTGACAGGGCAACTGTGTGCCAGATTTCGGCGGGGTTATGGGGCATGTTCAATATCCCAGATCGAGGTTTACTAGCGGCTCCAACGGTGCGCCGTGGCGGTAGCGTTCGAGATTTTCGAAAAAGCGCGTGGCGGAGCGCACGAACATTTTGTCCTGCGCGCGGCCCGACAGGTGCATGGTGACATGCGCGTTATCGAGCGTCCACAAAGGGTGATCGGCGGGCAAAGGTTCGGGCGTCGTCACATCCAGAAACGCATTGGCGATCTGCTTGTCCTGTAACGCGGTGACCAATGCGTCCTGATCAATGACGGAACCGCGCGCGATGTTGATGAGCGTTGCGCTATTTTTCATCGCGGCAAGTTCATCTGCGCCAATCATGCCGTCGGTTTCTGCGGTCGCGGGAACGGCAAGGATGACCCAGTCAAAATCGCCCAATTGCGCACGCCATTGATCGGGCGTCAGCGTATTTGGGCCTGCCGAGCGGCGCACAATGGTGACATCGACGCCAAAGGGCTTCAGCCGCTCTTCAATCAGCTTTCCAATCGCGCCATAGCCCAGCAGCAAAGCCTTGGAACCGAACAGTTCGACCTTGCCGGGCGAATCGAGCAACCATTCGCTCCTGCGCGCGGACAACTTCGCGATAGTTTTTGGCGACGGTCAGCATGCCCATGACGACATATTCGGCGATGGTGATCGCGTTAATGCCTGCACCATTGGTGACAACACAGCCCTGCGCCTTCAACTGCGCCAGCGGCATGCCGTCGACGCCGGCATAGATGCTGTTCAGCCATTTCATGTTGGTGGCGGCATTGATAACCGTGGCCATATCGCCCTTGTCATACATGTCGAACCAGCCAATCTCTGCCTGCGGTGCGAGCGCGAGCGCCTCTTCCTTCGACATGAAGAAATGCGGCTCGATCCAATCGGGCAAGCGCGGTTCAATCAGGGGGCGCACAAGCCCCGACATGACGAGTTTCGTTTTGGTCATGCGGCAAAAGCCTTCCAAGTTACAAAGATTAAGAACGGGATGCCGACAAGATCGGTCATCGCAATGGTTTTCAGTGCGGGCGGGGAGCCTGCAGACCAATAGAGAACCAAGAATGACAACATGCTGACGCCGACGCCAACGCTGGCAATGCGGCGGCTCGCAGGGTCAAAAGCAGCCCAGACAGCAAGCAGAAAGATAACGAGGAACAGCGCAGCGCGATGATGCAGCAACAGAAACAAGGGGTTATCGCTAGCGACGCGGTAAAGTTGCCCAATCATCGCCGGACGGAACAGCGCCAGCGCGGGCAACGCGTGGATAGCCGCAAGGATGAGCCAAGCAATTTTGAGCATCATATATCCAACTTCCAATCCCAGCCCAGCGGGTCGCCGTCCATGACTTCAACGCCTTTGGCGATGAGGTCGTCGCGGATGGCATCGGACTTGGCGAAGTCTTTTTCGGCGCGCGCTTCTTTGCGCAGCAGCAGGGCGGCTTCGATTTCGGCCTCGGTGATGACGGCGGCTTTTGGCCGGATGCGTAGGTCTTGGCGGGTGAGGGAGAGGACGTTAAGGCCGAGGACCGCGTCCATCCGCTCGATCGCATGGTGCCACTTGCGCACGTCGCTTTTTTTATACCCAAGCGTATTTTCAAAATACACCAAGGCATTAGGGGTGTCGAGATCGTCGCTCATGCTTAGATTGAAGTCATGCAACAGCAGCGCTAGAACGTCCGTGTTAGGGTCACCAAAAACGATCGGCTCCGACAGCGCAGCATCGTCAAGTGAGGCCATTTGGTCGTTCAGTGTAGCGACAGCCATCACCATCCGCTTCAACCGCACCAGCGCCGCTTGCAAACCCTCCCAACTAAACTCCAGCTCGCTGCGGTAATGCGCTTGCAGGCACATCAGGCGGTAGGCGAGGGGGTGGAAGCCTTTGTCGATCAGCAATTGCACGCGCAGGAACTCGCCCGATGATTTGCTCATCTTGCCGCTGCGGTCGATCAGGAAATTATTGTGCATCCAAAATTGTGCGCCGTTGTGGTTGCCGCCGCAGCGCGCCTGATTTTGGGCGATTTCATTGGGGTGGTGGATTTCGCGATGGTCGATGCCGCCGGTGTGGATGTCGAACGGCAGGCCAAGGAGCGCCTCTGACATGACCGAGCATTCCAAATGCCAGCCCGGCGCGCCTTTGCCCCATGGGCTGTCCCATTCCATTTGCCGCGTTTCGCCCGCGGGCGTCTTGCGCCAAATGGCAAAGTCGGCGGCGTGGCGTTTGCCTTCGACCTCTTCGATGCGGCCTTCTCCGTCCTCGGTCCTGGCGCGCGCCAATGCGCCATAATTGGCAACGGTAGAGGTATCGAAATACAGGCCCGATTCCAATTCGTAGCAATGCTTGTCGGCAATGCTTTTGGCGAAGGCGATCATCGCGGGCACATATTCGGTCGCAATCGGCCAATGCGCGGGCTGACGGATGTTCAGCGCCTTGATGTCGTCCCAATAAGCTTGCGTATAATGCTTTGCGATGTCCCAGATTGACTGCGCTTTTTCCGCCGCCATCTTCTCCATCTTGTCCTCGCCCGCATCGGCATCGTCGGTCAAATGGCCGACATCGGTGATGTTGATGACATGGGTGAGCTTATAGCCCTTATATGACAGCACCCGGCCAAGCGTGTCGGCAAAAACATAGGCGCGCATGTTGCCGATGTGGGGATAATTATACACCGTCGGGCCGCAGGTATAGACGCGCGCCTCGCCAGCGTGGACGGGGGTGAAGGGTTCCAGTTTGCGGGTCAGGCTGTTGAAGAGATCAAGATTGGTCATGGTTTGGCGATGGCTTAGCTACGGTGCAAGGTCAAGAGTTGCCTCATCCTCCCCATCGACTTGCGATGGGGAGGGGGACCGTTCGCGCAGCGAATGGTGGAGGGGCTTGCACTGTTTGAGGCCCCTCCGTCAGTCCTGCGGGCTGCCACCTCCCCATCGCAAGTCGATGGGGAGGATAATATTGCGGCTACGGTAATATTGTTCACGCGCGCATCGGCCGCGGCGTAACGGTGTGAAAGGCCAGACTATTCCTCGTCAAACAAGCCGGCGAGTTGTTCGATCATCGTGCCGCCCAATTGTTCAACGTCCATGATGGTGACCGCGCGTTTGTAATAACGGGTGACATCATGGCCAATGCCGATCGCGACCAATTGCACGGGCGAGCGCGTTTCGATCATTTCGATAACCTTGCGCAAATGCTGTTCCAGATAACCGCCATGGTTGACCGACAAGGTGCTGTCATCGACGGGTGCGCCGTCGGAAATGACCATCAATATGCGGCGGTCTTCGGCGCGGGCGATCAGGCGGTTGTGCGCCCATAGCAAAGCTTCGCCGTCGATATTCTCTTTCAGCAAACCTTCGCGCATCATCAGGCCAAGGTTGCGCTTGGCATGACGCCATGGCTCATCGGCTTTTTTGTAGACGATGTGGCGCAAGTCATTGAGGCGGCCGGGCATGGGCTGCCGTCCAGCCGCGAGCCAATCCTCACGCGCTTGGCCGCCCTTCCACGCTCGGGTGGTGAAGCCCAAAATTTCGGTTTTAACGCCGCAGCGTTCCAGCGTGCGTGCCAATATGTCGGCGCTGATCGCCGCGATGCTGATCGGCCGTCCGCGCATCGATCCGCTATTGTCGATAAGCAAGGTCACGACGGTATCGCGGAAATCGGTTTCGCGTTCGACCTTGTACGACAGCGAGCTGCCCGGCGATACGACGACACGCGCGAGCCGCGCGGCATCCAACATGCCTTCTTCCTGATCGAAATCCCAACTGCGGTTTTGCTGCGCCATCAGGCGGCGTTGCAGACGGTTGGCGAGCTTTGTCACCACCGATTGCAGGTTGGACAATTGCTGGTCGAGATAGGCGCGCAGCCGGTTCAGCTCTTCTTCGTCGGCAAGCTCGGTTGCGGTGATGGTCTCGTCATATTTGGTCGACCAGATTTTGTAATCGCTTTGCGGCAGATGGTCCCAATTGCGGCGTTGCGGGGTGACGGGCTGCATGCCGTCATCGCCCATTTCGCCGTCGGCACCGTCCTGATCGTCCATATCCTCGCCGTCATAATCGGCCTCGGTTTCCTCGCCTTCGCCCTGTTGCGGTTCGGCGCGCGCTTCGGCTTGGCCAGCTTCGCCTTCGCCATCATCGTCGCTGTCGCCATCTTGGTCTTGGCTGTCCTCGGCATCGTCGCCGCCTTCATCGGCATCGGACGGGTCGACGTCGCCTTCGGTCAGGTTTAGATGCTCCAACATCGATTGCGTAAGCGCGGCAAATGCACCCTGATCGTCAAGCGCGTGGGCAAGCGCATCAAGATCGCTGCCTGCCTTTTCCTCAATCCAGCCGCGCAGCATATCGACGCCCGCAACCGCCGCGTCAGGTATCGGCGCGCCCGTCAGGCGTTCGCGCACGATAAGCGATAAGGCGGTCGAAATCGGGACTTCGTCGGCGGATTGGGCGCGGCTGATCGGGTCGGTGCGCAATTTGAGTTCAAGCGCGTGACCCAGATTTGCGGCGATGCCCGCCATATTGCGGGAACCCAATGCCTCAACGCGCGCATTTTCGACGGCATCAAATGCAGCGCCAGCAATGACTTCGGATGGACGCAAGGCGGCATGGCGTGCGGCATTATGATGCTTGAGCTTCAGTGAGAAGCTGTCGGCAAAGCCACGTGCTTCGGCGACTTGGTCAGGCGGCAACAACCGGCCGGGCATGGGCACTTTAAAGTTTTTGCCCGCTTGTGTCGGCGCGTCGGCGGTGAAGGCCAGTTCAATCTCCGGCTCATGCGCGAGCGCGCGGGCCGTGCCGGTCAGGACGTGTTTGAACTGTTCCAGTGGAGATTCGTTCGCCATCAATCCGCCACCCGCTTACATGCCGCTGCAATGTCTGCTTTCGTCGGCTTAACCGGCGCGCGCAGCGTGAAGACATGCGCCTGCGCGGTCGCAACGCGATCGTCGGTTGTCCGCGTGCCATTCACGACCGCCGCAAAATCCTTGCACACGGCAAGGCTGCGCAAATAATCGCTATGGCCAGCGCCGCCGCCCGATAGGTCGGTGGTATCAATGATAGTAAAGCCGGTTTTGGCAGGCTCGGTCTGATATTTGGTCTTGCTCGCAAAGCAACGCTGCGGCAGCCCTTGGGCTTTCAATTCCTTGGCTTCGAACGGACTGAAGCAATAAGGTGACCCCAGCCGCGGATAGCCATGCACAGCGCGCGACACGGCAAGGGCGCGGTCGTTGAGTGATGCGTAGACGGTGACGCGGCGGTCGTTATTGACGCGGCGGGCGGCCAACACTTCTTCTGCGATATCGCGTTCGAAATCTTCACGATCAACATCAGGCGACGCCAATATGATATTGGAAATATTGCTGGAATCGGCATTGGTCGATGTGCGGTCGACATAGTCCACGGCAGGGGTGACAAGCCGCGCGCCAAGCGAATGCGCGACAATGACGATTTCCTTGGCCCATTTGGCGCGCGCCAATTTGGTCAGGAAGTTCCGGAAATTGCGCTCGTCCCAATACATGTTGGTTTCATCAACGGCGTAGCTCAACAAATTGCCCTGCGATGGCCAGCTATAATGGATAATCGGGCCGTCAAAATTGCTCATCGCGCCAATCTGGACGGCGTCGCGGGCGGTGGTTTGCAATGTTTCGCGATAGCCATGCACATATAAAAGGACGCGGCCGTTGCGCAGGTTCGCGGCGTCACGCAGGCCATCCCACCATGCGTCTTCCGGCTGAAACGCGACCGGCACCACCAACTGCTTGCCGCCCTTGGCGGGCTTGATCTTTTCTGGCGGCGAGAAGCGGCCAAATCGAACGCGGTCGGCGCGATGGTTGGTCAGTTTAATAGTATCGCCGCGGCAATCGGGCAGGCGGCTGGTGACGATGAAATAATCTTTTCCATTGACCGATGCGCTGTCATTTTGCGCCGGGTTACAGCGCGGGTTTTCCGCCAGCACATTGTGGGGAATGTCGCCATATTCGACAGCCACAGTGCAGCCAGCCAGCAGCATCGGCAAAAGGAGAAGGGGAGCTTTGCGCATTATTTCCCTTTAGGATTGGCTGCGCGCCATGCCTTTACCGCGTTGAGAGCGCCGGAGACATGCCCCTTCACACCCAGTTCGGAATAGGCGAACAACACCTTTCCATCAGGCGCAATCACATAGGTCGTGCGGTTCGTGCCGCCCATGATGGGCAGGCTGACCTTGTAGTTTTTGATGACCGGTTTGGACGCGATGCCCACGGTGAATTTGTTGCGGCATGCCTCAACCGAAAAACGCTTCAACGTGTCGATATTGTCCGCCGACATGCCAATGATGGATGCGCCATAGGCGGCAAAATCATCAGCCGCTTCCGAAAATTCATGCGCCTCGACGGTGCAACCCGATGTAAATGCCTTGGGATAGAAATATAAAACGACAGGGCCGCGTTTCAGGGCCTTGTTCAAATTATAGGTATATACGTCGCCCGCCAAAACAGCCTGCGTGGTGAAATCGGTCGCGCGTGTGCCGGGCTTGAGCGCCGCGAATGCAGGCGATGCGCTCAGTGCGAGCGCCAGAATAAGAGCAGTGCGTTTCATAAATTGTCCCTTCAACGGTGTTTCGGCGAAATGGCCAATATGCTTATAACTTTCCAACGACGCTTTCGGGCAAATCCTGACCAAAGACGCGCTGATAATATTCGGCGACCAAAGCGCGTTCGGCATCGTCACATTTGTTGAGGAACGACAGGCGGAACGCAAAGCCGACATTTTTGAAAATGGCGGTGTTTTGGGCCCATGTGATGACGGTCCGTGGGCTCATGACGGTCGAAATATCGCCATTGATAAAGCCCTGACGCGTCATTTCGGCGACCTTCACCATGTTGGCGACGGTCAAGGCATCGGTGCCCGATGCCTTGGCCAAAACGATTTCGCTTTCGACCTGCGCGGGCAGATAGTTGAGGCCAACGACAATGTTCCAACGGTCCATCTGACCCTGGTTGATCGCTTGCGTGCCGTGATACAGCCCGCTTGTGTCGCCAAGGCCAACGGTGTTGGCGGTCGCGAACAGGCGGAAATATGGGTTCGGGCGAATGACGCGGTTCTGGTCGAGCAGCGTCAACTTGCCCTCGGTTTCCAACACACGCTGGATCACGAACATCACGTCCGGACGGCCAGCATCATATTCGTCGAACACCAAAGCAGTCGGTGTCTGCAGCGCCCAAGGCAACAGGCCTTCGCGGAATTCCGTGACTTGCTGCCCGTCGCGCAGAACGATCGCATCGCGGCCGATAAGGTCGATACGGCTGATATGCGCGTCGAGGTTGATGCGGATGCACGGCCATTTCAAACGCGCGGCGACTTGTTCGATATGCGTCGATTTACCTGTGCCGTGATATCCCTGAACCATCACGCGGCGGTTGTGCGCAAAGCCAGCAAGGATCGCGAGCGTGGTGTCGGGGTCAAAGACATAACTGTCGTCGGCATCGGGCACGCGCTCATCGGCAACGGAAAAGGCAGGGCATTCCATATCGACATCAATGCCGAACATTTCGCGCACGCTGACGGTTTTGTCAGGGGCAGCTAAAATGGTCGTGTCGCTGCTGTTGGGCTGGATATTTGGAATGTCAGTCATGTCGTTCTCGTCAAATAAAGGCGGGCGATGTTTTAAGGTGCGTATAGGCAGCAATGACGTCTTGCAAAGCCTTTTCATAAGACCGGTTGCCGCCATTTTTGTCGGGATGATAGGCGCGGACCTTGGCCGAATAGGCACTACGTAAGGCGCGCCTATCCGCATCCTCGCCAAGCCCTAGCGTCTTGAGCGCTTTGCGGTCCTCAGGTGACAGGAACTGCCCGTCGGCGCGTTCCTTGGGCATGCGTGATCGGAAGCGTGTGGATCTGGCATCCAGCGGGTCTTTAAAGTCCGCCCATTTGGGCGGCGAATCGACGCTGCCGTTGGCACGAAAGGCACGGGTTTCGTTCGGCCAGACGTTGATAGGGCTTTGCGCCTCCATAATTTCTTCGGCGGTCATGCCCGCGAACCAGTTATAGGCTGCATTAAACTGCCGCACATGTTCAAGGCAAAGATATTGATAGTCGCCGGGGCCATTGGCCGACGCGCGCTGGCCATGCGGGTCAGGCGCACGAAATTCGCCTGCCTCACGGCAGTGCGGATGCGCGCAATGCCGCTGTGCACCGCGAACGCGGCCGTGAAATCGGTCAAAGGGCTGCCGCGAATCCATAATTCCCCTTGGCGAAAAACTGCGGATATGGGAATACAGAGCTTATGGAAAAAGGCCCTGCACATATTGAAATGGAAACGCTGCTGACGGCAGCATTTGCGCCCACGCACCTCGCGGTCATCAACGACAGCGCAAAACATCATGGCCATAGCGGTGACGATGGCTCGGGTGAATCGCACTTCACCGTGGAAATAGAGAGCACTGCATTTGCAGGCGTATCCCGCGTGATGCGGCAGCGGATGGTGAACAAGGCGCTGGGGGATATTCCGGGCACGCGCGTCCACGCACTGGCGATCAAGGCCCGTGCACCGGGCGAATAGCCGCTAGCCTCAAGCGGAAACGAAACGATGGTCCAATGCGGGAGAGACGAAAATGCCAAAGCTGACCTATGCCGTTCTGTTCGCCGGCCTATGCGCGTCATCAGCGCACGCAGCCGAAACGACGGTCAATCGTCCCAAAGTTTATAGCGACATCGTTGCGTGCCGTGCCTTGGCAGATGCCGCTGCGCGCTTGCAATGTTATGACGCTGCCAGCAAGTCGTTGGAAGAGGCAACCGAAAGTCGGCAGGTCGTGTTGCTCGATCAAGTCGACGTGCGCAAGACCAAGCGGTCGTTATTTGGTTTCTCTTTGCCCAAAATTCCGTTCTTCGGCGAAAGCGACGAGGAGCAGGACGAAGAGTATAAGCAGATCGAGGGCGAGATCGAAGATATTCAAGCACTTAGCAACGACCGATATCAGTTTGCGGCAAAAGACGCGGGCACATGGCAAACTACCGAAGGCAGTTGGCTCATTCTAAAGAACGGGCAAAAGTTTAAAATCAAACGTGGCGCGGTTGGCAGCTATATGCTTGTGGTTAACGGCAGAGCGATACGCGTTAAGCGCGTTAACTAAAGGCCAATTTGGCGTATGTTATGCCGAAGCGAACCGTCGAGATGTTCCACGTGCGCGCCGATTTCCTGCAATCAAAATGGGCGTGTTGGCGTTTAGAAAAATACGCGGTCCAACACTTATCGCAATTCTAGAAGGCAAATCATCATGACCGAACAAAAGCATCACCGTTTTCCGCTTTCAACCGGGATTGAAATGGATGCGTTTACGGCAGGCGATCCCGCCAATCCTGCGATCATATTCTTGCACGGATTTCCGGAATCGCACCGCACATGGCGGCACCAGATGGCCCATTTTTCGGACCGGTTTTTCTGCATCGCGCCCGATCAGCGCGGCTATCGCAATTCATCAAAGCCGCAAAATGTCGATGCTTATACCGCCGACAAGCTGACCGCGGATATCTTTGCCTTGGCCGACGCGCTTGGCATCCACAATTTCATCATTGCGGGGCATGATTGGGGCGGTGCGATTGCATGGAGTGTTGCACTCAATGGGCAGCCGGGCGGACCCAACCCTGCATGGGCAGGCCGCGTGACGCGGGCCATCATCGCCAATGCGCCGCATCCCTATCTGTTCCAGCGGCTGATGATTAACGACATGCAGCAGCGGGCAGCCAGCCAGTATATCCGTGCGTTCCGTGACCCCGCCAATGATGCTTTGGTGCGTGAGGCTGGGCTAACCGGTCTGATGCGGAAGACAGTTAGCTGGGATAAGCCAAGCGCAATGGAGCCCGAAGAGCGGGCTGCGTTGCTGAAAGATTGGCAAGACCGCGATGCGTGTTTTGGTATGCTCAACTGGTACCGCGCATCGGCATTATATGTGCCCGCGATGGATGAAGATGCCGAAATGCCTGCTTTTGCCGCAAGCGACTTTCCGAAGCTGATGACGCCGACGCTGGTTGTCTGGGCGATGGATGACCTCCCGCTGCCCGCAAGCAACATCGACGGCATCGAAGCATTGGTGCCACATGTGACAATTGCACCCGTCGAGGATTGCGGCCATTTTGTCATCTGGGAACGGCCGGACGCGGTGAATGCGGCCATGGAGCAGTTTTTAGGCTAACTGGCCCGCCACTGTACCCACGCGCCATGGGCCTGCGCTTCGGCCAGCAGGTGCCATGTATCGGGCCCGGGCCAATATTTGACCAACAGCTCATGTTTGAATGTCTCGCGGTTCGTTTCGAGCATGATCCACGCCAACGGACGTTCGGCGGTTGCATCTTGTCCTGCCGCTTCAATGGCCGCACGAATTTTCCGCCGTCTTTCTTCTTGTATATATTGCCAGACGATTGAGTGGTTAAAGATCCGGACGACATGCCGTTCTTGCGGTGCGGAAAGACGTTCCAATACCCAGTCTAGCGCATCTGCCTGCACAACATAGGGAGGCGACTGCGCAGCAAGCGCGATTGCGGCATCCATCCGCTCCAGTCGGTCTGCATTTTCGGGCCAGACATAGCTTTTAACCCGCAGCGCAGCGTCCACGTCCGACAGATCAACGGGTGCCTGATCACATCCGCTGATCTGCACGATTTCGACAGGTGCGTCGGGTGGCGGAGAACCTTCCCACTCCGGCTTTATCTGCATAAGCGAGTGCGCTGGCCCCGCGCTTATGCCGCCAAGGCCATAATGATAGCGGTCCATCATCGTATTGATACCGGCGCTGGCACCGATTTCGTTCAATTCGAATGTGCCGCCGATTCTTGGCGATAGCCAGAGCAAGGCAGCCATGAAGCTGGCGGAGCGTCCCGCTTCGTTGGTCTGTGGCGGACCATCAAGCCATGGCACTAACCGGGCATCATGGTCAGCGGTCACGGCAGTCAACACGGCGTCGACATCGGCTTGCGCGCTAATTTCGCCCTGATAAATCGGTGCCAGGCGGTCGTCCGCGCCGGTGAGGTGCAAATGATGAAACCCGCCAGCGAGCCGCAAGGGCATGGCGTCTTCAAGCGGAAGGCCGGGCCACTGCGCAATGCGTTGGCCGCACATGCTGTTGCCATGCATCAGCGCCAATTGCGCCTCTACTATGCAGGCGGTGATAGGCGCACCATTGCGCCGGCAGTGTTCGGCCTGCACCTTAATGCCTTCGGCAATACGGCTGTCATCCATAACACCCTTGCCAAAATCGTGCGACTTCATGGTTTCTGCCATATTGCCCTTTCTGTGCATGACCCCTAAAGCGCGGGCATTGTGACTGAACGCATCATCTTTGCAATCCCCAAGGGACGGATTCTCGACGAGGCTTTGCCGCTTATGCAAGCGGCGGGTATTGAGCCTGAGCCTGCGTTCTTTGACGATAGCAGCCGCGCGTTGCTTTTTGCGACCAACAATCCCGCGATCAGCATCATTCGCGTGCGCGCTTTTGATGTTGCGACCTTTGTAGCGCATGGCGCGGCGCATATTGGCATTGTCGGTTCCGACGTGATCGACGAATTTGATTATTCGGAGCTTTATGCGCCGGTTGATCTTGGCATTGGCCGCTGCCGCATTTCGGTCGCGATGCCGCGGGACGCCGTTGATGATGTTCAGGCTGGGCATATCCGCGTTGCCACCAAATATCCGGCGACCACGGCGCGTTATTATCATGCGCGCGGCATTCAGGCCGAATGCGTCAAGCTGAATGGCGCGATGGAGTTGGCGCCTTCGCTTGGCCTTTCGGGGCGCATTGTCGATCTGGTGTCGTCGGGCAAGACGCTCGCAGAAAATGGTTTGGTCGAAACGGCGATTATTTCGCAGGTTTCGGCGCGGCTGATCGTCAATCGTGCGGCGTTTAAAATGATGAGTGGCACTATTCCTGCGTTGGTGCAGGCGTTCCGCGAATTGTCGGGCGCACGTGCAGCGGCTTAACGCATCCGACGCGGGCTTTGCTGACGCATTTGATGCGCTGGTAAATGGCCGGCGTGAGGCGGATGCCGACGTCTCCAGCGTTGTCACGCAAACCATCCGCGATGTCCGTGCGCGCGGCGATGTGACTTTGGCCGAAATGACCCAGCGTTTTGACGGCTTTGACCTGAATGCCGCGGGTTGGCAAATCGATGCCGCCCAGTGCAAGGCGGCCTATGAGGCCCTCGCGCCGGATTTGCGCGATGCGTTGACGCTCGCGGCAAAGCGGATCGAGGCCTATCATAAGGCGCAATTGCCCGAAAACCGGGACTATCGCGATGCCGACAATGTCCGCTTGGGCGCGCGTTGGTCAGCGGTCGATGCGGCAGGGGTCTATGTCCCCGGTGGCCGTGCCGCCTATCCATCGTCGGTGCTGATGAATGCCATTCCTGCGAAGGTCGCGGGGGTGGAGCGCATTGTCATGGTCACGCCAACGCCCGGCGGAGAGACCAACCAAGCCGTTATGGCGGCGGCCTATCTGGCTGGAGTCGACGAAATCTGGCGCGTGGGCGGCGCGCAGGCGATTGCGGCGCTCGCTTATGGCACGGAGCGTATTCGCGCCGTTGATGTCATTACCGGCCCCGGAAATGCATGGGTCGCCGAAGCCAAGCGTCAGCTATATGGCGTCGTTGGTATTGATATGGTTGCTGGCCCATCCGAAATATTGGTGGTTGCAGACGCGAAGAATGATCCTGAATGGATCGCCGCGGACCTGTTGAGCCAAGCCGAGCATGACCCGACCAGCCAGTCGATCCTGTTCACCGACGACTCCGGTTTTGCCGACAGTGTCGCAAAAGCCGTTGATGCCCAGATTGCAACGCTCGCAACCGGCGCAGTCGCGCGGCAGAGCTGGGATAATTTCGGTGCGATAATCCTCGTCGACGATCTGGAAGGCGCGATGCCACTCGTTAACCGGTTGGCGGGTGAGCATTTGGAGCTTGCGGTGGATGATGACCGCGCCGAACGGCTTTTCGATCTGGTGCGGCACGCAGGTTCGGTTTTCTTGGGCCGTATGACGCCGGAGGCGATTGGCGATTATGTTGCCGGGCCAAACCATGTGTTGCCCACCGGACGCCGCGCGCGATTTGCGTCGGGCCTGTCGGTGCTCGATTTCATGAAGCGCACCAGTTTTATCGCGCTCGATAAAGCCGCCATCAATGCTATAGGCCCAGCAGCGGCTACGCTTGCCGATGCCGAAGGTTTACCCGCCCACGCGGCGAGTGTCAGGAAAAGATTATGAGTGCCAATAACGCAAGTTCGAAATCAAAATCTCGTTCGGCAGCGCGTCTGGCCTCGGTGCAGGCGCTTTACCAGATGGATATGGAAAATATCGGCATTGCGCGCCTATTGAATGAATTTCATGACCATCGTTTGGGGCAGGAAATTGAAGACGCGCAATATGCGGACGCCGATGCCGACTTTTTTGACGACGTGGTGTCCGGCGTGGACGCCCGCCGCGAAGAGATTGATTTGCTGGTTGATGCAAAGCTTGGCGAACAATGGAAGATGGGGCGTCTGGACAAGACGATGCTTCAGCTGTTGCGTTGCGGTACCTATGAATTGATTGCACGTCCTGATGTTCCGACGGCGACGGTGATCGACGAATATCTCGACGTTGCACACGCCTTTTTCGACAAGAAAGATGCGAAATTCGTCAATGGTTTGCTGGATGCCGTGGCGAAAGATGTCCGGGCATAGGCCAATTATCGTCGTCCTGAACTTGTTTCAGGTCCACATGCCGTGGTTGCTTGTTATCCCGAAACATGTTCGGGATGACGAACTGGAATATTTATGACCACCGAATCCGCCTTCATCAATATATTGCGCGGCTTTGCCAAAGACCCGGCAGCGCGCGGGCTTTTGGATGACGCTGCGGTCGTTGAAGTGGGCGACAGCTGCCTGATCATCACGCACGACATGATGGCTGAAGATGTGCATTTCAAATCCAATGCAAATCCCGCCGATGTCGCATGGAAACTGGTCGCGTCGAACCTGTCAGACCTCGCGGCGAAGGGAGCTTGGCCCATTGGCGTGCTACTTGGCTTCATGCTTGGTGATGATGATTGGGACCGTGCGTTTGCCGCCGGTCTGGAGAAAGTGCTTGGCCATTATGGCGTTGCCTTGCTTGGCGGAGATACGGTTTCCAACCGTGGTGACAAGCGCGCGCTTGGGCTAACCGCGCTTGGTATTGCGACACATCGCCCCGTGCCCTCGCGCGCGGGTGCTCAGGTAGGCGACATACTGTACGTCACCGGAACATTGGGCGATGCACTGGCCGGATTTGAGCTGATCGATGCCGGCTTTGACGAGGTTGGCCCGCTTGCCGACGCCTTCAACCGGCCACAGGCGCGCTTGTCCGAAGGGCAAAAACTTGTGCCATTTGTTCATGCGATGATGGACATATCGGACGGGCTTTTGATCGATGCCGAGCGAATGGCGACCGCCAGCCAGCTGGGGATTGAAATCGACCTGGCGTGCATTCCATTGTCTCCTGCTTATGTCAGCTATCGCACAGACAGTCTGGAAAGCCGGATGCAGGCGGCAAGTTGGGGTGATGATTATGAACTTTTGTTCTGCGCGCCGCCAAATGTCGGCATAAATGTCGAGGCGACCGCTGTCGGACGCGTGATTGCGGGCGGGGGGCTCACATTGTACCACGGTGATGAGCCGGTGAAATTGCCGCCGACGCTGGGTTATCAACACCATTGAGTGAACTGGCGGAAATGGCGGCGTTTAAGGGTTGCCATGTCTGACGATGCCGCCTTATACCCCTACGGCTTGCAGTTCTCGAGAGGAGAATGGCAACAGGAGTTGTTTTTACAAACAGGAGGGGAGAGATAATTTCATGTCTCTGACTATTATTGCAATAATATGCGGGTTGCTTGCCGTCGTGTACGGTTTTGTAACCAGCCGCCAGGTGCTGGGCGCCTCGGCTGGCAATGAAAAAATGCAGGAAATCGCCGCGGCTATTCAGGAAGGCGCAAAAGCCTATCTTGGCCGTCAATACCGGACCATCGCCATCGTCGGCGTTGCTGTTGCGGTGCTTGTGGCGGTGTTCCTTGGCGTCATTCCAACCGTTGGCTTCGTCCTCGGTGCGGTGCTTTCGGGCGTTGCGGGTTATATCGGGATGAACATCTCGGTCCGCGCAAACGTCCGTACGGCGGCTGCGGCGCAAACCGGGCTTCAGGCCGGTCTGACCATGGCATTCCGCGCAGGGGCGATTACCGGCATGCTCGTGGCTGGCCTTGCCTTGCTCGCGATTGCCGTCTTCTTTTGGTATCTGACCGATGTCGCGATGATGGCACCGAACAGCCGCCCCGTAATCGATGCGCTGGTGGCATTGGCATTCGGCGCGTCGCTGATTTCGATCTTCGCACGTTTGGGCGGCGGTATCTTTACCAAGGCCGCTGACGTCGGCGCTGACCTTGTTGGTAAGGTTGAGGCTGGAATTCCCGAAGACGATCCACGCAACCCTGCGGTTATCGCCGATAACGTTGGCGACAATGTTGGCGATTGCGCGGGTATGGCGGCTGACTTGTTCGAAACATATGTCGTCACCGTTGGTGCGACGATGGTTTTGATCGCGCTGCTGGTACAAGGCGTAACGGACACTGGATTGTTCATGAACCTCATGAGCTTGCCGCTGTTGATTGGCGGCGTGTGCGTTATCACATCGATCATCGGAACCTATTTCGTCCGTCTTGGTGGCGGCACGAACATCATGGGCGCAATGTACAAGGGCTTCCTTGTAACAGCTTTGCTTTCGGTTCCTGCGATCTGGTTTGCGATCAGCCATGCGCTTGGCGGCATGGAAACGGATGTTGGCGGGTTCACCGGCCGGACATTATTCTATTGCTCGCTTTTGGGTCTCGTCATCACTGGCCTGATTATCTGGATCACCGAATATTATACCGGCACCAATTACCGTCCGGTCCGTTCGATTGCGAAGGCATCGGAAACGGGCCACGGCACCAACGTTATTCAAGGTCTGGCAATCAGCCTTGAATCCACCGCGATGCCGACGATTGTGATCTGCGCAGGTATCATCATCGCCTATCAGCTTGCGGGTGTTATCGGCATTGCATTTGCGGCAACCGCCATGTTGGCATTGGCCGGTATGGTTGTGGCGCTTGATGCTTATGGTCCTGTTACCGACAATGCCGGTGGTATTGCCGAAATGGCTGGCCTTGATGAATCGGTGCGTGAAAAGACCGATGCACTGGATGCCGTTGGCAACACCACAAAGGCTGTGACCAAGGGCTATGCCATCGGTTCGGCTGGTCTTGCAGCCCTTGTGCTGTTCGCAAGCTACACCGCCGACCTTCGGGAATATTTCCCCGATCTTCAGGTGAATTTCAGCCTTGAAAACCCCTATGTCATCGTCGGGCTGCTGCTCGGCGCGCTTCTGCCGTACCTGTTCGGTGCGATGGGCATGACTGCGGTTGGCCGTGCGGCGGGTGAAGTGGTGAAGGACGTGCGTGACCAGTTCGCGAACGACCCCGGCATCATGACCTTCAAGTCCAAGCCAAATTATGCCCGTACCGTTGACCTTGTTACCAAGGCTGCAATCAAGGAAATGATTATTCCTTCGTTGCTGCCCGTACTGACGCCAATTGCGGTATATTACGTCATCACGGCTGTTGCAGGTCAGGCAGAGGGCTTTGCGGCGCTCGGCGCGCTCCTGCTCGGCGTGATTGTGGGCGGACTGTTCGTTGCTATCTCGATGACCTCGGGCGGCGGCGCATGGGACAATGCCAAGAAGTATATCGAAGACGGCAACCATGGCGGCAAAGGTTCGGAGGCCCATAAGGCAGCCGTTACCGGCGACACCGTTGGTGACCCATATAAGGACACCGCTGGTCCAGCCGTAAACCCAATGATCAAGATCACGAACATCGTGGCCTTGCTTCTGTTGGCGGCATTGGCCCATGGTGCCATGTAATACTTAACCGCATTAACGGTTTAAAAAACCCCGCCGGAAGCGATTCCGGCGGGGTTTTTCGTGCTCGTGGGCTTCATTTGTCGAAAAAGTTCGACACAGTATTTTGTCTTGCTTGCGTCTCTTTTCATCAAACGTATAACGCGTTTTTTACCATATATTTGCTGGGGAGCAGAGACTGTGAATAAGGTGATTTTGACGGCATTACTCGTAAGTGCCGCCCTTCCTTTTAGCGCGGCAGCACTGGCTGCGGATACCGGAGCCGGCTCTGCGCCGGTCACGGCAGCTGCCATGCAGGCGACGGATGCCCGAACAATCGTCGTGAATGCGCCACGTGGCCGGGTCGACACGGCTGTGTTTGGAAAGCGTCCGTTCATGCGTTCTCCGCGGTTGTCGCCGGACGGTACCAAAATCGCTGTGATGATGACCAAGGATGGTGTCGATAACCTGGGTTATATTGATGTTACCAAGCCCGGATCTGCGCCGATATTCTTTGCCCAGGCAGAAGAATTCCGTGAGGCAGGCGATCGCACCATTGGTTCATGGCGCTTTGTCGGCAACCGCACGATCGTTTTCACCGTTGCGTCACGTGAAATCCTTCAAGGTCGTCGCTCTGACGTCTCCCGTTTGGTGTCTTTTGATCTGGAAACCAAAAAAATCAGCCCGCTGGCTTGGGATGGTGCGGGCGGAAGCGGCGCGAATATCCTGTTCATCGATAATGAAAAGGAGACAATACTGGTTTCGCGCGATGTCTTGAAAGACATGAGCTACAGCGGAAATCCGGAAGTTATCGAGGTCGATGTCCGCTCTGGCAAATTCAAGACGGTCATGCGCCCCAATGTTGAGGTCCGCAGCTGGTTGGTCGATGGCAAGGGTGTCATCCGCGCCGGTGTTGGCAGTGATGGCGATAGCGGTAAGCAACGCCTGATGTATCGTTCCGATGCCAGCGGGACGATGAAAACCGTTTCGAATGAAGCCGACACAACATTTACGGGCACGCAGATCACACCGGATATTTTCCTGGATGAGCCCGACATGGCCATCGCAACAAGCAACAAGGACGGGTATCGCAAGGTCTACAAGGTCAACATGAAGACGATGCAGATTGTTGGCGAACCTATATTTGGCGTCAAAGGCTATGATGTTGACGGGCCAATTGCCAACAAGGACCGCAACCAGCTTGCCGGCGTATCGTACACGAGCACGAGAGACCGTACGCGCTGGTTTGATCCCCGTTTGGCCGAAGTGCAAAAGCTGATGGACGAAGATTTCGGCCGCGGGAATGCGCAAATTATTTCTACGAACGTCGGCGATACCAAAATCCTGATGCTCATCGCGAACGTCGATGCGCCAGGTGGCTATTATCTGTTTGATACAGAGACGGGTAACCTGAACCTCCTTGGCTGGGCGCACCCTGTGCTTAAGGATTTCCAGATGAATCCAACCGATTCCATCCGGTATAAGGCGTCCGACGGTATGGAAATCGAAGCGGTGGTGACTTTTCCACGCCACCGGCCGCATCGCAAGAATTTGCCCGTCATTGTTATGCCACATGGCGGCCCTTTCGGCGTGCGGGACCAGGAGGAATTCGGCTTTTTCCCATGGCATCAGGCTATGGCAGAGCTTGGCTATGTCGTCATTCAGCCAAATTACCGTGGCTCGGGTGGCTATGGTAAGGAATTCGTCAAGGAAGGCCGCAAGCCCAATGGTTATGGCTTGCGTATGCAGGATGACTTGAACGACGCGTTGACATGGTTTGGCCAATCCGGACTGATTGACCCGAAACGCGCCTGCATGATGGGCTGGTCCTATGGCGGATATGCGACAGCGCGTGGTGCGCAGCGCGATCCGGACAAGTGGAAATGCGCCATTGCAGGCGCAGGCGTCTATGACTTCCCGATGATGAAAGCCTATGACACGCGTTCATTTGGTGATTTCGGTGCAAATTTCCAAGCGACGGCAGATGACCTCATCGGCATTTCGTCGGCACGCAACACCAACGGACCATGGTCGCCTATCTTGATCGTCGCCGGATTGCGCGATGCGCGTATTCCCATTGAACAATCGCGCACACTCGTGTCGCGGTTAAAGGGTTCGGGCAAGACAGAGGGCGTCGATTTCCGCTATGTTGAACAGCCCAAGGGCACGCACAATTTGCCATATGAAGATGTGCATATTGAATGGCTGAAAGAGGCAGAGGCTTGGGCCGAACGTTTCAACCCGGCCTATATCGCATCTGACCCGGACAAGGCACCGCCGGTAACGGTCACCCTTGCATCCAAATAAGCTGAAAAAAACCATAACGAATGGGCCGTCCTGCAAGGGGCGGCCTTTTTCGTTGGGCATTAGCGTTTTGTTTGCCACTATCTGCTTGGGCACCGACATTGGGGCAAGCAGAAGCCCGCGTTTAAAGCCGCTTTCTAAAGCTCAGTTCAAACACACGGCCACGCGGGTCGATATATCCCGGCTGATATCCCAGCGGCACATTGCCGTTCTGGTCACGCACATCGATAATGTCGTTCAGGATGTTTTCGACACGGAATGTCACGCGGCTGCCCTTTAGGAACGGCAGTGCCTTCACAACGCGTGCCTGTTGGTCGAGGTTGACGAACAGGAATGTATTGATCGCTGCAAGGTCGCTGAAGCGCAGATCATTGCTGCCGGGCAATCCGGTGCCATTGGCGGTCGTACCGCTCTTGTACGTGCCCTGCAGGCGCAAACCAAAGCCCTTGTGGAACATACCGCCCGAAAGCTCGACCTCATGCCGTG
>VFQS010001167.1_pt1 | contig 25013 bp, 21 predicted proteins | sample 3512361 | NCBI WGS metagenome assembly VFQS01 (sample SAMN10412375, study PRJNA504923) | tailings metagenome | isolation source: Relicate 1 Philex TSF3 active mining | place: Philippines
ATTTTGAATAACAACAATGTACTAACTAATTATTAATTCTCAGTAAAAATAAAAGAGACCTTTTAAGTCTCTTTTGCTTTATTTTTTGATTCTTTATTCAATTGATACAATTGAAATCTTGAAGGAATATGCTTTATCAGATTTTGGATTTGGATGGTTAGTATAAATTTTATTGTAATGGGTAGGCCTAATATCATAGATTGTGGATATAAGATCTTGAAATTTCCATACAGATATTTCATCACATTCAACAGGTATAAAAGTGTCGATAACTTCAGAATAACCTCGATCGAATAAACCCATTATAGTAGATTTATTTACTTTGTAATTTCTGTACACTTCATATTTAACAGTATAAAACAAAGATTCACCAACTACATCGGGTAAGTTTTTATATTTAAGATTAAAATTATAGGTTGGCCATCTCCAATCTTCTGCTCTGTGCTTTATTTTTGTAACATTAGTAATTTTAATAGTTACTATTTTATGAACAACTTCAGGAGGTGAAGGCGGAACAACAGTTGGAGTAGGTATAGCTGCTTTTGTATCCAGTTCAGCTGCTTTTGCTTCTAACTCTTTTTGTTTTTGTAATAAGGTAGCTTCTAATTGTTTTAGTTCTTGTTCCTTAGCTAATAATTGTTGGTCAACTACTTTTGGTTTTTCTATAACTGTTTCCTCTTTCTCAGGTTTAATCGTATTTTCGGTTTTATTACCAACAGATTTAAGACTACCTGTCCATTTTCCCTTCATAGGTCCTTCTTCTATTCCTTTTTTCCATTTCGCTTCGAAACCATTTTCAGAAAAGGTAAAATCCATTAACCCTTTAGCTTCATTTACTTGAAAAATTGATTTTAAAATATTTCCTTCAAGTTTACCTGAAACATTTCCTGGAACCTTATTTCCTTTAATCTCGTAGGTAGCTTCTACTTTATTATTTCCAGCGTCTTTAAAAACAATGGTTCCTTGACCGTCGTTTATAGAATAGGTTTCATTATATTTTATCATGTCAAATTTATTTTATTTAAAAGTATTATTTTATTTAATATAAAGGTTTAAATTCTAGATGTTTATATTGATTTTTTTCTAAATCTCCAATTTGGCTTAATCTATACTTTTTATACCACTTTAAGCCACTTTCGTTGTAACGAGTTGATTTTATTTAAAATACTCTTGATAAAAATCTTTGTAAATTTCTAAATTTTTGTTCTCAAAAAGCACTTTTAAGTTATCTTGAGAAATCATATAGATTGGAAGTTCAGTATATTCTTTGATTGATTTGGTATCTGCTTTAAAAGCTTTTATATAAGCGTCACCTTCTGTTTGAGTAAATGATTTTAAAATTATTACACTTTGATCAGATTCGTATAATTTAGAACTCACAGTAATATCCATTTTTTCAAATGTTTCATCGTTGAATGACGAAATTTTATTTTTTGCTGTGTTAGAATTACTGTTTTTATCTAAAAATAAAATAATCCAAAGTTGCTCTCCCTCTTCATACGTAAAAGGGAATTCTTTTTTGAAAACAATAGGTTCGTATTTTGAATATCCTTTCTGTAGTATATCCGCCATTTCTTTTGCTTTTTTTGCTTCGGAAGTGCCAGGATATGAATTAATTAATTCATTTAAAATCGGAGAGATTGACTTTTTATCCTCCGTAGAAGCAGCAGTTGCCATCGCTCTTAACAATAAGAATTTTACTTTCATTGTTTCTTGAGGATTGGATTCAGCTTGTTGACAAGCAACGATAACTTCAGCGTAATTTTTTTGCCTATATTTTTCAAGGATGGATAGGTAGTATGCTTCGTTTTGTTTTTCTTGTTCTTTTTGTTTAATAAAGAAATTCGGATCACGTAGGTAGTTTGCGTAATCTGAATTTGGGTAATATGTTAAAATATAATTTCTATGGGGAACGGATTTACTAGCATCTTTTTCATTTATTTTATATAATTGAAAGGAAGCCAATAAATTATAATTAGTAGTAAATTTGCGTGAAAGTATGTCCTGAAAACATTCACTTGCTAATTTAAGTTCGTTTAATTGTTCTTTGTAAATTAAACCAGCATCATATTCTGCTGCAATTAATAATGCTAAAGAACTATCGATATCTTTTTGTGATAATGGTATTTTTTTAGAGAGGTATTCAACGGTTAATGTATCATTAGAAACTGTTGAATTTAGTTGTGAATTTATGTTTTTAGTAACTGTATCTTTTTGAGCTAAAATCATTTTATCACTTCGTCTCCAATCATCTTCATTTTCACGTACGCCCCAATTTTTTTTAAATTCACTAAAACCATCCGCTTTTGTTTTGGCATTATTCCAATACCATTTATTACTTGAGGGATTATTTTGTTCTTCAGCTAATTGTTTTGCAATTTTAGCTTGTAATTTTGCTTTTTCTTCTCGCTCTTTTCTCGCAGCATCTTCTTTAATTTTTTTAATTGTCTTTTTGATAAATGTTTCTCTATCTTTTTCAGACAATGAAGCAATTCGGAGTAAACTATCTTGTTTTTCAACGATGGTAACTAAATCTACTAATTTCTTCAGTTTCGTTACTTTCTTACGAATTTCATCACCGTTAGGGTAATTATCAGGCATTACATTAGCACAACTGTCAAAGTATTTTTGAGCTTTAACATATTCTTTATCTTGGTATGAGATTGTTCCTAATCGTTCGTAACTGACAGCTTGTTGTCTTTTATTTGTTGTAGAATAAAAAGTAGATTTGTGTAGAAGATTAATTGCTTCAGGTTTGTTTTTTTCCTGTATTGCAATATCTGCTAGAGCAAAATAAAGTTGATCTCTGTAATCAGCATTTTTTTCATCCTTTAGTAATTTGATTATTTCTTTTTTCACTCTTTCGTCACGACCTAAAAAAGCTCGGTTTATACGGGCATTGAATTGCATTTCAAAAGGAGTAGCAGCAGATTTAACTACTACATTGAAATGATTTTTAGCATTTTCTTGATTTTTATTTAGTGAATATAATTGACCTAATATAAAGTGAGCTCTAATTTTTTGTTGTTTGTTTTTCGTTGTTTTAATTGCTTTTTCAAGAGATTCAATAGCCCTTACATAGTCTTCGACAGCAATGTAAAAAGATCCTTTGACGTAGTAAAATTCAGATTTTAGTTCATTTGTAACTTTTGGCGGATTTTTAATCTCTTTTTTATCTTTTTTGGTAAAAAGCTTCTTTGTTTTTTGTAGAAAATTAAATTTATTTACGGACTCTTCTTTTTCCTGTTTATCAATGATTTCATCCATTTCAAGGATGAGATTACGAGCATCATTTTGTTTCCCTTGTGCAATTTTGTTTTTAATCAACCATATGCGAGCGATGTAGGTAGATTTATCATTTTTGAATAATTCTTTTACGAATTCAAAGTTTTTACACGAAACATCATAATCTCTTCGAAGAAAATACGCTTGACCAATCAGATTCCAATTTTCGTCTATCCAACGGTTGTATTCTACTTTTTTACCTTCAAGACGTTCCATAGAAGGCATGCAGTGATTACGAATTACCTTTGTACATTTAACAATCGCAGTATCTATTGCAGGCAACATCCCAGCAATTTCTTTATCATTAGGATTAGCTTCGATAGGTAAAATCGAATAAAAATCTTCTTTTTTGTTTTCTCGATACGTATTTAAAGAATTTTTAATTAATTCATTTGCATTAAAATACCCATTATATTTAGCTGTGGTACTATGGTATGTTCGATTGATAAATGTATTGTTTTCGGTAGAGCAACCTACTAGGAAAAATATTCCTAAAATTAGACTAATAAACAGAAAAACAAACTTTTTAATCAGCATTGAATTAAGTCAAAATGATATAACGCTGAAAAGAATATAATTATTGTATTCTTTTCATAGAGGTTAAAAATACAAGTTTCGAAGTGAATTACAAACTTATTCAAAGTTTTGGACTTTTAAATGTGGATTTCATTCAGAAAGAGTTTGAATTTCATTACTAAATACCTTTACCTTTGCAAAAAAATGAAATTATGGCTCACGTTGGAATTATTATGGGAAGCAAGTCAGACTTACCAATTATGCAAGAAGCAGCAACAATTTTGAAAGAACTTGGTGTTTCATATGAAATAAATGTTGTTTCTGCACACAGAACACCAGAATTGATGTTTGACTATGCAAAAAATGCTCATACTCGTGGGATTAAAGTGATTATTGCAGGTGCAGGCGGTGCTGCTCATTTACCAGGAATGACAGCTTCATTAACTCCACTACCTGTGATTGGTGTACCCGTAAAATCTAGTAATTCCATTGATGGTTGGGATAGTATATTATCTATTCTTCAAATGCCTAATGGAATTCCTGTTGCAACAGTAGCTTTAAATGCAGCAAAAAATGCAGGTATTTTAGCAGCAAAAATGATTGCTACTTCCGATGAAGCATTATTGCAACGACTTTCAGAATATATGGAAAGTCTTAAAAATGCTGTATTAGAAAGTGCAAAGGAGGTAAAGGCATAGAAACACCATAAATTTTTGTAAATTCGTTCTTTTATATTTCTTGGAATGAAAGTATTAGTAATCAATAAATCAGACAATGAACTTCCTGCATATGAGACGATTGGTTCAGCAGGGTTGGACATTCGCGCATTTATAGAGGAGACAATTACCTTAAATCCATTTGAGCGTAAATTAATCAAAACAGGTTTGTTTTTGGAAATACCCGTTGGATACGAAGCTCAAGTACGTCCTCGTAGTGGGTATGCATTAAAAAATGGAGTAACTGTTTTGAATTCTCCAGGCACTATTGATGCGGATTATAGAGGTGAAGTTGGGGTTATTTTGATTAATCTTTCTCAAGAAAAAGTAGAAATACATTCAGGAGATCGCATTGCACAATTAGTTTTTGCAAAAGTAGAACAAGCTGAATGGACTGAGGTTGAAACGCTTTCTGAAACCGAAAGAGGTGCAGGAGGTTTTGGTAGTACAGGTAAAAAATAAAAAAATGAAAGTAATTGTTCCTATGGCGGGAAGAGGTAGCCGCCTTCGTCCTCATACACTAACAACTCCTAAACCTTTGGTGCCAGTGGGAGGTAAACCAATTGTTCATCGTTTGGTTGAAGATATTGCTGCTGTGTGTGAAGATAAAATTGAAGAGATCGCATTTGTTATTGGTGATTTTGGTACTGAAGTTGAGCAAGAATTAATTGCAGTAGCTGAAAAATTAGGAGCGAAAGGAACAATTTGTTACCAAGATAAACCACTTGGAACTGCTCACGCTGTTTGGTGTGCTAAAGAATTATTAGATGGACCAGTAGTAGTTGCATTTGCAGATACGCTTTTTAAAGCTGATTTTAAACTAGATAGTTCTGTAGATGGCATTCTGTGGGTAAAACAAATCGAAGATCCATCCGCTTTTGGGGTGATTCAAATGAACGAAAGCGGTGCGATCGTTGATTTTGTGGAAAAACCTCAAACGTTTGTATCAGATTTAGCCATGATTGGAATTTATTATTTCAAAGAAGGAAAAGATTTATTGGCTGAAATTAATTACTTGCTAGATAATGAAGTAATTAAAAGTGGAGAATACCAGCTTCCTGATGCATTAAGACGCTTGGTAGAAAAAGGTCAAACATTCAAACCAGGAGAAGTAAATGAGTGGTTAGACTGTGGAAACAAAGAAGTGACAGTGTACACTAATCAAAGAGTATTAGAATTTGATAAAGAAAAGGGTTTAAATACCGTTGACAGTTCTGTTTCTCTAATTAATTCTGTTATTATTCCACCTTGTTATATTGGCAAAGATGTTATCCTTGAAAATGCTGTTGTTGGTCCACATGTTTCTTTAGGAAGTGGTACTAAAGTGAAAAACACTTTCATTACAAATACGATAGTACAAGAAAATTCGATCATATCAAATGCTAATTTAAAAGACTCAATGATTGGAAATTATGCTGCATACCGTGGTACCCCTTCTTATGTAAGCTTGGGTGATTATTCAACTATTGACTAAATGTTTAAAAATTTAACCTTCTTAATTTTACTGATTCTTGTTTTATCTTGTGGTAAATCAAAAGAGGTTGTTCAATTAAATTACAAAGAAAAATCTCGATATACGGAGATGTTTCACGAGGGTTTACGTTACAAGCAGAAAAAACAATTACAAAATGCAATTCATGTATTTGAGGCTTGTACAAAATTAAATCAATTTGATGACGCTCCGTTTTATATTTTATCACAGATATATCTCCAATTGGGTAAGAAAGAGCAATCTCTTGATTTATTAAAAAAAGCAGCTGAGATTGATCCAAAAAATCATTGGTATAAGGAAGAATTAGCTTTTTCGTATCGTGATTTATCAAAATATGATCAAGCAATAAATTCTTTTAAAGATTTATTAAAAAGTAACCCACAACATGCTGAGTGGTTGGCTTCCTTATCTGAATGTTATTTCAAAAACAATCAAATGAGCGAGTCTTACAAAACCATGGAAAAACTTGAACAGGTAATTGGTCAAAGTCCTGATATTTTTATTGAAAAATACCGAATTCTATTTTTTCAAAAAAAGTATGAACAAGGTGAAAAATTAATTTTAGAGGGGTTAAAAATTTTCCCAGATAATTCAGATTTACTATCCATTTTGGTAGATTATTATTTTGATAGCAAACAAGAAGATAAGGCATTAAAATTGCTTAAACAGTTATCAGAGGTCGATCCGAGTAACGGAAATGTTCATCTAACTTTAGCTCAGCATTACATGCAAAACAATGATTTGCAAAATACATTTAAAGAGTTAAAATTAGCATATATCTGTCCACAAATTACGCTTGAGAGTAAATCGAAGCTCTTGATGTATTTTTACGATACACAAGCTAAATTAGATAAAAATGTTCTCGAATTAGGTTCTATCCTAGTAGATCAATACCCAAATGAAGCCAAAGCACATACATTATTAGGTGATTTGTATATGAAAGATAATAATGAAGTGATGGCACTTGCTTCTTTCAAGAGGGCAATTGAATTAGATCCTTCAAAATATACAATCTTTGAACAAGTTTTGTTAATGGAATATGAGTTCCAGCAATATGAAATACTTTATAAAGATGGAATGAAAGCTATAGAATATTTTCCATCTGATGGTAAGTTTTTTTTACTAACAGGTACAGCAGCAAATCAACTAAAAAAGTATCAAGAAGCAATTGATTTATTGTTAGTTGGAAAGGATTTAATTATAAATAATCCAGCTTTAAAGGCAGAATTACTTGCTCAAATTGGTCAAGCTTATTTTAAATTAAGAAAACTACCTGAGGCGAAAAAAAATTATGATGAAGCAATTGAAATAGCACCGGGAAATACATTGAATTTAAACAACTATGCTTATTATTTAGCAATAGAAAAGACAGATTTAGAAAAGGCAGAAAAATATATCTTACAAGTTTTAGAACAGAATCCGAATGACTACCATTTTTTAGATACTTATGGGTGGGTTTTATTTCAAAAAGGTGATTTTATAAAAGCATTAGAAATATTTGAAAAAGCAGTAAATTCCAATCAAAAAGAGCCATTAATCAACGAGCACTTGGGGGATTGTTATTTAAAAGCTGGTAAATCAGATGAAGCTGTAAAATATTGGAAAAAAGCACTTGAATTAGGTTCTAAAAATTTAAGTTTACCTAAGAAAATAGAAAAGAAAATCTATTATGATCCTGCGTTTTAAAAATATATATCTATTGTTTTTAGTTGCGGGAATATTTTCGTGTTCTAAAAAAATAGTGGGTGAAATACCTGTAAAATTGGAACGAAAAAAAACGGAAGAATTAACACTTAAATTGGATAGTTTATCCAAACAAGTTCCAAACTCTTTTTATTCTAAAATAAGTACAAGATATACAGATACCAATCAAAATTTATCTTTCAAAACCTCAGTAACGATTTTGAAAGATAGTGTTTATTCTGCCTTAGTATCTTATGCAGGAATACCAATTATTAATGCTTATATAGACAAAGATTCACTTCAGTTCACAAATAAAAAAGATAAATGTTATACAAAAACTACCTTATTACATTTGAAAGAACAATTTGGAGTGTCATTTGATTTTCAAAACTTACAACAATTATTTCTTGGGTTACCCTTAAATTATCAAAGTACAGCTAAATATTATCAAATTCATAATCCATTTGATTACATTGTATCAAACTACAGAAAAAGAGAAATTAGAAAGTTAGAACGAAAAGATTGGGATGATTTCATTATTAAATATTATTTAAATCCTGATTTAAAGTCATTGAAGAAATTAGTCATAGAAAATCCTAAGGATAATAATATTATTGTGGTTAATTACTTAAAGTACCAATTTGAAAATGGATATCATATACCTTCGGAAGTATTTATTGACATTAAAACATATAAGAATCATCTTGAAGTTAGTTTAGAATATGATAAGGTAGAGATCAATGAACCGCAAGATATTTTCTTCACGATACCAGAAAATTATGACATTTGTAATTAAGTCTATATTTGTTTTTTTAATTTGTTTATTTTCAACCGTTTCTTTGGCTCAAAAAAACAGTGAAAAATTGAAACGAGAACAAGAAAAGCTTGAGAAAAGTATTTCTTTAACAAAAAGTTTATTGCGTAAAACAAAGAAAAATTCACAAGCTACAATTTCAGAATTACGCGTACTTGAAAACCAATTGAAACATAGAGAAGAATTGTTAACAAATTTTGAAGATCAAATCAAAGATGCAGAGATTCAGATAGTACAAAAAACTCAGCAAATAGATGATCTTGAGAAAAAACTAAAATTATTGGTTTTTCAATACCGTCATTTATTGATTTATGCCTATAAACACCGTAGTAAATCAGGACAATGGATGTATATCTTTTCTGCTAAAAGTTATAATGAAGCACTAAAACGTAAAAAATATTTAGAAAAAGTAGCTGAATTACAACGAAAACAAAAATTGTTAATTGAACAACATCAAAATTTGATTTCGAAAGAAAAAACTGAAATAGAGTCCGAAAAGAAAGAAAAAGAATTAATTGCCGACGAAAAACGAAAAGAGAAAGAAAATTTAGAAATCGATAAACGTACTAAGGAAACAAACCTAACGAAATTAAAGAAAGAAGAAACACGACTTGCGGCTGAAATGAAATTGAGTGAAAACAAAAAAATCATTCTGAAACAACGTATTCGTGAGGCTATAAATGCTGAAATAGCTGCAGATGAAGCAAAACGAAAGGCACGTGAAGAAAAAGAACGTAAGAAATTAGAAAAAGAGCGCTTAGCAAAAAATAATGCTACCAATTCAACAGGTACAACTACTTCATCATCAACTAAATCAAATATAAAATCAAATACTACCGTTACAGAAGATGAGCCGGAGGCAACAATAAAACGCCCGCTTACGATTACTGAAACCAAAGAAGTAGCTCTAAATCAAAATTTTGAAAGTAACCGAGGTCGTTTGCCTTGGCCAGTTTCAAGTGGTACAATCACGGAAGGATATGGAAAGAATCCACATCCAAAGATTAAGAATTTATATACTAATAACAACGGCATTGACATCAGTACGAATAGAGGTTCTTCCGTAAGAGCAGTATTTGAAGGTGAAGTTACAAGTGTACTTTCTATTCCAGGTGCTGGAAAAGTAGTTATCATTAAACATGGCAATTACAGAACAGTATACAGTAACCTACAAGATGTAAATGTAAGCGTTGGTAGCAAAGTAAAAACAAAGCAATCAATCGGTTCTTTATTACCAGATGATGACGATGTACTTTCTGTATCACATTTTGAAATACACCAAGTATTAAATGGTCAAATAAACAGAATGAACCCAACGAATTGGATAGCAAGATAAGATATGTTTACAGGAATTATAGAACAACTTGCCGTTGTTAAGAAAGTAGTAAAAGAAGCGGAAAATTTGCACGTAACTTTAGAGGCAGACTTTACTCAAGAATTGAAAATCGACCAAAGTGTTGCACATAATGGGATATGTTTAACTGTCGTACACATTGAAGGAAACGAATATACTGTAACTGCTATCCGTGAAACGATTGAAAAAACGAACATTGGTCATTGGACAGAAGGGACAAAAGTAAATGTAGAACGCTGTATGCAAATGAATGGACGCTTGGACGGACACATTGTACAAGGACATGTAGATGTAACAGGAACTTGTGTGGCAATTGAGGACCAACAAGGAAGTTGGAAATTTACATTCAAACATCCAGAAGATCAAGTAACCGTGGAAAAAGGTTCCATTACAGTAAATGGCACTAGTTTGACTGTCGTTGATTCTCAAAAAGAGACCTTTTCCGTTTGTATCATTCCGTACACGTATGAACATACGAATTTTCACCAGTTGAAAGTGGGTGATACTGTGAACTTAGAATTTGATATCATTGGAAAATATGTAGCAAAATTATTTGCACATAATCTTCCAAAATAACTAGTAATAAATAAATTTGTAAACCAAAATAAAACGAAAATGGCTGATATTCATTCTTATGACTTTAAAGGGAAACGTGCTTTAATCCGCGTAGATTTTAACGTTCCGTTGGATAAAGAAACATTAACAATTACTGATGATACACGTATTCGTGCAGCATTGCCTACCATCAAACATATACTAAGTGCGGGTGGAAGTGTAATTTTAATGTCACATTTAGGAAGACCGAAAGAAGGACCTGAGGATAAGTTTTCGTTAAAACACATTGTAAAACACACCGCTGAATTATTACAAACAGAAGTTAAATTTGCGAACGATTGTATTGGTGCTGAAGCATTTGAAATGAGTGCAAATTTACAAGCAGGTGAAGTATTATTACTAGAAAACTTACGTTTTTACAAACAAGAAACTGCAGGTACAGAAAGCTTCGCAGAAAGTTTAGCAAAACATGGTGATGTATATGTAAATGATGCGTTTGGTACTGCACATAGAGCGCATGCAAGCACTGCGATCATTGCTAAATATTTTCCGAACGATAAAATGTTTGGTTACTTGTTAGAAGCCGAAATTAAGAGTGTAGATAAAGTATTAAACAGCGAAGAAAAACCATTAACTGCGATTGTAGGTGGAGCAAAAGTTTCTTCTAAAATTACCATCATCGAGCGCTTATTAGACAAAGTAGATAATCTAATTGTTGGAGGAGGTATGGCATTTACCTTCGTAAAAGCACAAGGAGGTGAAGTAGGCGGATCATTAGTAGAAGACGATTATTTAGATGTTGCCCGTAAGATTTTAACTGAAGCAAAAGCAAAAGGAGTAAATGTTTACATACCAAAAGATGCAGTAATAGCAGATGCTTTTTCAAACGAAGCAAATCGAAAAACAGTTCCTTCTGACCAAATTCCTTCAGGATGGATGGGCTTAGATACAGGCGCGGAAACATCAAAAGATTGTGCGGAAATCTTGAAAAATTCCAAATTGATTTTGTGGAATGGACCGATGGGCGTATTCGAAATGGACAATTTCCAACAAGGTACAAAAGACGTAGCAAACGCTATCGTAGAAGCAACAGCTAACAACGGTGCTTTTTCATTAATTGGTGGAGGTGACTCTGTGGCAGCTATCAATAAATTCAATTTAGCAGACAAAGTGAGCTATGTTTCAACAGGTGGTGGTGCCATGTTAGAATACTTGGAAGGAATCGAATTACCAGGTATCAAAGCGATTAACGAATAGTTTATAAACAGTTAAAAAAACCCATGAAAATTTAAAATTACACTTTAAATTTTCATGGGTTTTTTTATTAAAATTATTTGTTGAATTTTGATATAATAAAGAGTTATCGGTTAAAAGTGAGTGTGTGAAGGTACTTTATTAACAAAGTCAAACAGATTATGAATTAATTCCTCAATCATAATCCATAATTTATAACCAAAATATTTCTTTATCCCTTACCTTTGTAAGGTATGGAAGAGCAATTAAGACCGATTACAGATTGGATCCCTTTAACGAAACAAGAAGTTGAAAAACGTGGTTGGGATGAAGTGGATGTTGTACTGATTTCGGGAGATGCCTACGTGGATCATCCTGCTTTTGGTACGGCGGTGATTGGACGTATCATTGAAGATGAAGGTTTCCGTATTGCGATTGTTGCGCAACCAAATTGGAAAGACGATTTACGTGATTTCAAGAAATTTGGAAAACCAAAATACTTTTTTGGAGTTACTGCTGGTTGTATGGATTCGATGGTGAATCATTACACAGCGAACAAACGTTTGCGCTCTACGGATGCTTATACCCCTGGTGGTGAAGCGGGTTATCGCCCTGATTATGCTACGATTGTTTATTCCAACATTCTAAAAAGATTATATCCTGACGTTCCTGTTCTAATCGGAGGAATTGAAGCGAGTTTGCGAAGAGTTACCCATTACGATTATTGGAAAGATGCATTGATGCCTTCGATTTTAGTCGATTCGAAAGCGGATATGTTGGTATATGGAATGGGAGAACAACCTTTGCGTGAAATGTTGCGTTTATTAAAAAAGGGGGTGCCTTTTCATTCGTTAAAAACACTCAAACAAGTTGCTTTCTTACAAGATAAATCGGAAGAATTACCAAAAAACAAACAGTGGGAAACTGTAGAATTAGCAAGTCACGAAGTTTGTCTAGAAGATAAAATTAAATACGCTGCGAATTTTAAGATTGTAGAAGTTGAATCAAACAAATGGGAAGCGAATCGTATTATACAGCACGTTGGTAATCAGACCTTGATTATCAATCCGCCTTACAAAACGATGACGGAAAAGGAAATTGATAAATCATTCGATTTGCCTTACACTCGTTTACCTCATCCGAAATACAAGAAACGAGGTGCCATACCAGCATACGATATGATCAAGTTCTCCATCAATATGCATAGAGGTTGTTTTGGAGGTTGTAGTTTTTGTACGATTTCTGCTCACCAAGGAAAATTCATTGCCTCTCGCAGTGAAGCATCCGTTATGAAGGAGTTGGAAGAAGTTACCAAGCACCCTGAATTTAGAGGATATATCTCCGATTTAGGAGGACCTTCAGCCAATATGTATCAAATGAAAGGGAAGGACGAAGAAATTTGCAATCGTTGTACGAGCCCGAGTTGTATTCATCCAGTAATCTGTTCGAATTTAGACACATCACACAAGCCATTAACCCAACTTTACCGAAAAGTAGACGCACATCCAAAAGTGAAAAAAGCCTTTATTGGTTCAGGAATTCGCTACGATTTGTTGGTTGATGATTTTAATAAAAACAACGAAGACGGAAATCACGACGAATACATCGAACAAGTGGTAACAAGACACGTTTCTGGACGTTTGAAAGTAGCACCCGAGCATACATCCGATGCGACTTTGCGTGTGATGCGTAAACCATCGTTTAAATATTTCCAAAAGTTCAAGGAAAAATACGATGCCATTTCAGAAAAGCACCATTTGAATCAACCGTTAGTCCCTTATTTCATTTCCTCGCACCCTGGTTGTGAAGAAGAAGATATGGCAAATTTAGCGGCGGAAACAAAAGATTTAGGATTTCAATTGGAGCAAGTACAAGATTTTACCCCTACACCTATGACCGTAGCTGAGGTAATTTATTATTCAGGCGTACATCCATATACGCTTAAGCCGGTGAAAACGGTAAAAACCAAAGAAGAGAAATTGAATCAAAATCGTTTTTTCTTTTGGTACAAGCGTGAAAACCGTGAGTGGATCAAATCGAGGTTGCAAAAAGTGAATCGACCAGACCTAGCCGACCGATTATTAGGAGATGTAGTTGAAGAAAAAAAATCATATACTCCACCGAAAAAAACAGAGAAAAAACATACTTCTACAAATCAATCACATACGAAAAGTGACAAAAAAAGAGATCTTCCACCTTGGTTAGCTAATCGTCGGAAAAAGTAGATTTTACATGGGTTAGAAAAATTCCAAATTAAATTTAATGAATTTATTAACAGAGCATATTAATAACTTTATCTGTTCAAAAATGAATTTCGTCGACAAATCAGCATTAATTTTGAAGCATAGAAACTGACCTAAATCGAGTATAATGAATATAGAAGCTATCCAATTAGAAATTGAAACATTAAAGTCAAAATTGACAGGTAATTTGTTTGAAGATGGGGAAACTCAACAAGCAATTTATGAATTAAAAAAACAATTAAATCCAGCAATTGCAGAAAACCCGATGTTGGAAGAAGAAGAAGAGTGTTTGTATTGTGGAAGTTAATTTGATCCGTAAAAAATTAGTTTCGGTATAAACCAAAACAAAAGGCTAATCAAACGATTAGCCTTTTGTTTTTTATATATCAGATGGTTTTTGTTTTCTATTACTGAATACCCTTAATAGGTAAATTTTATCATTTTGAACAGAATAAAAAATGGTTACCTGTGGAATAACAACCAAATATCTTACATTTTTATAGTGTGAAATTGGAAAAGTAAAAGGGTTTTTCTGAATTAAATTAATGGAATAATCCATTTGAAAAATGAAATTTAAAATTTCTTTCTCCGAAAAATAATTTTCTAAATAACAAATACATTCATCATAATCATCTAATGCAATCTCAGTCCATGTAATCTGCATTATTTGAAATATTTAGGGTGTCTATTCTTCATTTCAGACATTACTTCTTCGTGAGAAAACGTTTTATTGCTTTCAACTTGATTTAGTGCTTCATCAATTGCTCTTTTTTGCAAATCTGAAAGTTGAAATTCATCATCACTTTTAATAGTAACAAAATCAAGACTTTGAATGAAATTTAGAAAAGCAACCGCTTTATTATCATTTATATCTAAGGTAACTCTCATAACTAAAAGTTTAAACTGAAAATTAATCAATTATTGTAAAGATACAAACCTAATTTATAGAATAAAAAAACTTCTTCCGAATTTCAGAAGAAGTTTTTTTATTCTATTTACAACAAATCATTTGCAAGATTTGCTAATTCGGAACGTTCTCCTTTTTCTAGTTTGACATTCGCAAACAGTTTTTGATTTTTCAAACGATCGATGATATAAGCCAACCCACAACTGTGTTCGTCAAGGTATGGTGTATCTATTTGTTTTAAATCTCCCGTAAAGATGATTTTGGTGTTTTCACCTGCACGCGTGATGATGGTTTTTACTTCGTGCGGCGTTAAGTTTTGAGCTTCATCAATGATGAAAAGGATGTTAGACAAACTTCTACCACGTATGAAAGCAAGTGGAGTAATTACCAATTTTCCATCTTTTTCCATTTCAACAATTGTACGGTGTTTTTTCTCCGTTTCGTTAAATTGGGATTTGATGAATTTCAAATTATCCCACAAAGGTTCCATGTATGGAGCTATTTTATCATTGGCGTCCCCCGGAAGGAAGCCGATTTCTTTATTAGAAAGGGGAACCAATGGTCGTGCTAAAATAATTTGTTGGTATTGATTGTGTTGCTCTAAAGCACTCGCTAACGCAAGCAAAGTTTTACCCGTTCCAGCTACACCCTCTAAAGCAATTAATTTGATATCATTATTAAGTAATGCATGTAAAGCAAATGCTTGTTCGGCATTTTTAGCCTTAATACCATAGACATAATTTTTATCTACACGATCAATGTTATCCGTAATTGGATTGTAATAGGCTAATGTGGAAGTTTTTCCATTTTTAAGAACGTAGTATCCATTCGCCATTTTTTTATTTCCCAAAATGCCACTTTCAGGGATACTTTCTTTCAAATAAAGATCACGAATGATTTCACTATCTAGATTTTCAATGTGACTGTAAGCAGTTTCTTCTAAAATACCACTGTCTACTTTTCCGGTTTCATAATCTTCTGCATGTAAACCAAGGGCTTTTGCTTTGATTCGAAGGTTGATGTCTTTGGTAACTAGAATGACATCTTTCGTAGGCTCAGTTTCTTTAAGCACTAGAGCACTATTGATGATCTTATGGTCATTTTTGCCCACAGAGAAAATATATTCTGCGTTGTACTCTTTCGGACTGGTATCCAAAATGATTTTAAAGCGACCTAAGTCGGAACCTCCTAATTTAACCCAAGATTGAAGATTGCCTGTTCCGGCGATTTTGTCAATTGAACGAATTACTTCACGCGCGGCAAAATTTTTGATATCATTGCCTACTTTAAACTTATCTAACTCTTCCAATACCGTGATTGGAATTGCCACATCGCTTTTTTTGAAGTTAACAAGCGAGTGATGGTCGTGTAATAGCACCGAAGTGTCTAACACGTAGATTTTTTGTTTCTTAGCCATGGCTGTGTTTTTTTACTAAAAGTACTTGTGAATACATTCACGTTTACTGGTTACTCATTTACGTTTTCCAAACTAAAATGTGAATAGCAAAAAAGGTAACGAATTAATATTCAGTTAATTTATAAGTGATTAATAATTAATTCGTGGCCGAAATTTTCTTTTCAATGAACTTAATACAAGTTACAAAAATTTAATCTACAATACAAATAAATCTTGTGCGATTTTATCTGCCCAATTCTTTCCCTCGTCTGTTAAACGGATGCGTGATTCATTTTGGGAAATCCAACCCTTAGTAATGAAATCGGATAAGGTGGTATTAAATACTAAAGGTAAGGGTAAAATATGTGAAAGTTGTTTTAAATCAACTCCCCATTGGGTTCTAAGTCCAACTAAAAGCAATTCATTAAATCGATTTTCGGGAGTTAATAATTCAAAATCGTAAGCAGGGTTTTTGCTTTCAATCCCCTTTATATATTGTGTATTGTTGGCTATGTTCCAAGAACGGTATTTTCCATCAAAAGAATGTGCCGACGGACCTACTCCAAGATAGGCTTCACCTTTCCAATAACTCGAGTTATGTTTGGAATAAAAATCAGGTAACCCAAAATTGGAAATTTCATAATGATCAAACCCGGCATTTTTTAATTTTCGTTGCAACACTTCAAATTGAAGTGCTTGATTTTCATTCGAAGGAGCATTGATTTTTTTAGATTTCACCCAAGAAGCCAAGGTTGTTTTGTCTTCAATAGTCAAGCAATACGCTGAAATATGTTGCACACCTAAATGTAAAGCGGTATCTATTTCGTTCTCCCAATCAGCTATTGTTAAGTCGGGTAAACCATAAATCAAATCTATACTGATGTTTTTAATTCCTGCTTTTTGTGCTATCGGAATACACGCTATACTTTGATCAACTGTATGCGCACGATTCATCCATTTCATTACGGAAGGATTGAACGATTGCAAACCAATACTCAAACGATTAATTCCACACTTTACCCAACTTTTTACTTTTTCAAGATCAATATCATCCGGATTCGCTTCTAGGGTGATTTCTGCGGTATCATTTACCAAAAAATGACTGTAAATTGTTTCAATTATTTTTTTTAACTCGTTTTCAGTCAATAAACTAGGGGTTCCTCCTCCAAAATAAATTGTTTTAATAGCATCATTTTGAATACTTTCTTTTCGATGAATTAATTCATTAACAATACAATGTATCATTCTCTCTCGATAAGATTCAAAAGTAGTACTGAAATGAAAATCACAATAAGAACATTTTTGCTTACAAAATGGAATATGGATGTAAATACCTGCCATTATCAAAGAATTAAAACGCGTTTGATGTACGTTTGGTTTGTTGTTTTAATTTGAAACAAATAAATACCCATTTGTAGTTCATCTGTTCTCATCTTATATACAATTCCAGAGGTAAACAAAGACTCTATTTGCTTACCTGTAAGGTCATAAATCTGGATTTCATTAATATTTTCTATTGTAGATTCAATGGTTATCTCACCCTCAACTACCGGATTTGGATACACATTTATTTCATCTGAAATTCCATCTGAATCACAAAAAGAACGAGTAATTGAAGATTTAAAACTAGTAGTAGGTTGAATAGAAGCAACAGTATCTAAATTATTCTTGATTAAATACATACTCCCGCTTTGGAATTCACTCATTCCGTTGTGATTATAATCATTTATTGTTATTTGATAACAACCAGGTGATAAACACATTTGTTGCTTTATGACTTTCCCTGGCGTATTATTATCATAAGGTCCACCGCTATAAATAACCTCTTCTTTATTATTCGTGATTTTCCAGTTTGTTTCGGCACCTTTATTATCTAAAGTCAGTAGATATGTATACTGCTTTGAATCATTTATTTGTGTAAAAGAATGTGCGATACTATTATTCTTTAAAACTTCATCATTTTCAGACTTTACAGTTGCAGAAAAAGTATGAACTCCTTGACCGAATGATCTTTGAGGAAAAAAAAGAGTATCTCTTTCGTATTGGTTTAAGTTACCCGACCAATTAATCAACTGAATGGTTTCATTATCATATTGATAAGAAATAATAGCATTTGTTAATTCGCTCGTACCCGCATTACCAATAATTACATAAGGATTATTAAATTGATCACAATTTCGATTAATTAAATTAGTCCCTGCATAAGGCAAAAAGACATCGTTTATTACAGGAGTACTACCAATTAGATACGAACCAAATACTTTTTCTTGAAGAGAATTAATAGGATCAAGCCACTTTTTTAATTGGGTGGAATCAGTACCTAAACCATTCCATGAAGTAGAAATTTTCCCATAAAAATCAGTCATAAAATCTGAACTACAATCTGAATCTCCGCCTCTCAACTGACCAATTAACAAATGATTTTCATCAAATAATGGTGAGCCAGAAGAACCAACTTCGGTTATCCCTTGATCCCAATTTGTACGCCAATGATTCAAAGGTTCACCCGGATTAAACGCATCAGAATGTAAGCTGTCATTATCAATAGAAATTTTCTTAATATCAGCATACGGATGATGAATCCCAGCACCTGATTTGGGAATATTATCCGCAATATTCCAACCTGAAAAATAAACGTTCCAAGTAGGATCTGGCATGGAATTTAATTCACATAACAGAAAATCAGAAACGCTACTTTTAGCTATTAGTGAAGAACCATTAATTACCCTATCTTGAGGGGCATCAACGGAAGGTTTCGTTGTTCCACAATCTGCATTTTCAGTCGGTGCTTCCCACCGAAAGCGATAGACCCATCCTTGAGGTTTTGTGCCACAATGTAAGGCGGTCAACAAGTATGGTTTTATCGGACCTTCAGTAGTGTTCATCATAGTTCCTGTACACAAACCGCCCGAACCATTTAGAATTAAAACTACGGCATTTCGTTGATTCTCATAACCGTTTCCTTGAGGACAATTCACATCAATATTACATATTCCAGAATCATTTAATTTACGCTTTAAAACTCTTTCAATAGATTGATAACCATGTACAACTGTTTCCAATAGAAGTAGTGAGGTATTTCTATTTTCTTTTGGTTCTTTCAGCTCAATAATTACTTTTTCATCATATAAAAGGTCTGTACCTAGATAATTCGATTCACTATTATTCAATGAAGTGTAAGCTCCGACATATGTATTATTCGTTGCACCAACCAAATATAAGGTTGAACCTTGTTTTAACTTAAATTGAGAAAAAACTACATTGACAGAAACCGCTTTTTTACACCAAAAACCATATTGGTACACAATACTTCCATCTTTAAGTGTATCTTTTTTAGCAAAATCAAGAATGTTTAATTCGAGAGAAATGGGTTTACCGTATTCAACCATTTTTTCCCTAGACGGACTTTTAAAAGTTGTGTCAATTGAAGGTAGTACTTTGTAAATATCAGTTTTAGAAATTGTTTTTTTTAGAATTTCAGGGAGTCCTAAATCAGTGATTTGGGTCCAACTAATCGAAGCAAAAAATAATACAAATAAAAAAAGATAAATCCTCATTTGAACAGCAAAGCTATTAGTGTGAAAGTAAGGAATTTATTATAAATTACAAGATTTTATTCTTAAATTAGTAATCATTGTATGGATTATTTGTCTGAGGGACTTAAATACATACTTTAATTTTTTTATAATTAAATGATTATCATAAAATTGTTTCTAGTTCTTTATTTTTGTGAGAACTTAGGATCAACGAAACACCTATTTTGTACGTTATGAAGATATTGCTGGTTGAAGACGAAAAGAAAATGGCATCCTCGTTAAAAGTTGGATTGGAAGAGCAAGGCATGCAAGTTGAGTTAGCTTTTAATGGTGCGGATGGATTGAATAAATCGATGACAAATATCTATGATGTTATAGTTTCTGATATTATTATGCCAGGAATCAGTGGTTTAGAGATGTGTAAATCATTGAGATCCCAAGCTATTGAAACTCCAATTCTTTTTTTAAGTGCTTTGAGTACAACAGATAATAAGGTGGAAGGATTAGAAATCGGCGCTGATGATTATTTGGTAAAACCTTTTGAATTTAAAGAACTTGTAGCAAGAATAAAGACACTCAATAAAAGATATCAGGGTACAATTTCTTCAAAAAGTCTTTTAGTAATTAAAGATTTGGTTCTTAATTTAGATTCTCGTTCGGTTAAAAGAGCAGGTACAGAAATAGAATTAACAGCTCGAGAGTTTGATTTACTTCATTATTTTATTGAAAATAAGAATCGTGTGATTTCAAAGAAAGAGTTGAACGAAAATGTTTGGGATATACATTTCGATACGGGAACAAATGTGATTGAAGTATATGTTAACTATTTAAGAAATAAGGTGGATAGGGGATTTGATACTAAATTGATTCATACAGTTCATAGTAAAGGGTATTTGCTTAAAGATGAATAATGCAAATTAGAACGAAGATCAATCTTTATTTCATATCTATAACAGCATCTTTGTTGTTGTTTTCTTTTTTCTCAATTTATTTTTTTACAGAAAACGACAGAAAACGAGAATTTAGAAAGCACATATTAAGCAAAGCAACTACAAGAGCAATTTACAGGATTAAAGTTAAATCTATCAATCCTGAACTACTTAAAACTTTAGATTTTCATAAAAAAGATTTATTAGAAAAAGAAAATATTTCTATTTATGATTATAATAATCAAAAGATTTATACCAATAATAGTACATATAACTTTGAAAATATCATCCCCGATTTTTATCGGAAATTGTCTTATGTAAGGAATGTAAAACAGACTTATTATACTTATAATCAACTCGAAATTGTCGGAAAACTTTATCCTTATGCTGGTAAAAATTATGTGTTAGTTGTTGGAGCTAAAGATAGGATAGGTGAAAGACAATTGTCTGATTTAAGAAAAAACTTATTTTACATATTTATAGGAATTTTGACTTTTATTGGGCTTGCTGGCTGGCTTTTTTCTAAAAAAATTCTGCAACCAATTTCAAAAGTAATGAATCAAGTTGATGAAATTTCAGCTGCAAATTTATCCCAACGACTAACAGAAAAAAAAGGAAAAAAAGATGAAATTAGCCGTTTAATTCATACGTTTAATGAATTGTTAGATCGACTTGAAAAAGCATTTCAAATACAACGTGCATTTATCTCTCATGCTTCACATGAATTAATTAATCCCTTGACTTCTATCTCTTCACAAATAGAAGTAAGTCTATTAAATACCCGTTCAGAAAAAGAGTATCAAACTATTCTTCATTCCATCTTAGAAGACATTCAACGCTTAAATGCTATATCTCACCAACTAATTAAACTTTCAAAATTTTCAAATATTCAAAATAAAGTGGGCTTCAAAATGATACGTTTTGATGAATTTATTTGGCAAATCAGAAAAGAATATCTCGAAAAACATCCGAAGAGTATTATTCAACTTCGAATTGAACAATTGCCAGATGAGATTGAACTTTTGGAAGTCTATGGAAATGAAACATTGCTACAAACTTGTATTAATAACCTTATTGAAAACGGCTTGAAATATTCCTACGATAATAAAGTAGAATTATCTTTAGATTTTAGTGAAACTCAAATTATTTTTGAGATTATAAACAATGGGGAAGGGATTAACGAAAAAGACTTGATTCATATTTTTACGCCATTCTATCGTACAAAACAAACCAAAGAAATTGATGGGTTTGGAATAGGACTTTCCATTGTAAAGACAATTCTAGATTTACATAAGGTGGATATTGAAGTACATTCGATTTTAAAGGAAAAAACAATTTTTAGACTAAAAATTAATAATGTTTAAAATAACATTTTTTAATATTACTTTCTAATATTTCTTTAATTTCTTTAATATCTTTGTATTAGAAATACGTCTAAAATGAAGCTGATATTTGCTCGAATAATCTGTTTAAACGCCGTTATCTTATTAACATCAGGCATTTTATTTGGGGCTATTGATCTCCAATCTTCAGTTTCTACAAGCTCAAAAAAAATTCACTATTCTTCTAACACAGACTTAAGTCTTGATTCTTTTTCATTTCTCGAGGAGGAAGAGGAAGAAGATGCTCTTAACCTGACATTTTTAGTTGACTATAACTATAAAACACAGTTAACAAAGAATAAAAAACTTGATAATCTCAATAAGTTCACTTCCAAATATTTCATAAATGTAACTAATAAAACACCTATTTGGATAATACAAAGACACATTATCATATGATTATAAATAATTAGAAATCCCAAATTTATTCTAATTAAAAATATTAATCATGCAATCATTTGACTTGGACAAAACTGTCCTACAATTAAAAAAGTATTTACCTACACAAGGGCCACTTAAAGACTTTATTTTCCAAAATTCATTAGCCTGCTTTCAAGATTTGAATTTTCACGAGGCAATGAAACGTTCATCCGAAATTTTTGGTTATAAAACCTACTTAGATCTGAATGAATATAGAGAATTATATGAAAAAGGGATCATTCGAAATGAAATTTTAGACCGTGTCATTTTAGAAAATAAAGAGGAACACGAATTTGATAAATGGAAGTATAAACTTACTGAACATGACTATCAAATTCGTATTTTATCTCGTGTAGGTGTTCTCAGAAATAAATGGACTAAATTTTTAAAAATTGATTTAGATAAGTTTGTCCACGTAAATTTATTTCGAATACTAGGCGCCTACTTAGACCAAGGAATTTCCATTTGGAATTTTCCATCACACAAAAATGGACTGAGAGCTACCTTAGCCGATTTAGAAAAAAATAGTTTCACTAGTTTCTTTCAAACTGAAAGAGCAAAAAAATTATTGGTAGATAAAAACATAGAGGTAAAAGATTTACTACATATTTTAATTGGTAAGGAAGAACTTTATTTTCAATATTTATTCGATCAACAATTTTCACATCCAGGTTGGTCAGGACTGGTTTCTTACATTGAAAACAATCCTCATACTTTATTGGATAGTCGTACAATCTCATTGAAAGATGTCATTTTTCTAGAATTACTTCTAGAAATAGATGTACTCGATCATAGATATGCTGGAAAATGGTCGCCCTTAGGAATTCTTTCCAAAGTAGAATCAAAAGATCTATTTGGTCCAACAAGACATCCTGAAATAACGGAAGTGCTTAAATTGTGGCAAGAAGCGTATGAATGGAGTTACTACGATGATGTATTATCTCACATTTTAAATCAGAAAAAAGAAGAAAAGAAAGAACAATTTTCATTTCAAGCGTTATTTTGTATTGACGACCGAGAATGTTCATTTAGAACCTATGTAGAGCAAGTTGATGCGAATTCAGAAACCTACGGTACCCCAGGATTTTTCAATATTGAATTTTATTATAAGCCAGATGGAGGTAAATTCCTAACCAAATTATGTCCTGCTCCGATGGTTGCAAATCACCTGATTTTAGAAAAATCAAATAAGTATAAAATAAAAAAAGAAGTAGGTTTTTCGAGTAAAAGTCACGGGTTAATTATTGGATGGTTAGTATCTCAAACATTAGGTTTTTGGTCTGCTTTTAAGTTACTTCGTTATATTTTTAAACCAACCTATGGTAGTACCACTGTCAGTTCATTTCAGCACATGAGTCCTACAAGTACTTTGGTATATGAGAATCAAAATGGTGAGAAAGAACATGATTTGAAGGTTGGGTACACCGTTGAAGAAATGGCTAACCGTATTGAGGGTTTATTGAAAAGTATAGGATTAACTGAAAATTTTGCAGATCTTATCTACATCGTAGGGCATGGATCCACCAGTGCAAATAATGCATTTTATTCTACGATGGATTGTGGTGCTTGTTCGTGTAATCCGGGTTCTGTCAATGCACGACTAGCTGCATTAATGGCTAATAGACAAGATGTTCGAAACATTCTTAATTCGAGAGGAATACGTATTCCTAAACAAACGCAATTTGTAGGTGCTCTACATGACACTGCACAGGATTTAATGGTGTATTACGATGTTGTAACGCTTTCAGAAGAGAACAGACCAAAACATTTAATACATCAAGAGACCTTCAATAAAGCATTAAAATTAAATGCTAAAGAAAGATCAAGACGCTTTATGTCTGTAGATTCTACACAATCTTTGGATAAAATTCATAAAGCGGTGCAAAGTCGTTCGTTTTCCTTGTTTGAACCAAGACCTGAACTAGATCACGCTACCAATTCATTATGTGTTATAGGTGGTCGTTGGCTTACTAAAAATGTTTTTTTAGATCGACGTGCTTTTTTGAATTCTTATGATTATCAAAAAGATTTAACGGGAGAATACCTACTTGGTATTTTAAAAGCAGCAACACCTGTTTGTGGGGGTATCAATTTAGCCTATTATTTTGCAAAGGTGGATAATCAGAAATTTGGTTCTGGATCTAAACTTCCTCATAATGTTGTAGGATTGTTTGGTGTAGCAAATGGTATTGAGGGAGATATCAGACCGGGTTTACCAAAACAAATGGTAGAAGTACACGATCCTATGCGTTTGATGACCATTGTTGAGCATTTTCCTGAAGTTGTAATCAAAGTACTTGAAAGTGTACCAGCAACGTATGAATGGTATAAAAATGACTGGATGAAACTGGTTGTGTTACACCCTGATACAAAGCAAGCTTACCTACTTAAAAATGGAACTTTTGAGGAATTTAAACCTGTTAAAAAACAGTTGAAAACAGTTTCAAATTTAGAAAGGTTGGTTGAAAGTACCCACGAAAACATAGTTACTCACCAAATAATTAGTGCTTGATTATGGAATTATTACTTCACTATTTTTTGCTTATTCCTTT
>VFQS010001168.1_pt1 | contig 25010 bp, 20 predicted proteins | sample 3512361 | NCBI WGS metagenome assembly VFQS01 (sample SAMN10412375, study PRJNA504923) | tailings metagenome | isolation source: Relicate 1 Philex TSF3 active mining | place: Philippines
TCTTTTTTCTCTTTTTGTAAAAACTCTTTTTTAATTAAATTATTTTTAATTAAATGATTTTTAATTAAATATTTCTTTTTTCTCTTTTTGTAAAAACTCTTTTTTAATTAAATTATTTTTAATTAAATATTTTTTTTTTGTAAAAACTCTTTTTTCATTAAATGATTTATTTTAATTTTCTTTTCCTAAAACTCTTTTTTTTACATAAATTAATAACTTAAAAGAAAATTATATATATTTATCTATAAAATATCTTTTTTTTTGATAAAAAGAGAAAAAGAAATGGAAGTATCTATTTTATGTAAAAAACCAATTACTTTACCACCTAATTTTGAAGAGCATGGTGAACGAATTCTTCAATATGGAATTGATGTTTATAATAATATTGAAAAATTAGCTTTACTTCAATCCCAAAAAGAAAAGTTTGAAAGTTTGGAAAAAGAGTATAATAGCAAAATCGAAAATTATGAATCTAAAATCAAAGAATTTGAAGCAAATCTTAAAAAAGAAAAATCTTTTGAAACTGAACAAATTAATAGTTTCATTGAAAAAGGTCGTGCTCAACGCGAATCCGAAATTAATTATCTTAAAAATGAACTTAAAGAAAAAGATGATAAACTTCGTGAACTTATTCAAAAACGCAACGAAAAAGATTTAGAAGAATTGAATAACCGCGTATCTTCCATCCTTGGTGAACTTCAATCTTTTAATACTTATGTTGGTGTTTCCACTGCTCAAAAAGGAAGTGTTGGGGAAAATATTGTTTTTAACTATTTAAGTCAAAACTTTTCTCAATACAATGTGATTGATACTTCTAAAAATAATGCATCTATGAGTGACTTATTTATGAGTTCTTATGATGGGAAATATAATATATTGGTTGAAGTAAAAAATGTAAATGCACTTTCTTCCAATGATAAATCAAAATTTATTAATGATATTGAAATTTCTGGGAAAAATGGTAAAATCAATGGTGCTATTTTATATTCCATGAATAATGTAAATATTAATTCGCGTCCTTTTAACATACTTTATCATTACGGTATTCCGACACTTTATATAAGCAATGTGAAAAATAATATGGAAATGATCAAATATGGAATATTTGTGATGGAAGAATTGGTATTACGAAACAAATTTTATAATGAAAATAGTGAAAAGAGCGAATTAAATGATGATTTTATTAAAATGATTGATTCTATGAATAAATATTTGAATTATGAAGTTGAAATGTTGGAAAAAGATCGCAAAATGATTATAACTTTGGAAAATCAATATAAAGAACGATTTAAGAAAAGTAGTGAACAAATGGGAAGTATTAAAAATATGGTTGAAAAGTATAATGTGGATATATCATTTGTGCAAGATAAAAGTGTTGATGATTCACAGTTTATTGATAATTTGTTACAAAAAATTATCAATAGCGGATTAAAAGAAAATATTAGTCAAGCAACGTTGACAAAAATCGGAATTAAAAGTTGCGATATATTAAAAGCAGGAGGTGTGAAAGAGATTAAAAGCTTACTAAAAAGCTTTGGAGAAAATGTGATTATGATTAAGGATGATTAATTAGCTATTTTATTATTAATAATATCATCTATATTTTCTAAGGTTGCTCTCTTATATATTGAGTTAAAGTTATTTTGTGTAATTTTGCCATCTCGTCTAATAAGACCTTTACCGCGTTTTGCTTTTCGTGCTAAATTACCGCGTTTTTCTAAACATTGTGGTGTAAATAATCCGCGTGCACCACATGAATTATTACCAGTTTTATTAAGAGGATTTGAAATATCAGTTGTAGTATAAGCAGTGATGAAAGCAGTTCTTGCATCTGTATAACTTTTAATCATTGGGTCATCTGTTATTTTAGTCTTAGCAGCAGTTACTGCAGCAGTTACTAGGTCCTTAAGCGCATCAACTAAAGTACTAGAATTCATTACTTTGTTTGTAATAGGGGTTGCAGAGTTACGTCCATACATATTTACAGTACTAGCAGCTGTACATCCATTTAATAAAGCATTAAACTGGTACATTGCATTTGCCGCAACTCTTAATTTGTTAACATTCATATAAATAGATAAAGTTTCTGATATATTACAACTTTTAAGCGTATTTTTGATATTTTGAATATCAGTTGTTGCAATAATTGTTGGGTCTATTAATGGTTCTTGATGAGCAGAATGTCTATTAGTAGGATTTTTCATACTATTTGCGGTCTTACTAGGATTATAACCTTGATTACTATAAAATTTACCAAATTCAATTAAAAGCATTGTGAAAATAAATCTTATTTTGGCATAATCTTGATCATTTGCTAATAAAGTATTAACTTCAGTTTGATTTTTCATAGTAATATTAGAATCAGCATCAGGAACAGTATTTGAATATAATGCTTTATTAGTAGCATTGGTATGGGATCCGTTTGTTGCATTTGATGCTCTAGTAATAAGTTTAAATAAAGAGATTTTAGCACCACCTGCTGTCATATTAACAACATGAGTACCAAATGCTTTAAACAAGTTGCATAAAAATACAATTTTGTTATTTAATAAATTTACTATTAATTTAAGATGTTCTTTATACATAGTTTCTAATAATGTTAATAAATCATTATAAGGTTTCCATAGCTTAGTTGCAAAAGTTTGAGAAGCTGCAGCTGCAGCTGCAGTTGCAGCAGCACTTTTTTGAGCAGGCATTAAACCAAAACCAACTTTAGCAGCATCACTAATTTTTTTAGCAATATAACTTTTTTCATAAGTTACCATTTTTAACAGGTCATGTACATTACGAACTTCTTTTAATAAGTTTTCTATTGTTAAATAAGGAGCTTCTTGAGTAGCGGAAGTAGGATCATATAACATATTTTCTATAGAAGTTTTTCCGAATTTAGTATCACCAATAGGTTCTTCTTTAATTTTTAATATATCTTTTTTCAAACTAATTCTTTTTAATAATATTTTTAATCGTAAAGATGCTTCAACTTTAGATAAAATATCAAGACCTTTTTCATTTTGTTTATTAGTAACAGCATTTAAATAATCTTTACGAACATGACGTAATAAACGTTCGCGTTCTTTTAAATCATTTAATGATGCATTCGTAGTAGCAGATAGTTGTGTTTTCCCCATATGATTATTTCTTGTACCATAAGTTGCTTTTTTATTTGATACAATATTTAAGTATTTATAAGTACCCTCTTTTGCAGTTAAAGGAATACCAATATTTGCTAATCTATTTGCTAAATATTGGTGTACCTTATTTTCTTCAACTTTAAATTTAGCACTTAGATTTTGGTATTTTCTTGCAATATTAATATTCGATCGACTTGTATTATGTTTGGCTTTTGCTTCATTAAACGCAGCTTTTGCTTTCTGGTATTTCCCACTTAAAGTATATGCTGTTTTTTCTTTTGCTACTATACTTTTAATAGATTCTTTTTGTTGTGCGGAAGTTTGATAATTAGTATTTGATTTACTTTTGCTTGTTGCATATTCTTTTTCTGCTTCAGCTAAATAACGCGCTCCTCGTTCATCAGCTGTTTCAGAACGAAATAGTGGTTTTCCAAACCAAGGTTTTCCAAACGAAGATTTCATTATTTTATAAAATTTTATGATATTTATACTTTTAATTTAGAATATTTTTTTATAATAATAATAATATAATAATAATAATAATAATTATTTACAAAATTATTTTTCCTAAATGATTTACATGAAACTCAGACCAATTGGACCAATCATTTATTTTATCAATGTCGCTACAAGTAAAGGGTTTTTCGGTGTCGCTAAACCCAATATTTTTGTAAATATTGGGTTTCTCGTGCTTAATAATAATTAAACATTTATCTTTACACAATTGTCCAATTCCATTTATCATAGAAAGCGCCGTAGCTTCATCTAAATCTTTATGGGGTTCGTCTAAAATAATAATTTCTTTATTACTTTTATTTCCTAATAAATCACGATGAAAAAGAAATGCATATTGCAGCCGTTTCTTTTCTCCTCCACTTAACATTGGAATTTCATCTTCTAATACACTTGTTTCAGTAAACTTATGCATTGGAAATGCAAAAAAATGTAAATAATCTTTTAACTCTTTTATTGAATTCATATTTGGAAATAAATTTTTCCAAGTATAATCACTATTCGACCAACTTTCATTGTAATCTTGTGTTAAATAATATACACAATTTCTATAAATAGGCTCACCGATTACATAATAATCATAACCAGCAATTTTTTTAGCCAATGTTGATTTACCTGCTCCGGATGGGCCAGTAATAAAGATTTTGTCATTGCGATTTATTTCAATCTTTCCACTTACCACATAATCATTATATAATGGTACATTTATTTCCATTTTTAACGGAAATGGAATGGACGAAGCATATACATAATGATCATCATTGGGAATATCTTTAAAATATTCTGAAAATTCTTTATGTCTATCTACGGCTTCTTCAATATCACTCATACTATTTAATAACGTTTTACTAACATCAAAAAGAGAGGTCAATGTGGTTACAATAATATAATAGTTGCGTAATCCAGAAGCATAATTATTATATAATAATGCTATAAGGAAAAAGTCGGATAAATAATGGATAATAGAGAAAATATTTTTACTCATATTTTTCATATTTGTTCTTAAATGATGAATTTCTAATTCTTTCTTTTGTATCTTTTCATAAATATTCATATTTTCTAAAAACGGTATAAAGTTAAATTGTAATAAACTAATTTCATTATACGTTTTTGAAAATACTTTTCTATTTGAAGATCGAATTTTCATTTGAACTTTTCTCATAGGATATAATACATTTTTGATTACAAAAGATAATGTAACAATCATAATAAAATAATGTGTTACCATTTTATGTTTGTAAAATGTACAAAAAGATAATACTAGATTAATAATAATATTAACAAATGATTCAAAAACATTATTTATCATATTATTGATATCGGAAGAAACATTATCTTGTAATTCTTCAAATCGATTCATATTTAACTTTTGTCTTACATGAAAAGGTATTTTACAACGCGCTATAAAAATATTTTTATTAAATGCATTTGTAATTACATTTTCATATTTCCGGTCAAAATTATATTTATATTTTATATACAAATTATTACATATTCTCATCAATACAAAGAAAGATATAATATAAAAATCATAATTCTTTTCTTCATCAGAATTATCATCTTTAATATCAAATAATAGTAAACGAGATGTTCGTAATAAATATTCACGAACAAACTCCATTACGAAAATTTGTAGTAGAACAGGAACGTAATTACATTTATTTATATAATCATATATAAATAAAAAGTATAAAAGAAAAGAATTTTCTTTCATAAAATCTTTAAATAACATAATTGAATCCATATTAAGGTTTATGTTTAAAATCATTTTTAAACAATAAATATTTTATACATAAAAGAACCGTACTCTTTTTCTTTTCTTTTTTCTTTTCATTTTTTTTATAATATTTTTATTTTTATTTACGTTATATTTTATTTTTATATATTTTATATATAATACATTTTTTAACTAGAAAGGTGTAAATGAGTTGATACAAATGAATGTTCATCAAGTTGAGCAATCAAAATCAAATATTCGTTACTTGAATCATAATCCTTCATATATAGCTTGGTTTTAGTAACAAAATATTGTACTGTATCAATAGTTCCAATCTTAATATACAAACTTTGTAAATGTGTTTCAGGATTTTCATCAAATTCATATGATTTTTCATAAAATGTTTTAATTTCATCTTTCTTAGATTCTACTAAAGCATTTATACTATCATTCATTTCAAGTGTAGGATTCGTAATAAAACCATCAGTAAATCCTGAAGCAACCATAGATAAATAACGGTTAAACGTCATTTTAAGTTCTTGAGGTCTAAAATTAGATACCAAATACTCAAATGAAATAGGTGTTACTGAAGAGAAATTTCCAGTCCAATTTGAACGAGTAATTTCTACAAGTCCATGTTTAGGTGAGTTGTAAATATAAAACCCATAACTGTATGTAGCTTGAATACACGAATGTTTTGACACATCTGGAGTATTAGCAATCGCTTTAATTTCAGCCCAATCTTCATCACTTATTTCAGAATATTTTAGCGTTGGTTTTAATGTAAGCATACCTGACTTTTTAAGTGATTCAAGTGGTTCAATTTTAGTATCAATATATTCTTGTAGAGACATTTCGTCAGACAATTGATTAGATACGTAAATAGAATTAGTACTACTTTCACAAGCCAATGTAAATTGGATTGGGACAATAGTTTGAGTTGATTCTTCTAAAAAGTTCATTTTAAATCGCTTTTAAAAATAAAAAAGTTATTTTTATATACTTTATTTATAATTACATATATATTATATTTTTTAATTTATAAATTTTTTTTAATAAAAAAATAACGTAAACAAAAAGTAAACATAAAAGAGTTTATATTTATTATATATAATCTAAAAAAATAATATAGAAAATAATTTTTTAAAAAATGGTATTTTTTAACATTATTGCTGCTTACGCTAATGATTATATTTGTGGTGTTAATAATAATTTACCTTGGAAATCATCTGAATCCGGTAAAGAAGATTTAGCTCATTTTCGCGAAATCACAATGCGTATTACAAAACCACTAGTAGATGAAGATGGTAATACTTATGAACGTAAAAATGCACTTATTATGGGTTATAATACCTATCAATCCATTGGAAAACCACTTAAAAATCGTTATAATTTTGTAATAGATCGAGTAAAAGGTATTTCATTTGAAGAGTTTGTATTTAATGAAGAGCAAGAGTTGTATTTTATCAATTCTTTAGGAAATGTTCTTAAAATAATGCATTCAGATTATCGTTTAAGTTTATATGTAGAAAATGCTTTTATTATTGGTGGTGGAGCTATTTTTACTGAATTTTTTGAAAAATATATGTATGATTATTATATTCAAAATATGTATATTACCAAAATCAATTATAAAATAGATGTAAATAGTGATGAGTTTAAAGACGTTAAAATTACAAAATTCCCTTTTGAAATGGCTTTTAAGAAAACCGTTAAAAAAAATAATATTAATAATGATTCTAATTGTCATGAATTTTATAACGATTGTTGGGTACTTCATCACGTACGAAAGTGTGAAGAAACTGGTAATGAATATCGTCTTTATCATGGTTTAGATGTATTAGGTTATAATTTTATGAATGATGAACGCAATTATTTACAACTTATTTATGATGTACTTCATGAAGGTGTTGATTGCGATGATCGTACTGGTGTTGGAACTCTTTCTAAATTCGGCGCTCAAATTCGTTTTTCTTTAAAAAATAACACATTACCATTATTAACAACGAAAAAGATGTTTACACGCGGAATTATTGAAGAATTGTTATGGTTCCTTCGTGGAGAAAGTGATTCAAAAACATTAGAAGAAAAAGGTGTAAATATATGGACTGGTAATACAAGCCGTGAATTTTTAGATAAACGTGGTTTAACTGGATATGCTATAGGAGAAGGTGGACCTATATATGGACATCAATTTAGACATTTTGGTGGAAAATGGATCATTGATGAAAGCGGACATAGAAAGTATGTAAGTGGTGGTGTTGATCAAGTGGATGAAGTATTATATTTATTAAGGGAAGAACCAAATAGCCGACGCATATTAATCAATCTTTGGAATCCATGTGATTTAGAAGCTATGGCATTACCACCTTGTCATATGGTGTATCAATTTAAGGTACATAATGGAAAACTATCATGTAGTATGTATCAACGATCTTGTGATACATTTTTAGGATTACCCTTTAATATTTGTAGTACGGCGTTAATGACATATATTTTTGCTCATTTAACAGGACTTGTTCCAGATGAAATTATTATATCAATTGGCGATGCACATATTTATAAGAATCACATATCACAAGTCAAGAGTCAATTAAAACGAACACCATATACTTTTCCAAAAATTCATATTAAGAAAAGGGGACAAAAAGATGTGGAAGATTTTAAAGTGGAAGATTTCCAAATATATGGCTATGAATCACATGACGCAATTAAAGCACCTATGGCAACATAAATGATACCCTCTTCTATAAATATATATTTATTATAATAAATTATTATTATAATAAATTATTTTAAATCTATATGTGTTCCGAACAATGTTTCAAATCAATCTATATAAAATATATTTTTTAATTCTTAATAATATTTTTTTTTATAACATATACATTGAAACATTGATCGGAAAACAATATATTTTAAAAATAAATTACCCTAAAATAAAAGAGGAGGGATCATAAGGGAACCCTAGGTTCCCTTACTTATTGGGTAACATCAATCACCCATAAAGCAAAAGCAATAGCAACAATTAAAAGTCCAATATAAATCATATTTTCGCTATCCACAAAAATGTAAGCAAATTTATTCCAATCTTTCTTTTCAGCTGGATTTGTAAAAAAGATAATTAAATCATTTAATACATTCATATAAACAAGTGAAGCATTTTGAACTAATTCTTTTAAAGAAAGATTATAAATGCGTTTATTTATTTTTAACTTATTTCGTGTTTCATTTTCTTCTTTTGATTGAATATATAAACGATTATATTGTTCGGCAATTTTTTGTTTTTCATAATCTGAATAAGATAATGTATATTTATCTTTTAATATATTGGTTAATTCATTATCATTATTAACATTATTTGATGCCTTTGTATTTAAAGTATCAAATTGAGCATAATTTGAAGCACCTTTAGAATCTACTTGTGGTATTGGTGGATAATTATTTTGGTTACTCATATTATAATTTTCTATTATAATATAAGATTATAAATATATAAATAATTCGTACATAAAATATATTATTTTTACCAAAACTTTAATTTACTAAAAACACTTGCTGGTTGTTCGGTTTGTACTGGCTTAACATTTCGTACTTGAACATTTGTACTTGTTGAATTTGTACTTGTTGAATTTATATTCTTTGTGTTATTTCTTCGTTTTTTTAACATTTTTAATAAAGTATTTGTTTTTGTTTTTGTATTTGTATTTGTATTTGTATTTTGAACAGCTAAAAGAGTATTTTCAGTAATATTTTTAATATTTGAAATATTTAAAGATTCAAAATAAGTACCATATTTATACATAATAATATTTTCAATATTTTCAACAATTTTGTCTATTTCTTGATTATATTTTGTAACAAAATCATTATTTAATTGAGTATTTGATTGAATATTTGGCTCTAAAACAATGTTATTTAAAACAAAAGAATGTATTTTTTGATGTAAAGGATTAGGTGTAACACGTTGAACCAACGAAATGTTTAATAACATTTCATTATTTGGTTTATTAGCCGTATTATATAATACATAAATTTTAGCGTTTTTAATTTCAATTTTAACATAAAAATCGTTTTTGGACTTAAAGCGTGAAAAAATAGAAGATGATACTGATTTTGCATTACTCTTTCTTTGAGTTATCATGTTATTAACTTCTGGAAATAATGCTCTTAATATCATAATATTTTCATCATAAGCATCTGTTAATAAATTATAATGATTATATCTTTGTAAAATATTATTTTTAATCTTTTCAAAAATTAAACTTTTAATATAATGATTGTTACTATTATTTAATTTAAAACCATTTATCATACTTTTATAATAATTTAACATAGGTCTAAATGATTCTTGTAAAACAACGCTTTTATTATTTTTACTTCGCTCACGAATAGTTAATGCATTTGGTTCTAAGTTTAACATAATCATTGAACGGATTGTTGATGAAAATTGAGGATTAGCCAATATTTGATTGTAAAGTTCAGTAGCAATTTCATCTAAGCTATTTTTATATACACTAATTTCATTATCATAATCAGTGAAAGTACTATTTCCATTATTCATTTGAATCATATTTGATTGATTAAATTTATGTACTACAGTATTTGTTGAATTGCTTCTTCCTCTTGTACTATTTGTATGATTATTATTACTTAAGTTAATAACTTGATTTTTAGGTAAATTTTCAAATAATTTTTCAAAAATAACAAATTTATGCGTTTTTTGTGTACCGCCAGCACCTTTATAAGTTATATTTTGATGAGCGTTTGGATTAGATATAATATTAAAAAAGTAATCATTGCACTTTTCAATTAATCCGGGATTTTTTTTAAATTCATCTATAACAATATTAAGAAGGATGGATATATTATTATTTATAAAAGTAATATATTTGGTTAATATATTTTCAAACATAGCTATTTTATCTTCTTTTACAATACCAGCTTTTTTAAATTGAGTAATAATCATATTTTTAGATAAATTAATGACTGTTGTAATCATAAAAGTAGCCCATAAAGCTTTCTCAATATAAGGTAATGCTTCACTTTTAATTTCTTGAAAACTTTTCATATCTTTAAATTTTTGACGTGTTCCAATTTTAAATGGAATATAATGAGTATATTGTAAAAATTCATTACTTTTATGACATTTCGTTGTTAATTCTTTGATTAAACCGCATTTAGATAAAAGTGAAAATGTTTCGTTTAATCCTTTTATAACAATAGGATTCATACGATTATTTGTTGATCTTTCTAATTTTTTTAAATATACAATAAAAAAGTTTTCAGAAATACTTCCTTCATTAGGTGGTTCTGAATTATCAGATACAAAATAATCTTTTCGAACTAATTGCAATTTAAATTGAAAATTAGCATAACTTAATTCTTCTGAAGGATTTAACATATGTAAATATTGATTTGTAATAGTATAATTTTCAATACTTTTATTTCGATTCATATAATAATAATATGTTTCTTTGCATAATGGATTATTTACATAAACTTCAGAAAAACACCCAGTACTACAACTTTGATTACAAACATTTAAACTATTTGAATTTCGTGGCATATTTTTATATTAATAAATACTATTTAATAATTATATTATTTTTGAAAAAAATATTATCTTTATTTAGAATAATATTTTTTATTTAAATAATAATTATATAAAAGTTTTATCAAAGATGTCATCTATCATTATTTATACTACTACTGCTGATTTAGACCGCCTTTCAATACCTGCTGTTATTTATGCTGATACCATTGCTAAAAATACCAGCGCAATTACTACTTATTTTGAAAATCATCCACAATTAATGCTTCAATTTGTAGGATTTAATAGCGCTTTAAAACTTGCGAATCAATTAAATTATGAAGAAAAATGTGGTTGTTTTTATAAATTCCCTTGGAATACTCAATATAACGTTGTGAATAGTGTATCAAATACTATTTTAAATTTTAGTCAACAAGTTGAATTATATCAATATATGCTTATGAATTGGAATAATGGATTATCTTATATGCGTTATTTAAGTGCCATTGCTTTGGGAATATTATTAAAATTAAAACGTGCGAAATATAATATACAAGCTGGATTATGTAATTGTGTTTCACCACTTACTACACGAACTTTCCAAAATAATTATGCTTTTATTCAATATTTAAAAGAAAATAATCTTAATTTATAATTGATTTTATGAGGTATGTAATATATATTTGAATACAATTATATATTATTGAATATATCATTTTTAGTAACACATATATTTTTATGATTCAGTTTTAATTACATTATCTAATGAAATATTTTCATTACCATTAACAAGAATAGCATCATCACCAGTTTTTAATTTTTTATCAATTGAATCACTTATATTTTCATCTAAATCTAATCTTAAAGTCATATTTTCACTTAAATTAGTAAAATGAGATTTACCACCTCCACTACCTCCCATATGAGCACCGCCTCCACCTCCACCTCCTATAGGTCCAGATCCACCACCTATAGGTCCAGATCCACCACCAATAGGCCCAGAACCACCGCCAATAACAGGTGGTGCAGGTGGTTGAACGCCTATAGAACCAGATCCACCACCAATAACAGGTGGTTGAACACCAATTGATCCTCCTAAACCAGGTTCTGGTGAGGGTGCAGGTGGTTTAGGCCCAGGTCCTGGTGGCATTGGTGCAGGTGGTTTAGGTTGAGGTTTGTGGTCGTCATCTTTAGGCCAATGATGGTGATGATGATCATGATAACTATTATTTCCACCATAGTAACCCCAATATCTTGGCCATCTGTAATACCAAGGTAAATCGTAGTAATAATCATAATAATAATCATCAACACGAGTACCATAATTCCAATAAGGAATATAATAATTTACATTAGAAGAAGATTTTGTTTCATTTGAACTTTGATTAGGTTTGGGAATTGGGAAAAACATAGGAATAACAAAAAGTAATATAATAATTACTAAAAGAATAATAATAATGATTTGATAATCCATTTTATTTTTATTTATAAACTATTTTATAAAAATATTTTTTTATTTAGAAATAAATAAATTATTTCGTTTATTTTTTAAATTGATTTTATTAAAAAATATTTGTTAATAATATAGAATATATAAAAAAATAAAAATGGGCGCTGGTCCTTCAACTCAAGCTTCAGGTAATACTGCTACTACTCAAAATAGTTCTAATACAAAACCTTCTGGATCTTTTTTTAATAAAATAAATCCTTTTGGAGCAAAACCAACTCCTGCTGCTCCTGGAAATAATAAAAAAAATAATAATAAAAATAAAAACCCTTCAGGTAATACTGCTGCACCTGCACCTGCACCTCCACAAGAAAATCCTACTACAGCTTCACAAGAAAATGGTTCTAAAGGTGGTCGCAAATACAAGAAAATGAAGAAGGTTAAGAAATCTGTAAAGAAAGCTAAGAAATCTGTAAAGAAAGCTAAGAAATCTGTAAAGAAAGCTAAAAAATCCGTTAAAAAAGGTAAGAAACGTACTACTCGCAAGTAAATTATAAAAAAAAAATATATTAAGAAAAACTGTTTTTATCAATCAAATGTTTGATAAAAATAATTATTAAGAAATAAATTAATTTAATTTTTGGCTACTTTACCTTTCCATTTAGAAATACCATCTACATAATGTAATATATTGTGATATCCTAATTTATCTAATTTGTGAGCTAACTTTTCAGCAGCATTGCATTTAGCACTATAGCAATAAACAATAATAGGAACATTTTTATTTTTGCCTAATAATTTTTGAACTTTGCTTAAAGTATATACATTTTTATAAGGCATATTGATTGCTCCATAAATATGTTTTTTAGCATAATATGCGGATGGTAAAGCATCTACTATTTTTACACTACGACTGCTCATATACTTTTTAACATCATTTTGATGTATATCACATAATATTTTATGTGTATATAATTTATTACTCCAAACTTGTTTTTTAGAATTGTAATAAAGGAAGTGGAAGTGTCTTGAGTAAATACGTTTATGGAGTGGTTCTTTATAAATTTGGGGACAAGTTAAATAAAAAGTAGCTTTTCCTTTAGCATCTACCTTTGTAACACCGCTATTTTTTAACTTATTATAAGCAACATTACGCATTTGAATAGATTTACGGAAATCGCGACTATCAGCACCAAAATAGAAAATAGTTTTATTAGGCATTAATCCAGACATTTCAATTTTATAACCATTTTTATTTGCGTAGCATTTGGTATTTTTAGGAAGATTTTTCTTCACAAAATCTTTTAATATGGCTTTGAAAATACCTTTTTTAAGAGGTTTGGTTGAACAAGTAGCACAAGGTTTCATATTTTATTCTAATTATAAATTAGAAAATAATATGAATAATAAAGAATTGAAAAATAAATGTATAAAACCGCTATTAGAAAAGTATATTGAAAATACAAAAGATGATTGGAATTATATAACACCTTATGATTTTTATCATAAATATTATAATAAAAAAAGTAAAATGAAAAATATATGTTTAATTGATTTACGGAAAAAAGAAGAATATAATAAGTTCCACATACGTGGTGCTAAAAACATTTTTTGGTTAGATTTACTTAAAGATGAAAATATGAAGAAATTACCATTAAAAAAACGTATTTTTTTAATTTGTTATGTTGGACATACATCAAGTCAAGCAATGGTGTTACTTAAACTTTTAGGTTATAAAGTTACTTCTATTAAATTTGGTTATGGTATATCACCTGCATTTGAAGTTCCTGTAGCTGGTTGGTTAGATTATGGTTATCCTACTATATCTTCTAAATAACATTATTTTGTTCTTGAATATTGATATAAAAATCTAAATCCATTTCGCTAATTTTAGGATGTGAAACAAGTTTATCAAACCAATCTTGACTGAAAGATGAATTAAATACATAGGTATGATACATGGAGAAATCTTCGTAATTTTGTGAAATAGTAGTACTTAGAATATTTGCGATTTCATCAAAATATGAAGAAATTTTTCCATAATGAAAGAATATAAAACCAATTCCAATAAGAATCATTACTAAATACAGTTGAGTAAGTGAATAACCATTTTTTTGAAGTTGTTGGATATAATGAACTTCATTTATAATATGATTTACTTTAGTATCAATATGAGAAATTTTAGTATCAATATGTGAAATTTTAGTATCAATATGTGCAATAGATTTTTTAATTTCAACATTATTTGAAGAAATATTATTATTTAGCACATTAAATTCATGTTCTGCAAAAGTAACAACCTTTTTATTCTTTTTTGCTTGACTACGAGTTTGAACCATTTTTAATTAAAATATAAAATTCTAATTTTATATTTATAAAATAATAAAATAAAAAGGAAAAAAATAAATAATCATTTTTTATAATTTTTTAATAAAAATATTTTTTAACAAAACACTTATTTATTAAGAATCAAATAAAGTGAACTAATGAGTATGGTAGCAATAAATGAAAGGAAAATCATTAACATATTTTGATTTTCTTTTACATTCTTTTTATCAGCTTCATCATATATATTTTGATATAATGCATTTTTATACAAAGCATTCTGATCTTCTTCAATATTACCAAAATAATAATTATTTGTTTCTAATTTTTTGAATTCATAATTTCCAATAATTGCTTGATTTTGATGGATATTAATATTTGGTTCTTCAATAATATGTATTTGTTGAATATTTTCTTTAACTGTTTCTTGAATATTTTCTTTAACTGTTTCTTGAATATTTTCTTTAATTGTTTCTTGAATATTTTTATTTGTTTCTTGATTCCATTTATTTAATTGTATAGCAATCTTTTTAGTTTCTTCTTTTTGAACTTCTTCTTCTTCTTTTATCATTTTGTTATACATATGTACTACAAGATTTGCACAAACCATCATTTTCCAAGTGTAATATTTAATAGAACGTTGATATTTATTTACATAAATAAAAGAGCGCATTTCTTTACTTTTAGTGTCCCCTTTTTTAATATCAAATGTGCAACATTTTTCACAACATGGAAGTGGCATAATATGATGGTCTTCGATAGGGAAATAAAGACCATTTCCTTCAAGAGGCTTGTAACAATTTGTACAAAGCGAATTCTTTTTAATATGATTAATGAGATTTAAATAGCAAGCATAAGCTAATTCAAAAGGTGGACGATGTTCAATATCTTTAAAAGTGGGATAAACCTTTTTCCACATAGGAACACATTCACGATGTGTTTTTGCGGAATATGGGTTTTTCATATTAAGAGTTATAGAAGGAATATTAGCAGCCATTTTTATAGTATTATGGGTTATTTATAAATAGGCAATAACTCTTCATATATAAAATATTTTTCTTTTTTTCTTTTTTTTATATAAATTAAATATTTATATAAATATATATACGTAAATCATTATTTCATATAATGTGTTCAAATTATTTGTAATAAACGTAAATAAAATTAAAAATGATAGTTTATTTTATAAAAGATTAGGATTCATTTAAAACAAATAAATAATATAACTATGGTTTATCAGATTTGATAAACTATTTCCGGCAATTAAAGTAGAATATATTGAAAAAAAACAATATATTTATATTTTAATTCCAAAAGCGTACTTAACAAACTTTTTAATAGCGTATACAAGTTTTATTAAATTAATTTTAATTTAATAAACTTTAAACAAACTTTTAAACAAACTTTTTAACAGCGTGCGTTACAAACTTTAATAATTTAATTTTTGTAACATAATATATAAAAATGAAAACAATTGAACAAATATTCAATAGTGAAGAAATAAAGAAAATTTCTGAAGAAGTTGATATTGTGTATAATAAGATTCAAAATCTTATAACACATATAAATTCGAATGAAAAAAATACTTATGAATTTGATAATACTCCTAGTAGTATTAACAAATTTGAAGAGCTTTTCAGTATATATGAATATAGATCATATCTTCTTTTTATAGAAGATGTAAGATCAATATTTATAGATCCAAATACATATATGTATGACAGTGATTTACATAATACATATAAAATTGAAAATATATTTAGAAATTATGAATTAATGTTATTCATTTGTAAAATAATGGATATCATTAATTTTTTAAATGATATGAAATATATGTGTAATTATTATTTTAAAAATATTAAAATAAATATGAGACAACATAGATTTATATATATAAATCATTGGGAAAATACATATTTATTTGATATTGATGATTTATTTCAATGTGAAAATATATTTAATCAATTTATATTAAGTGGTTACGATAAAATTTTAGAAATGTGTAATGTATTTGAAGATTTTCTACATTGTAAAGATAATGTAAATAATATAAATAACAACATGATGAATTTATTAAAAGAAAAACAACAAGTAATATATAATCAAAATATTAAAACAATTTCTGAAGAAGAAATTTTAAATGAAGAAATTTCATTTGAAATAGATAATCCAGAAATAAAATTATTTCAATGTACAAATGTTGTGAATACTTTATTTGAGACGTCATTTAATGCTATTGATCTAAAATATGAAATTCATAGTATGATTATTGAAGAATTTAATAAGTTCGTAAAGAACAATACATTAGATTCTGAAATATTTAAAGACCATACAATGGATAATGGTAATATAAAGATAATAGGAATTCGTCAAAATAATGTAATTTCATATGGATTTTATGAATTAAGTAAACCAGAAAGAGTTATTGAAAACTCTATTTGGTATAATATACATAATAAAGTTCAAAAAATATATGAAAAATATTTTAATGATAATTATGAACATCATTTTGTAGTGAATAATTATTTGTCAATATTAATCACATTTTATTATATGTATAATTATGATAAGTTTAGAGTAATCATTCGCGATTTTTTTTACAAATATAATGATACAAATGTACCTTATATTCACGATAATGAAGAATATGAAGAAGAAATAGACCCTCATGATTTTATTAATAATGATGATCATGATGATTATGATGAAAATCCAGAATATAATTTTGATAGTGCTTTTTTTGATCATGTTGAAGGTTATCATCATCATGATCATCATTAAAATGATATATATGTAAATTTTGTGTAAATATGTAAATTTTGTGTAAATATGTAAATTTTGTGTAAATATGTAAATTTTGTGTAAATATGTAAATTTTTGTAAATATAAAATAATTACCAAAAAAACCAAAAAAAACAAAAAAAAAACCAAAAAAACCAAAAAAACCAAAAAAAAACAAAAAAAACAAAAAAAATCATAAAAAAATAATATTTATCATTTATACGTAAATAAAATTTAATTTTATAAAAATGATGGATATAAATTCAATAAAAAAATTAAATTTATATATTAAGTGTCCTGGTTAAACGTTTTGTAAGCCTCGAGTCTTTATGACGAAGTCCCACAAGGGAGCCATTTATGGTAGTACACTGCTATAGTTTAATCCTTCAAGGTACTTAAAGGAAGCTGCGCGATTGAGAATATCGTAAATTAAGATTTAAATCTTAATAAAGTGGCAAAATCCTGTCGAAACTAAGGACAGTCGCGGACTTTTATACAAGAGATTATATAGACTTTAAAAGGAAGTAATTTGAAAGAAATAAATAAAATTAAAACATTGCGGTTTAAGCTCCGCAACACACAATAGTGCCATTGTGCCGTGTGAGTTTAGCTCGAACATTTTAAGGCTATTTATTTTAAGTAATTTTATGGAATTTTTTAGAAAGTATAGTAGATCGGTATACGAGTCCGCGCAGTGTGTTACGTCATCCGATACGTAACTGGTACTGGTAATCTTCCTAGGATTATCGTACGAGACTCATAGTAAAGGAGTATTAATACTAATATTAATAGTGGCGATTCCCACGAAAAAATGAATCAAACCAATGTAAATATAAATAATGTAAATAATTTTGATGTTAATAGTGATGTTGATAGTAATTTTGATGTAAATAGTGATATTGATAGTGATATTGATGTTAATAGTGATGCAGATGATGATATTGATGTTAATAATGTTAATAATTGTGAAAATAATTCTATTGATTATGAAAAAGTGAAATATGATTTGAAAGAATTATTTTTCAAAAAGTATGGTAAAAACGAATTTGATAATGCTTTTAAAAGTGTTGTTGAAGATGTTTGTGGCGCTTTATGTATATTTAGTGATAAATATAATGAAATGTTGATTGCTATAAAAGATGAAAAATATAATGGTTCTACGAATCTTATTTATGATTATATTTATGATAAGATTGTATCTGTTTTTTTAGAAAAATATGATATAGATTTAGATGATGGATATAATGCTATAGTTATTATTGAATGTATTGATAATAATGAAGAGTATATTTATGCTCTTTGTAAATTGGAAATTTTTATGAATTATGATTTTGAAACACTTTCTGAAGAAGTAAATATTATGTATAATATGATTACAAATTTTATTAAACATGTATTTTCTAAAGAGAAAGTTAAAATGGAATGTATTGAAATATTTTCAATTTACAAATATAAAAAATATATTAATTTTATTGAAAAAATGAATAAACATTTTGTAACGTATCAAAATAATGATGCTTTAAATATTTATTTAAATAAATATATATATATAAATGAAAATTTAATGATTCTAATATGTAAAATATTAGATATTATTGATTTTTTAAGTGATTATATGAATAATTGTATTGTAAATCTTAATTTTAGAAATACAAAAATAGATATAAGAAGAAAAATAATACCTGATTCTAATAATTATTATCAAAGCTTTTTAGAAAGCAAAGATGATATGGAATTATGTAATGAAATTTTTCATACATTTACAACTACTTCTTTAATTTCTGAAATTAAGAAATTTATTGAATATATAAATAAATATTTTAAAAAATATTGTGAATTAAATAATAAAAGTAATGATAAATATTCAGTACTTAAGAATTGTATAATAGATTATTCTCTTAAAGATGGTCAATTAATCAATTTATCTCAATCTAAGTATGTTTTATATAATGTATTTGAAACATTTGAAAATGTTTTGGAACCATGTGAAGATATTTATAGTGTAATTCATTCTGAATTTAATAAGTTTCTAGTAAACAATACATTAGAATCAGAAATATTTGAAAAACACGAAAAAATAGATGATATGATTAAAATATATGATAATTTAAATAATAATTTTAAGTTATTTAATTTTAAAACATTAGATAAACCAGAAGAAATGATTGAAACATGTATTTATCAAAATATTTTAAATATATTATGTAAAAAATATAATACAACTGAATATTATATTTTAAATATATTTGATATGTTAATAACTTTTTATTATATGTATTATTATGATGATATTAAAACAATTATTCGTGAATTTTTTTACAAATATAATGATACAAATGTATTATATATTCATGATAATGAAGATTATGTTAATTTTATTTTTAATAATGATAATCATGATGATGATTTTGATGATAATAATTAAATTAATTTTAATGAAAATCCAGAAAATAATTTTGATAATGCTTTTTTTGATCAATTTGATTAAAAAAATGATATGTTAATTTGCAAATATTGTAAATATTGTAAATATATAATTACTTTTATATGGTCCTATATTAGGCGTTAGCACAGTGAGAATCTGTTATATGCGGCGAAATCCAAAAAATGTAATTATATATATGGGTCCCTTAATGGGTGTTAGCACAGTGAAAATCTGTTATATGCGGCAAAATCCCTATCATAAAAAAAATAAAAAATATTATAATAAAAATTTTGATATATGAGTATATTATTTTGAAAGAAATTATTATTGAATATTCATTTCAATAAATTGAATAAGATTATTTACAATAAAATTTATTTGATTATTACAAATTTGATAATCATTTGATTCATTTTTTACGGAATCTAATTGATATGTAATGTAAGCAATTTTATATAATTTAGGTTTTAGTAAATCAATAAATTGAGGAATAGTAATATGAATATTATGTTCATCAAAAATATGTTTTACATAAGTTTCATAAATAAAATGTATGTTATCTTTAACATTTTCACAAAAATCTTTGAAATTACAATTACTTAAATAATCCGCACTATATGGAGATTCTTTAATTTCAATCATTTCTTCCGTTTTATCATAAATATAATCTATCATATTTCTACGAGTATTATTACTAACTCCATATTTAATTTTTTTATTTTTGTGAACAATATCACATACTTTTCTACCTAAAGCCCCAGCATATAATGCTTTTAGCATTTCATTTGCTAGTGAGCTTTCATTCAAGAAAAAGAGTGCATAACACATAGATTCATTAAATTCATTATCATAATAACGAGTTGTTTCTTCATCACAAATATCCGAATAAATATAATTTTCTAATTTTTTATATTCAATTTGAATAATATGATCAATATTATGTTTATATTTTTTTATTGGAATTAATCTTGAAGAATCTTGTATTACAGCAAAAATTTGTGATTCATTTTCACGAAGTTTATTAATAATAGTATTTAATACATATTTATCATTAGATATATCAATAAAATATGTATTATTAAATACGTAAGTTATTGCGTTTACAATATAGTCAACAATTTTTTTAAATATATTGTCATTAAAATCTTTTTTAATTACTTTAAGCATTTCATAATATTGGTTATTATTATTGGAAGGTGTAAAACCTTCAACAAGTAACATTGAATCATCAATATTGTCAATAGTAAGGTGACACTTAATTTGTTCTTCAATAATCTCGTTAAGAGCATTATCAAAGGTCAAAGTAGAGTTTGTACCGTATTTGGCAATGAATTGATGAATTATATTTGAATTAGTATTTGAAGTCATTTGTAAAATAATATATTGTATGTAATATATTATATATAATATGTAAAATAGAATATATTTATTAAAAATCAATTTTTTAATAAATTGTTTACGTTAATATTTTTTATGAAGAAATGAGTAGATTATTTTTTATATTTTTGAATATAATAATCAATATATAATTGTAAAATGTTTATAAATTCGTCACTTTGAATATTATCTAAATGGAATGTAGAATTTTGATTTTTGATAATAAACTTTTTTTCAGAAAAGTTGTACATAATATAACTATTTTTATCTTCGCTTATATAAAGTTTTGATGTAATACCATTTTTTATATATTCTAAAAAATAAGCAATATAAAAAAAGTGATTATTCGTATCATCATATTTATAATCATTATATTTAATATTTTCAGGTCGTAATTTTATATATTTACCATTTTTTTCATTAAAATATTTAAAATAATCATTTTCTTCATAATTATATTTATTTTCAATATTTTTATCTTTATTTAATTTTAAATATTTCACATCATAAGGTTCAAATTGAGTTGTAAAATATAAAGTTTGTATAATAATAGAATAATTATCAAAAATATGAATTAATTTATTTTTATCATTATAATCTTCATTTATATCCAAATCATCTTCATTATTAAGTTGTTCAATAAAATTATTTGATTCATTTAAGACAGTATTAAAATCTCGTAAAACATTATTACAATGAAATAATAATTCATTACATGTAATAATAATATTTTTAGCACTTTCAATTTTATGGATAAATTCTTTTTTATATAATATATTGTTATCTTGATTTAATAAGTTATGATTTGTATTATAATCTTCTAAAAAGTCAAAAATAGTTGTACTTGGTTTTTCAATAATAATATTATTTGTACTTTTATTATTTTTATCTTTTTTATTTACAATATTCATAATTTGTTTATCATCTAATTTAGTTTTTTCCGAAATTTCAGTAATGGATATATTTGAAGTATACATTTTATATGCTATATGATGAATTCGTGATGTAATACCTCCAATAGTACGATTATGTTTTATAGAAATATCATGAATGGATAAATGATTTGATAATTCTTCTAATAATTGGTTTTCTTCATCGTCAGTCCATATCATACCTAATGATGATGGATATATTCTATCAGGAAATTTATTTTTTAATATTTTGAGTTTAATGCTTTCCATTTATATATATATATATATATATATATATATATTGATATAAAAACTTTTATATCAAAAAATTTTTATAAAATTTGTATATAAAAAATAACTTTTAACAAAAATAAAAAAATTGATTTAAATAAAATATATTTTTTAATTTGTATACATTTTTAATATTAAATAAATATTAACAATTAAATTTAAAATGAGTAAAAGTTGGGAAGAAAGTTATGATAATGTGTGTAAATTCGTTGAAGAACATAAGCGTATACCAGAATATCACGATAAAGATAAAGAATCAGATGAAAGTAAACTTGGTAATTGGATTAGACGTATGAGAAGTACAGCAACTCGTTCAAAATTAACATCTTATCAAAAAGAAAAACTTGAAAAGATTAAAGGTTGGTATTGGAGTATTGAAGATTTAAATGAACGTAAATGGATTGAAAATTATGATAAAGTGAAACTTTATTATGATAAAAATACAGTTCCTTTACGCTCTTCTTTAGATGAAGAAGAGAAAAAGCTCGCGGAATGGTGTGTAACACAACGTCGTAGTTTCAAAGAAAATAAATTAAATGATATAAAATGTTTCTATTTAGAAGAACTTAATAATTGGGATTGGGGATTTTCTCAAGACAAATTATGGGATGAAACATTTGAAAGAGTTAAATCATTTGTTGAAAAATATAAACAATTTCCTCAACATCTACGTGATAAAAATAATTATGAAGAACTACGATTAGCCAATTGGTGCGATAGTAATCGCAAAAATAAAAATATTAGTCAAGAAAGAGTAAATAAACTAAAAACCATTGGTTTTATTCTTTAATTTCAATATATAATTTAACATTTTTTTTAATAAAATATATAAATAAATTTATTTATATAATAATTTTTATAATAATTTTTATAATAATATGTTGACTCATAAATATAGTTTTTAAATAAAATTAATATATTTATTATTTTTTGATATGTAATAATTTTTTATTTCTTTATTTTTAATAATTAAATCAATATATTCAATTAATTTTGAATACCAGTCAAAAGAATCTTCCCAAACATCAAGTTGGTATATTCTAATAACTGAATAATTATTTTTATTAGCACATCTCATTTTATATAAATCTCTTTTATATTGTTCTTCAGGTGAAATCCAATTACTAACTTGTTCAAAGTGTTGTCTACCATCAAGTTCAATAATAATATTATATTCTTCAATAGCAAAATCAAATGGTAAATGTTTATTTGTTAAATCATTTTTACACCAATCTTTTCTAAATTGTGTTTTTATATTTGGGAACTTTATTACAAGTTTATCAAATAATTTTTGTTCACATTTATTTTTACATATTGGACACCATCTATTATTTGCTAAATTTGATAATGATATATCAAATTCGTGATTATTTTCACATTTAAACCAACATTTAGTATCACAATATTTAAAAGTATTTCTTGGATTAATATTATTTTTGTTAATCCAATATTTAATCATTGGATGCGAAGCAAAAGATTTATTTAAACAATCTTCACAATCACTATCATTACATAATTTTTGACCAGAACAATAAACACATTTTTCACTTTTAGTTACATTACGAATCATTGTTTTAAATGAATGTTTACAATCACATATAAACCAATATTCTTTTTCTGAAAAATTAAATATTTGTCGTGGTTTAAGTTCTCCATTTTTAATATTATCCCATTGATTAACTTTTATATGTGACGCAAATGATTTTTCATAACATTTATTACAATTATCATTATCACATAGTTTTTGATTTGTACAATAAGCACACCATCTATTTAGTCCGGTTATTTTATCTAATGATTGTTGAAATTCATGTTCACAATCGCATTTAAACCAATATTTTTTATCAGAACCTTTATTTACGTATCTTGGTTTAATATCACCATTTTTTTCACTCCAAAATTTTGATTTTTCGTGAGACGCAAATGATTTATTAAAACAATGATTACAATTATCATTGTTACATAATTTTTTAGATGGTTTACAACAATATGGACACCAATTACCAGAAGCAATTTTGTTAGGTGACATTTCAAATTGATGTCCACAATCGCAATTAAAAATATATTTTTTATTTGAATTATTAAAAACTGTATTTATATCAACATTATTTTTTTCACTCCAAAATTTTGATTTAGAGTTATGTATAAATAGATTTTTATTCATTTTACGTTATATGTTTTTATTTTATGCTAAATTTTATAAAGATTTATTTTTAAAATAATAAGTAGTCAATTTTTTTTAATATAATATATAAATAAATTTATTTATATAATAATTTTATAATAATATAATTTTAATATTTATAAGTTTAATTTTTTAAAAGGCAAATACTTTTAATACTTACGTTTCAAGTCTCATTTGAATGCAACATGCTTTAAGCTCTTGGATTAAAAGGTGCGTACTGTAAGGCACCATTAATTTACAGAAGCTGGTTGTATTATCACTATATAATGACTTATAAATATCTTTTTCAGGATTTACTGGAGCTACTAATCCTGTCTTTTTATCAATCCAAATATAGAACTTATCTGAACAATTAAACATTCTTTCTTTGAGTA
>VFQS010001169.1_pt1 | contig 24983 bp, 35 predicted proteins | sample 3512361 | NCBI WGS metagenome assembly VFQS01 (sample SAMN10412375, study PRJNA504923) | tailings metagenome | isolation source: Relicate 1 Philex TSF3 active mining | place: Philippines
CCTTGACTTCACCCTTGGTGAAGGCTTCGACGTAGTCGGCGTTCACGCGGGCTGCGCGCTCGAGCAGACGGCTGTGCAAATAGAACACGTCGCCAGGGTAGGCTTCGCGGCCTGGTGGGCGGCGCAGCAGCAGCGACACTTGACGGTAAGCCACGGCTTGCTTGGACAGATCGTCATAAACGATCAGCGCGTCTTCGCCACGGTCACGGAAGTATTCGCCCATGGTGCAGCCAGAGTAGGCCGACACGTACTGCATGGCAGCAGATTCAGAGGCGGAAGCGGCCACAACGATGGTGTACTCCATCGCGCCAGCTTGTTCCAGAGCGCGCACCACGTTCTTGATCGACGAGGCTTTTTGGCCAATCGCGACGTAAACGCAGGTCATGTTCTGACCTTTTTGGTTGATGATGGCGTCGATCGCGACGGCGGTCTTGCCGGTCTGGCGGTCGCCAATGATCAGTTCGCGCTGGCCACGGCCCACGGGCACCATGGAGTCGATCGACTTCAGGCCGGTTTGCATCGGCTGGTCCACCGATTTACGTGCGATCACGCCAGGGGCGACTTTTTCGATCACGTCGGTCATCTTGGCGTTGATCGGGCCTTTGCCGTCAATCGGCTGACCCAGGGCGTTCACCACGCGGCCAATCAGCTCAGGGCCGACGGGCACTTCCAGAATGCGGCCGGTGCACTTGACCGTATCACCTTCGGAGATGTGCTCGTACTCGCCCAAGATCACGGCACCGACCGAGTCACGCTCGAGGTTCAGGGCCAGACCGTAAGTGGCGGCACCTTCTGCAGTGGCCGGGAATTCGAGCATCTCGCCCTGCATCACATCGGACAGGCCGTGCACACGAACGATACCGTCGGTCACGGACACCACGGTGCCCTGGTTGCGGATATCGGCGCTGGCGGACAGCCCTTCAATGCGGCTCTTGATCAGTTCAGAAATTTCTGCGGGATTGAGTTGCATGACTCTTTCCTTCTTTCTTTAAATATGTCCGGTCTCAATCCGCATCAAGCGGTGAGGGCCGATTTCATTTGTTCCAGTCGGGCCTTGACGGAGGTATCGAGCACCTCGTCGCCCACCACCACACGAATGCCACCGATCAGGGAGGCATCGAGCTCGACGCTCACGTTGAGCTTGCGCGCAAAGCGTTTTTCGAGCGTGGACGACAAATCAGCCAAAGCCGAAGCGTCGATGGGGAATGCGCTGTAAACCACCGCATCAGCGGTGCCACCTTGCGCATTCATGAGGGCGCGGTACTGCTGTGCAACCACAGGCAACGCACTGAGACGGCGGTTTTCGATCACCAGGCGCAGGAAGTTCTTGCCAGCCTCGGGCAGTGCTGTGCGCACCACACCGGAGATCAGGTCAAACGCCTGCTCATCGGACACTTTGGGGCTGTCGATGAACTGCTGCAGCTGCGCGTTGTCGGCAACAGCAGCGAGTTCATCCAGCCAAGCGGCCGTGCCAGCAAGATCGGATGCCTGCGCCTTGAACAGCGCTTCGGCATAAGGGCGGGCGATGGTAGCAAGTTCTGCCATGGTCTTCTCTGGCTGGAGCTTTTTACAGCTCGGTCTTGAGGCGGCTCAGCAGATCAGCGTGGACACCGGCGTTGACTTCCTTGCGGAGAATCTGCTCGGCGCCTTTGACGGCCAGGGCAGCGACTTGCTCACGCAGAGCTTCGCGGGCCTTGACTGACTGCTGCTCGGCTTCGGCCTTGGCAGCGGCGATGATCTTGTTGCCTTCTTCGGTGGCTCGTGCCTTGGCTTCATCAATGATGCCATTGGCGCGGCGCTCGGCGTCAGCCAGGCGCGAAGCCGTCTCGTTGCGCGATTTGGCCAACTCGGACTCGACACGCGCATTGGCGTTGGCGAGTTCGGACTTGGCTTTGTCTGCAGCAGCGAGGCCGTCAGCGATTTTCTGTGCCCGTTCATCGAGCGCTTTTGTGATCGGGGGCCACACGAATTTCATCGTGAACCACACCAGAATCGCAAAAACGATCATCTGAATGAACAGAGTAGCGTTAATGTTCACGGTTCAGTCCTTCTTCTGTTGGAAGAGGTACGTGGATTACTTCAGAACGAAGGGGTTGGCGAAGGCGAACAGCAAAGCGATGGCCACACCGATCAGGAACGCAGCGTCGATCAGACCCGCCAAGATGAACATCTTGGTTTGGAGTTCGTTCATCAGTTCAGGTTGACGAGCCGAAGACTCGAGGAATTTGCCGCCCATCAAAGCGATACCGATGGAAGCGCCGATAGCACCCAGACCAACGATCAAACCACATGCCAATGCCACCAGGCCGAGAATGTTTTCCATGAGAAGCTCCTAAAAGTTAGTGGAAAAAAGAAACAGGAAACGAGAGAAAAAGTGTCATCAATGTGCGTCGTGCGCTTGACCTGTGTAGATCAGCGTCAACATCATAAAGATGAAGGCTTGCAAGGTGATGACCAGGATGTGGAACAAAGTCCACACGGTACCGGCGATGACATGGCCAATGGCCAGACCAACACCTGTTGCCGACAATGCCCAGCCGCCACCCATGAGGGCAATCAACATGAACACCAACTCACCCGCAAACATGTTGCCAAACAGTCGCATGCCGTGCGAAACCGTCTTGGCCAAATATTCAATCATCTGCATCAGGAAGTTAATCGGATACAGAGCCCAATGGTCGCCGAAGGGGGCAGCAATCAATTCATGCGCCCAGCCGCCCAGACCTTTGATCTTGATGTTGTAGACCAGGCAGATGAACAGCACCGAGCAAGACAAGCCCAGTGTGGTGGACAAGTCGGCCGTGGGCACTACGCGCATGTAGTCCTTGAAACCCATGGCCGGGCCAGCAGCGTGCCATGCAGCAGGAATCAGGTCCACAGGCAACATGTCCATCGCGTTCATCAGGAAGATCCAGACGAACACAGTCAAGGCCAAAGGAGAGATGAGTTTGCGGCTCTTGGCGTTGTGGATCACGCCCTTGGCCTGGTTCTCGACCATTTCAGATAGGATCTCAACGGCAGCCTGAAAGCGGCCGGGCACGCCCGAGGTCGCTTTGCGGGCAGCAGCCCACAACACGATGCAACCGATCACGCCCAGAACCAGGGAAAAGAAAACCGAGTCGAGGTTGAACAGACTGAAGTCAACGATGTTGGTTTGCTTGACGCCTTCAAATGAGAAATTCATTTGCAGGTGTTGCAAGTGATGCTGGATGTACTCTCCAGCCGTTGGGGCGTGTGCGCCAGCGTTTTCAGCAGCCATAAATAACCAATCAGTTCAAAAAATAGTCGGTTTCGATTTGCGTTGCATCCAGCCCAGCGCCATGGCCAGCCAATACACCTTCATCGTCACCACAAAGCCGGCCACCAAGGCAAACCAGCTCAGGTCTGAAATCACTTTGGGCGCCACCAGAAGCAGCGCCACGGTCAAGACAATCTTGACCAACTCCCAAACAAACAAACCCACCAAGGCAGAGCCCGGTTGGGTTCGCCGCATTTGCCGGCTCAAAGCCCTGACAAACACCACGGCGGGAATCACCACCGCCACCGAACCCCAAGCCGCCGAAGCTGCCAGATGCCACTGGCCGCTGACCAGCCCCGTGAGCAGCGCCAGCACGGCACCAACCCCCACCTGTAACAGCAACACACGCCAAGGCGATGCCTGTGGGTTGTTTTGCCGCCAGGCCTGCGCCTCTTCGGCGCTCAGGGGCTTGAAATCGGGTTCGGAACCTTCATCTGCAGCATCTGTCGTGTCACTGGGCATACCCGTTTTCAGGGATGAGGCGATTTTGGTCATCTCAAATTACACCGGGGTTACGTACACGGCGAACACTGCAAAGCCTCTGATTATACGTAGAAACCCGTGCGCGCCCACTTTTTTTGATCCAGATCCAATTGCCCCACGCCCAACATGGCCAAGACCAACAGCGACAATCGTCCGGCAAGCCCACGGGGCCTGCGCTTTTCACGCTGTAGATCGGTGGATGTATGTACGAATGGTTTAAATTTTTTCATCTGGCCGCCGCCATCGTTTGGCTTGGCGGGATGGCCCTGGTCATTCTGGCGATGCGCCCCGTGGTGATCGCCCAAATGGCCCCGCCTGAGCGCCTGACTTTGATGTCCAGCGTGTTGAAGCGGTTTTTTGCCATGGTCTGGGGCTCGGTGGCCCTGATTCTGGCCACCGGTTTCTGGATGCTGTCGACGGCCGACATGGCCCTCGCCCCCAAGGGCTGGCATGCCATGTCAGGCTTGGGCCTCCTGATGTGCCTGATTTTTGCGCACATCTGGTTCGCCCCATTTCGCCGCCTGAAAGCGGCCGTGGCCGCATCCGACTGGCCTGCGGCAGGCCATGCCCTGGGCCAAATTCACCCCTTGGTCATGACCAATTTCGCATTGGGCTGGCTGGCGGTGTTGGCCGTCGTCGTCTGGCGTTAAGCTTGCAAGCCCAACGGAACATCTCATGAGCGCCTCCATCACCCCACCCAAGGGCATTGACCCACGCAAAGACACCTTGATCGAATACCCCTCGGTTTTTCCGATCAAGGTCATGGGCGCCATGGTCGACGGCTTTGCCGAGGCCATGTGCCAGGTCGCCCTGCAATTCGACCCTGGCTTTGACGCCAGCACCATCGAGCTGCGGCCCAGCAAAGGCGGCAACTACCTGGGCGTGACGCTCAGCATCACGGCCACCAGCCGCGAGCAACTCGACGACCTGTACCGGGCCCTGACCTCGCACCCGATGGTCAAAATCGTGCTTTGAGCATGGACATCCGGTTGCTCGGACGGGTGGACTACCTGCCCACCTACGAGGCCATGCAGGCCTTCACGGCTGCTCGAACGCCCGAGACACCCGACGCGCTGTGGCTGTGCGAACACCCGCCCGTGTTCACCCAAGGGCTGGCGGGCCAGGCCTCGCACCTCTTGATGCCGGGCGACATTCCGGTGGTCCAGACCAACCGGGGCGGACAGGTCACCTACCACGGGCCCGGTCAGGTCATGGCCTACCCCTTGGTCAACCTGCAGCGCGCCGGTTACTACGTCAAGGAATACGTTTTCAAGCTCGAAGAAGCCGTCATCCGAACCCTGGCCCACTTCGGCGTCACAGGCCACCGGGTGGCGGGTGCACCTGGCATTTATGTGCGTCTGGACGACCCCTTCAGCCATGCGGCGCTGGTGGGGCCGGCACCCGCCGATAACCCCTTCAAAGGCCTGGGCAAGATCAGCGCCTTGGGCATCAAGGTGAGCCGCCATTGCACCTACCACGGTGCCGCACTCAATGTGGCGATGGACCTGGAGCCCTTTGACCGCATCAACCCCTGTGGTTATGCCGGATTGAAAACCGTGGACCTTTCTACAATCGGTGTAGAAACCACCTGGAACGAAGCCGCCCAAGTGCTGGCCCAGCAACTGGCCGCCCGTTTATGAACCCCCGGCTACCGCCCCCTTGGACGGCAGCGACCGAAAGAACACCATGAGCAACACCCCCACCGAACGCCAAGTGGTCCGCGAAGCCCAAAGCGTTGAAAACTACGACCCGATGGCCAAGCAAAAAGCCGCGGCCAAACTCTCACGCATCCCGGTCAAGGTGGAAGCGGGCGAAGTGCTCAAAAAACCCGAATGGATCCGCGTGAAAGCGGGCTCACCCACCACCCGCTTTTACGAGATCAAGGACGTGCTGCGCGCCAACAAACTGGTAACGGTGTGCGAGGAAGCCAGCTGCCCCAACATTGGCGAATGCTTTGGCAAGGGCACAGCCACCTTCATGATCATGGGCGACAAGTGCACACGCCGCTGCCCATTTTGCGACGTGGGCCATGGCCGCCCCGACCCGCTGGATGTGAACGAGCCCGACAACCTGGCCAAGACCATCGCGCAGCTCAAGCTCCAATACGTGGTCATCACCAGCGTGGACCGCGACGACCTGCGAGACGGCGGTGCCGGCCACTTTGTGGAATGCATTCGCAAGACCCGCGAACTCTCACCCACCACCCAGATCGAAGTGCTGGTACCCGACTTCCGGGGCCGCGACGACCGCGCCCTGGAGATCCTGAAAGCCGCGCCGCCCGATGTGATGAACCACAACCTGGAAACCGTGCCGCGCCTGTACAAGGAAGCGCGTCCCGGCTCGGACTACCAGTTCTCGCTGAACCTGCTGAAAAAGTTCAAGGCACTGTTCCCTCATGTCCCCACCAAGAGCGGCCTGATGGTGGGCCTGGGCGAAACCGACGAAGAGATTCTGGACGTCATGCGCGACATGCGCGCTCACAACATCGAGATGCTCACCATTGGCCAGTACCTCGCCCCCAGCAACAGCCACCTGCCGGTGCGCCGCTACGTGCACCCCGACACCTTCAAGATGTTCGAAGCCAAGGCCTACGAAATGGGTTTCTCGCACGCGGCAGTGGGTGCCATGGTCAGGTCCAGCTACCACGCCGACCAGCAGGCCCATTCGGCGCACCTGAGTCTGTCCGAGAAATCCTGATCCAAGCCATCACCCCCAGGTTTTCATTCAAGGCCGTCATGACCGATTCCACCCCAGAAAACACCCCCTACACCCCGCCCAAAATCTGGACCTGGAACAAGGCCAACGGTGGGCGTTTTGCGAACATCAACCGCCCCATTGCAGGCCCCATGCACGAGCAGGAACTGCCACGCGGCAAGCACCCCCTGCAGCTGTACTCGCTGGGCACGCCCAACGGCGTCAAGGTCACGGTCATGCTCGAAGAGTTGTTGGCCCTGGGGCATGCGGGCGCCGAATACGATGCCTGGTTGATCCGCATTCAGGAAGGCCAGCAATTCAGCAGCGGCTTCGTGGGCGTGAACCCGAACTCCAAGATCCCGGCTCTGCTCGATTGCAGCGGTGAAAAACCGATCCGGGTGTTCGAGTCAGGGTCCATCCTGTTGTACCTGGCGGAGAAATTTGGCGCCCTGGTGCCCACCGATCCGGCCCAACGTGCCGAATGCCTGTCCTGGCTGTTCTGGCAAATGGGCAGCGCCCCCTATCTGGGTGGAGGATTTGGCCACTTTTATGCCTATGCGCCCGTGAAAATCGAATACGCCATCGACCGCTTTGCGATGGAGGTCAAGCGAGAAATGGATGTGTTGAACCGGCGTTTGGCCGAGAGCCGCTTCATCGCAGGCGACGACTACACCATCGCCGACATCGCCATCTGGCCCTGGTATGGCGGCATGGCCAAGGGCACCATGTACGAGGCGGGCGAGTTCCTGCAGGTGCACGAGTACGAACACGTCATCCGCTGGGCTGACGAGTTGGCGCAACGCCCTGCGGTGCAACGTGGGCGCATGGTCAACCGGGTCATCGGGGCTCCTGAGAGCCAGTTGCACGAACGCCATGACGCCAGCGATTTCGACACACGCACCCAGGACAAGATCGCCCCAGCCGGAGCCTGAATTCACCGGGCCTGGCGGCCCGGTCTCTCATCCGGTCATTTTTTCGCGCCAAAGGCCCTGCAAAGCAGCCCACCAGTCTCGGGCGAATCGAGCGCTGTCAAACAAGGGCGATTGCGCCGCCTGTGAACGCAGCGTGCCGCGCAAACGCTGCAGCTTTTCGCACACGTCTTTCCCACCCTGCCCCCAAGCCACGGCCTGCTGCACATAGTCGGCTTCGCTGTGCGTCACCCAGTCGGCCAACCCCACGTTTTCCAGCATGGCCTGGCCTTGCCGCCCCAGCATGCCGGGCAGCGCCAGCGTGAGGGTCGGCACGCCCATCCACAGCGCTTCGGCGGTGGTGGTGCCACCGGGGTAAGGGAAAGTGTCGAGCAAGATGTCGACCGTGCTGTAAGACGCGAAATACAGCTCACGGCTGACCGAGCCCAGCAGCTCCACGCGGCCCGCGTCGATGCCCGCCGCCTGCAAGCGCCCCGCGAAACGTGCGCGTTGCCCTTCGTCATTCAACTGCGGCGCTTGCAGCCGCAGGCGAGACTGCGGGCAAGCATTCAGAATCTGCGCCCACGCGGCCAGCACGCCCGCATTGATCTTGGGCAGGGTCTGAAAACAGCCGAAGGTGATGAAGCCGTTTTGCAGCACGGGCGGCACTTCGGGCGGCTCGGTCACCACGGGCGGGCTCATGCACAAACGCGTGTGGGGCAGGCGCAGCACCTTCTCCACATAGAGCGACTCCTCGCCCATGGGCACACAGACTGGATCGGCCAGGATGGCGTCCATTTGCTGCAAACCGGTGGTGGCGAAATAACCCAGCCAGCTGACCTGCAGCGGTGCAGGTTTGCCCGCAAACACCGACAGGCGGTTGCCCGCCGTGCGGCCGGACAGGTCCACCAAAATATCGATCTCGTCGCTGCGGATCTGGGCGTCCAGCCGGGCGTCATTCCACAAATCAACGGTATGCCAGGCAGCGAAGACGGGCCGAATGTCCTGCGTGAGTTCGTCGGCCAGCGCTTGGTTGGCATAGGCCAGCAGCGTCAGTTCACCAGACGCCACGGCGGTGGATGCCAGCGCCAGCAGCACATCGCGCAAGAAGTAGCCCACCGGGTGCTTGCGCAAGTCGGCCGACACGAGGCCCACGCGCAAAGGTTTTTTGTCTGCCGCCCGGCGCGGCCACGCGGGGCGCGCCGGGTTCAATTCGCCCACACGCCAGATCAGGGCTTGCTGGGCTGCTTCATCGGGTGGGTAACGGTAATGCTGCACAAAAATCAGATTGGCCAGCGAGTCGGCATGGCGGGGATCCACATCGAGTGCGGCCTGATATGCCTGACTGGCAGCTTCAAAATCGAACGTGTCTTGCAGCATCTTGGCGATGTTGAACCGAGCCTGCACGTTGTCGGGTTCAATGGCCAAGGTGCGCTGGTAGGCGGCGCGGGCTTCTGCCAATTGGCCCAATGACTGGTAAGTCAGGCCCAAATTGAGCTGTGAATTGGCATGGCCGGGGCGGTGCTGAACCGCTTGTTTCAAAAAGCCCAGCGCTTGTTCGTGGCGATTGAGTTTTTGCAGCGCCAGTCCCAAATTGGACAAGGCCTCCACATGCGCGGGCTGGCGCTTCAGGATGGCTTGGTACAGCGATACCGCCAGCTCCAGCCGGTGCGTGCGGGCGGCCAGCGTGGCCTTGAGGTTGAGCGCCGCCACTTCATGCACAGCATGCAAGCCCGGCATGGCCAACAAAGCATCGGTCTGCGCCTCGGCCTGATCCCATTCAGCCCGGTGGTAAAAATTCACGGCGGCGTCATACAAGGCCTGCGCTTGCGCCACAGTGGGGGCGGCACGAACTGGCTGGGGTACAGCTTGCCCCAGCATTTTGGCCAGCATCCCCGAGGGCTGTGCAGTTCGGCCTTTGGCCGGTGGTTTTTTCATGGGGTCACAAGGCCAGATGCCGGCAGGGGTGTATTTGAGGAGCGTTTATTTTAGTTCTCACAAATCGCTCTGCCGGACCCTCGCAATGAACAAGGCCTGGGGTGGCCTGACGCGCGTCCTCAGCGCGGCATCAGGCTGGCGGGATCGTCCGAAGCCAATACTTGCGCAGCCCACAGCGCCAGCTTGGCGGTGTCTGAGCGCAGCACTTGGTGCTTGACCGAGAGGATTTGCGACGGGTGCATCGAAAAACTGCGCAAACCCAGACCCAGCAGCAAGCGGGTCATGGCCACATCGCCCGCCATTTCGCCACACACCGACACGCCCTTGCCCTGCCGATCGCACTCGGCAATGGTGTCGGCAATCAGGCCCAGCACGGCGGGGTGCAGCGGGTCGTACAAATGCGCCACCGACTCATCGGCACGGTCAATCGCCAAGGTGTACTGGATCAGGTCGTTGGTGCCGATCGACAAGAAGTCAAAGTACTTGAGGAACAGGCGCACAGACAAGGCAGCCGCCGGGATCTCGATCATGGCCCCCAGGCGCACCGGACCATAGGCCACGCCACGGCGATCCAGCTCCTGGCGGGCCTGGTCGATCAAGGCCATGGTTTGGCGAATCTCGCTGCCGTGGGCCAGCATAGGGATGAGCAGATTGACTTTGCCATGGGCGGCCGCACGCAAAATGGCCCGCAGCTGTGTCAAAAACATGGCGGGGTCGGCCAGACTCCACCGGATGGCCCGCAAGCCCAAGGCAGGGTTCAGGTGCGCCGCATCGTGGCGCGCTTCATCCAGGGGTTTGTCCGCCCCGACATCGACCGAGCGGATGGTGACCGGCAAGCCATTCATGCCATCCACCGCACGACGGTAAGCCTCGTATTGCTCGTCCTCACCCGGCAAATCGCCCTGGCGACCCATGAACAAAAATTCACTGCGGAACAAACCGACGCCCACCGCCCCGGCCGTGATGGCCGCGCCCGTGTCCTCCGGCATCTCGATGTTGGCCAGCAATTCGATTTTCTGGCCATCCAGCGTGATCGCCGGGGTGTGGCGCAAACGGGCCAGCCGTTCCCGCTCCAGATCACCTTGGCGTTGCTTGAACCCATAGTCGGCCAGGATGATGGGCGACGGATCGACGATGACCACACCCGCATCGCCGTCGATGATGACCCAGTCGTCTTGTTTGATCAGCTGGCTGGCGGTGCGGGCACCCACCACAGCCGGAATGTCCAGACTGCGCGCCACGATGGCCGTGTGCGAGGTTTTGCCGCCCACATCGGTCACAAAGCCGGTGAAGATGCTTTGCTTGAACTGCAGCATGTCGGCAGGCGACAAATCGTGGGCCACCAACACCAAAGGCACATCGGTGTCACCCAGCTGCAGCTCTTGCTGAGGTCTGGCCGGGCGGGCGACCTTGGCAACCAGTGAGCCCGTCCCTTTGAGGCTTTGCAGCAAACGCTCCGCGACCTGCTCCACATCGGCCTTTCGCTCGCGCAGATACGGGTCGTCCATCTCGTCAAACTGGCGCGCAATGATTTCGAGCTGGCTGGTCAGCGCCCATTCCGCGTTGTACAGGCGGTCCTTGATCCAGTGCGCCACGCTGGCATTGAGCTCGTCGTCCATCAGCAGCATCAGGTGCACGTCAAGCAAGGCGGCCAACTCGTGTGGCGCGTCCTTGGGCATGTCGCGTTGCAAGCGCTGCAGCTCGTCGATCACGGCATCGCGTGCAAAACGCATGCGCTCGATCTCGGCTGGCACCTGTTCGGCCTGAATGAAGTAATGCGCCACATCGACGCGGCTGGAGGCCACCAGCACAGCACGGCCGATGGCAATGCCCCGGGCCACTGCCAAACCGTGAATGCTGAAAGTCATCGCAGGCGCTCCATGGGCTTTTGGGGCAGCAACAACACCTTCACTCGCCTTCGCCAAATTTATCGGCGATCAGCGCCAGCAACGCATCGAGCGCCTCCTGCTCGCGCTCACCCGAGGTTTCCAGCAGCACTTCGCTGCCCAGCCCGGCGGCCAGCATCATCACGCCCATGATGCTTTTGGCATTGATGCGGCGCTCGCCCTTGCTCATCCAGACATCGCATGGAAAGCTGCCAGCCAACTTGGTCAGCTTGGCCGAGGCCCGGGCATGCAAGCCCAGTTTATTGCTGATGGTCGTGGTGGCTTGGGGCATGTCTCTTTCCTGTTTGATTTTGGGGAGCGGTGCTGCCCACGGGCATCACGCCTTGCGTGCCGCCAGCCTGTGCGCGGGTGGCCAAGGCCTCCAGGCTTTCGTGGCGGTAGCAGACGCTGCGCAGCAGCATGGGCAAATTGGCACCCGCCACCAGCCGCGTGTGCAGGCCGTCATTGAGTTGTTGGGCCACGTTGCAAGGGGTCGCGCCAAAAACATCGCTGAGCAAGAGCACTTCGGATGTGTTCAGGGCGCCAATGGCCTCACGTGCCTTGACCAGACTGGCTTCTGGCGCATCATTGGGCAACACATCGATCGCCAGAACCCCGGCCGCACAGTCCGGAAAAACGTGCAAGGCACAGTCGCGCAAGGCGCTGGCCAATGGGGCGTGAGCAATGATGAGGATGCCGATCATGAGGTTTTGATTATCAGGGCTGAACCGGCTTTTTCAGCAAGAAGTACAACCAGGAAAGCACGGAGCAAATGCCAAAGCTGGCCAGCGCGGCCTGGTAGGCGGCAGGCTTGGTCAAGCCGATGCCCAGGCCTGCGTCGACCAGCAAGCCGATGCCCCACTGGACCACGAAGATCCCGGCAAACACCACCAGGTTGTAGGCCGACAGCGCGCGACCGGCCAGATGTGACGGAAAGGCCATGCCCACGGCTGGCTGGGCCAGTGCCACAAAGGTGCTGGTCACGCACAGCAAGGCCACCCCCACGGCAGCCCCGTCGCCCACGGCGGGTCCCATCCAGACCAAAGCACCAATCACCAAAAAGCTCAAAGGAACGCCCCAGGCAATCAGGCGCTCGACCGGGATGCCCTTGCGCGCCAGCCCCGGTGTGATCAAGCCCCACAGCCAAAAACTCACGAGCATGGCCAGGTTGATGAGGAACAAACCCTGAGCCGCTTCGCCAGCAGTCCATCCGGCCACTTGGGTCATCCAGGGGCCCGCCCACAAGGTTTGGATGGCCACCATGCCGCCGTAGGTGAAAAAGCCGATCGGCGTCATGCGCCAAAAATAAGCACTGCGCCAGATTTCGCGGTAACTGCCATCGTCCTGAGATGGCGCCTGTGGCGTGCTGGCCTTGGGAGTCGCCTTTTGCCAAACCGGCACCACCAAGGCAATCAAGAGCATGGCGATGGCGATCATCACGCCCAGCATCACAAACAGGGCACGCCAGCCCCAAATGGGCATGAGCCACTGCACTGGCAAGGTGGCGGCCAGCATGCCCAAAGAGCCGGTCATCAGCATCCAGGAGTTGGTGCGCAGTTGGGTGCTGGCATCAAACCAGCGCCGGTAGCCGGTCAGGGGCGCCATCAGGCAAGCGCTCACGCCCATGCCACACAACACCCGCGCAGCCAGCAGGCCATGAAAGCTGCCCGCCCAGGCAAAAGCCAGGCAACCCAGCACCGCGAACATCAAAAAGGCCAGGATGACTTTTTTGGGGCCGTGTTGGTCCAGCCAGCGCCCCAAGGGCAGCTGCGTCAGCGAAAAGCCCAAAAAGTACCCCCCCGCCAGCAAGCCCAGGTCCTGCGCACTCAGGTTGAATTCGCTGGTCAAGGTGGGCGACAAAGTGGCCGTGATGGCCCGCACCAGGGCAGAGAAAAAATAGGCCAGCGCAAAGGCCAGAAACACCACCACCGCCATGCGGCGTGGCAAGTGGTCGGGGTGCGCCAACGTGTTGGTGGTCATGGTGGCAGCGCTCATGGCTTGACTCCATCAAACAAGGTGTTGGCCAGCTCTGCTGCGATGTTGCGGTCATACACCACGGCATGAAGCAATCGCACCCGCTCACCTTCGGCCACGGCACCCCACACGGCGTCCATCTTCACCGGCTCGCCATTGGCCCGCTGACCCGTCGCTTGGACACGCACAGAGGTCGCCAAGGGCAACTGGCCGGGCCGCAACCAGGCCTGCTGCTGCCCGGCCGCCAAGGGCTGGGACACGCGGGCATTGTCCAGGGTGGCTTTTTGCCAGGCGGCCATCACCGCGCTGGCATCGGTGCCGGCCGGCAAGGAAGCCGTCATGACGGCGACCATGGCACTGCCGCTTTCGCAGCCCACCACGTGCAAGTCCACAGGCACACCGCCCAGGGGCACGCTGCGGGTGGTGCGGTCGGGTTTACAGGGCAGCTGGGCCTTCAGGCTGGTGCCCTCCAAAGTGATGTCACGCCAGTTCTGGTCGGGGCTGCAAGCACTCAAAGTCAGGGCACACACCAGGCTGGCTGTCAAGGCCGGAGAAAAGATTCGCATGGGGTGATTATCCTGATCAGCGGCCGCATTGGGTTTTGGCGACAATGTGCCGCATGAATTCACTCGACGGCATCCGCGTTCTCGACCTTTCCCGCATACTGGCGGGCCCCTGGTGTACCCAGACCTTGGCCGATCTGGGGGCCGATGTGATCAAGATCGAGCGCCCCGGTACGGGCGACGACACCCGTACCTGGGGGCCTCCCTTTTTGAAAGATGCCCAGGGCCAGGACACCGCTGAGGCCGCCTACTATCTTGGCGCCAACCGCAACAAGCGATCGGTGACGTGTGACATCGCTCAACCCGAAGGCCAGGCGCTGATCCGCGAACTGGTTCGGCACTGCGACGTGTTTGTAGAGAATTTCAAGGTCGGCGACATGGCCCGCTACGGGCTGGACTATGCCAGCCTGAGTGCGCTGAACCCCAAGCTGGTCTATTGCAGCGTGACGGGCTTTGGACAGACCGGGCCTTACCGCGAGCGAGCAGGCTACGACTATGCGGTGCAAGGCATCGGCGGCTTGATGAGTGTGACCGGCGAGCGTGACGACCTGGGCGGTGGCCCGCAAAAAGTGGGCGTGGCCGTGGCCGATCTGTTCACCGGCATGTACGCCACGGTGGCGATCCTGGCGGCATTGCGCCACGCCGAGCGCACGGGTGAAGGCCAGCATGTCGACATGGCCTTGCTCGACACGCAGGTCGCCATGCTGGCCAATTTGGGCTCCAATTACCTGGTCAGCGGCAAAACGCCGGGACGCGCCGGCAACGCGCACCAGAACATCGTGCCCTACCAGGTGTTTGAAGTCATGGCCCCACCCGGTGCAGCGCCTGGCAGCCGCGACCACCTGATCCTGGCGGTGGGCAACGATGGGCAGTTTGCCAAGTTCTGCGCCGTGGCTGGCTGCCCCGAGCTGGCGCAGGACCCGCGCTATGCCCTGAACGCCGATAGGGTTCGCCACCGCGCCACCTTGGTGCCCCTCTTGGAGGGCATCCTCAAAACCCGAACCAAGGCCGACTGGCTGGCGGCACTCGAAGCCGCCAAAGTGCCTTGCGGGGCGATCAACACCCTGAGCGAGGTCTTTGTGGACCCGCAAGTCGCGGCTCGCGGCATGGTGCAGTCATGGCAACACCCAGTCAAACCCGACCTGAAGCTGGTGGCCAGCCCGATCAAGATGAGCCGCACCCCCGTGCGCCGGGACTTGCCACCGCCCATGCTGGGCCAGCACACGGCCGAAGTCCTGACCGAAGTGCTGGGCTGGTCCGCCGAACAACTGGGTCCGCTGCGCGGCAAAGGGGTGATCTGATGGCCAACTTTTTGCTGGTGCACGGCGCTTGGCACGGGGCTTGGTGCTGGCAACGTGTCTTGCCAGGTCTGTTCCAAGCCGGCCACCGTGCCCATGCCGTCACCCTGACCGGGGTGGGCGAGCGCGCTCACCTGCTCCACCCAGGCATCGATCTGGAAACCCACATCACCGACGTGATGGCGGCCATGGACGCCGAAGAAATGAACGAGGTGGTGTTGGTCGTGCACTCGTACGCGGGCATGCTGGGCACGGCAGTGGCCGACCGCAGGCCCGAGCGCCTGCGCCACCTCGTGTATCTGGATGCCGTGCTGCCCAAACCGGGCGAAAGCTGGAGCAGCACGCACGCCAGTGCCACCCGCAATGCCCGCATCGCCGCATCACAAGCCGACCCCTTGCACGCATTTCCTGCGCCAGACCCTTCGGTTTTTGGCTTGAGCGATGCCGACCACGCCTGGGTGCAAAGGCGTCAAACCCCGCACCCGGGCGGCCCTTACACCCAGGTGCTCGACTTTGACCCACAGCGTGTGGCACAAGTGCCGCGCACCTTCATCAACTGCACCACCCCGCCTTTGGGCACCATCGATGTCAGCCGCCAGCGCATGGTGGACCCCAAATTCTGGGACAGCGCCTGGTTGCCGGGCTCACAAGTGCTGGAGATGCACACCGGTCATGACCCCATGGTCAGTGACCCCCAAGGTTTGCTCAAGCTCTTGCTGACCCTCGTTTGACAAGCTCGCAAGCCCTGAAGGCCGGTCCTGATGTGACCGATCAGCGCAGGGCACCGAAGACTTTGGTCAAGATGGCGCTGCCGGCCTGCGCAGGGTTTTGTCGGATTTTCTTTTCCTCTTCGCCGATCATGAAGTACAGACCATCGAGGGTTTTGGCCGTGACGTGCGTCTCCAATTTGGCTTTGTCCTTGTCCAACAGCCCCATACCGGTGAGTTTGACGGCCACCGCATTGAACTGATTCACCACCCCGAGTTTTTCCAACGATTGCTTGACCGTGGGCATGAACTCCACGGTCAATGGTTCACGCGTCTTGCTGGCAAAAAACTGTGTCACCGAATCGTCTCCACCTTGCAAGATGCTTTTGGCGTCTTGCACACTCATGGTCTCGATGGCTTGCGTCAGCCATTTTTGGGCTTTAGGCACAGCGGCTTCTGCGGCGCGGTTCATTTGCAAATTCAGCTCATCCAGCTGCTGGCCCATGCCCAAAGACTTGAGCAGCTTGCCCGCTTTGTTAACCGCATCTGGCAATGCGATGCGCACTTTGTCATTGCCCCAAAAGCCATCATGTGCACCCAGCAGCTGTACAGCCACTTCGCCACCTTTTTGCAACGCCTGTTTCAGCCCTCTGGACGCATCGGCCGATGTGAGTGCAGCCAAACCCTGCGCCTGTACGGGCACAATGACCAAGGCGCCTGCGGACATGGCAAACGTATTAAACTTTCTTCGATGAAGATGCATATGAAAACTCCCTGGAATCTGCAGCCTGTGAGCCGTCGTGTATTGAATGCGCTTGCCACACTTGGACTTTTGTTGTCCCTGTGGGGGTGTGCAGGTGAACGCGCACCCCAATCTTCCTTTGTTTTGCTCGATGGCAGCACCCTCAGCACCCAACAATTGCAAGGAAAAGTATCTCTGGTCAATTTCTGGGCCACCAGCTGCACCACCTGTGTGGCCGAGATGCCAGAACTTGTGGCCACTTACAACAAGTACAAGGACCGGGGCTACGTCACTTTGGCCGTGGCCATGAGCTACGACCCGCCCAGCTACGTGGTCAATTTCGCCCAATCGCGTCAGCTGCCCTTCCAGGTCGCCATTGACAACACCGGTGCGGTGGCCCGCGAATGGGGCGACGTCAAGCTCACGCCCACCACTTTCCTCGTCAACAAGCGGGGTGAGATCGTCAAACGGTTTGTGGGCACCCCCGACTTTGCCGAACTGCACAAGCTGATCGACAAGTTACTGGCCGAATCCTGAACAAGCAGGACCGCTGGCCCGCTGCTGAGCGCTTCTTCAGTCTTTTCGGAAGTTGTCGTGACAGGCTTTGCACGATGCAGCTGCAGGGCCAAAAGCCGCTTTGAGGGCATCGATGTTGCCTGACTTGGCTGCCACATTCAATTTGCCGATTTCAGCCTGCATCTTGTCTGCCGCGTCTTTGTACTTGGTGGCCTCTTTCCAGATTTCCGGTTTGGCGCGCGTATCGCCTTTGTCCGTGCCTTCGCCAAACGCGGCCCATGGCAATTTGGACAGCGTCAGCACCACATCCGCATTTTCAGCGGCCATTTTGGCGTCATAGGGCGCGCGTCCGTTGGCCATCGCACCCAAACGGCCAAAGTGGGCAGCCATCACTGTGAAGCTGGCTTTGCGATACTTGACCGCATCCTCCGGCTTGGCAAACTGCGCGTGGACAGGTAAGGTCACGGCCACGGCCATGGCGACACCGAACAGACTGGACATTGTTTTCATGCTCGACTCCAAAAGGGTGATGGACAACTCCAGGCTGTTGTCCCGGATGCATGGCCAGTCTCGCACGTTTTTGTTTCACCAGCATCCATGAAAGTCCTTATGGTCCGCATCCGCATTTGGGATTTGCCCACCCGTCTTTTTCACTGGGGCCTCACCGCCTGTGTGTTGGGCTTGGTCATCACGGGCAATGTGGGTGGTCAGGCCATGATTTGGCATTTTCGGTTGGGTTATGCCGTGCTCGGTCTTTTGTTGTTCCGAATTCTCTGGGGCTTCTTGGGGGGGCATTGGTCGCGCTGGACACAATTTCCCCTGCAACCTGCAGGCGTTTGGGCTTATGTCAGAGGACGGCACCCAAGCGGCCACTTTGCAGGCCACAACCCTTTGGGTTCGTGGTCGGTGTTGGCTTTGCTCCTGGTGCTGGCCCTGCAGGGGAGCACCGGTCTCATCAGTGATGATGAAATCGCCAACATGGGGCCCTTGTCCTCGCTGGTGTCTGCATCCTGGGTCAGTTTGGCCACGAGTTGGCACAAAGGCTGGGGCAAAACCATTTTGATCTTTCTTGTGGTTCTGCATTTACTGGCCCTGGCTTGGTACACATGGCTCAAGCGGCAAGCATTGGTCTCGGCGATGTGGCATGGCGACAAAGCCTTGCCTCATGAGACAACCGCCACTCGCGACAACGGTCCGTCCCGAGCCATGGCCTTGCTGCTATTGGCCATATCGGTCTTGGCGGTTTTCGGGCTGGTTTCTTTAGGCGCTTGACTTCGCCCTTTTGCGCTGCGGCTACACTGTTGTCTTCTTTTTTTCTGGTCTGCCTTGTTCATGTCGACCATTCAATTGTTGCAACCGGCCAGCGTCGCTGACTGGGAAGCGACCCGTGTCATCTTTCAGGAATATGCAGCGAGCCTGAAAGTGGACCTGTGTTTCCAGGGCTTTGAGGACGAGCTGAAAGCTTTGCCCGGCGACTATGCCGAGCCTCGCGGTGCGCTCTTATTGGCCTGGGTTGACGGTGCTTTGGCCGGGTGTTGCGCCTTGCGTCCGCTGGATGGCTCCGATTACAGCAATGCGGCAGAAATGAAGCGCCTGTATGTCCGCCCGCCCTTCAGGGGTTTGGGACTCGGTCGGCAATTGACGGAGGGTATCCTCGATGCGGCGCGCAAATCGGGTTACAGCTGCGTCTTGCTCGACACCCTCGATGACATGGAGTCGGCGCGGGCCTTGTACGAAGACCTGGGCTTTGTCGAAATCCCGCCCTACTATCACAACCCATACGCTGGCGCGCACTACCTCAAGGTCGACATCGACTGAGCCCAGCGGCTCGCCACAAAAAAAGGGACCTGCGGTCCCTTTTTTATCATGCTGCGGTGGTTCAAGCTTTGGCTTGGGCCAGCAAGGTGGCCGCGTCACTGACTTCAAATTTGCCAGGACCTTCCACGTTCAAAGTGACGACTTTGCCGTCTTTCACGAGCATCGAGTAGCGGTTGCTGCGCAAACCCATGCCGCGCGCTGTCAGGTCGAGGGTCAGACCCGTGGCCTTGCTGAACTCCGCACTGCCGTCGCCCAGCATGCGCACTTTGGTGCCGGTTTTCTGATCGCGCGCCCAGGCGCCCATGACGAATGCGTCATTGACGCTCACGCACCAGATTTCGTCCACGCCAGCGGCCTTCAGGGCATCGTGGTTTTCCACATAACCCGGCACATGTTTGGCCGAGCAGGTGGGCGTGAAAGCGCCTGGCAATGCAAACAAGGCGATGGTTTTGCCCGCAGTGGCTTTGGCCACATCCACAGGGTTGGGGCCAATGCTGCAACCATTGCCTTCCACTTCGACGTATTCCATCAGCGTGGCCGCTGGCAAGGTGTCTCCGACTTTGATCATGTTGTGCTCCTTATTTTTGATGTGGCGAAATTGCCGGGGTAAAAAAAAACGACCCACCATTGTGGGTCGTTTTTTGAAAGTTTGCAGAAGTCGGGCTTTTGGGCTCAGACCGATGCAGCTTTCTGAACCAGGCGAGTAGCCACCCAGTTTTTGGTCTTCGAAATCGGACGGCTTTCCGTGATTTCGATGGTGTCGCCCAGGTGGTATTGACCTGTCTCGTCGTGCGCGTGGTACTTGCTCGACTTGGCCACGATCTTGCCGTAGAGGGCGTGCTTGACGCGACGCTCCACCAGCACGGTCACGGTCTTGGCGCGCTTGTCGCTGACCACCTTGCCAATCAAGGTGCGCTTGAGGGATGTTTTAGCTTCCGTCATGGTCACTCCTTACTTGGCGGCTTGCTTTTGGGCAAGGATGGTTTTGGCACGGGCGATGGCACGGCGAGTCTGGCTCAGCGTACCGGTGTTGCCGAGTTGTTGCGTGGCTTTTTGCATACGAAGGCCAAAGTGGGCTTTTTGCAGCGCTTTGATCTCGTCCTTGATACCAGCAACGTCTTTTTGGCGCAATTCAGCAGCGTTCATTTCTTGTTTCTCCTGAATTATTGGCCAATCATGCGCGCCACAAACGTGGTGCGCAGGGGCAACTTGGCAGCGGCCAATTTGAAGGCTTCACGGGCCAACTCTTCAGGCACGCCCACGATTTCGTAGAGCACCTTACCGGGTTGGATTTCGGCCACATAGTACTCGGGGTTACCTTTACCGTTACCCATACGCACTTCAGCAGGCTTGGTGGAAATCGGCTTGTCGGGGAACACACGAATCCAGATACGGCCGCCACGCTTGACGTGACGGGAAATCGCACGGCGTGCGGCTTCGATCTGGCGGGCCGTCAGACGGCCACGGTCTGTGGACTTCAGGCCGAAGTCACCGAACGCCACCGTGTTGCCACGGGTAGCGATGCCGGTGTTGCGGCCTTTCTGTTCCTTGCGGAACTTTCTGCGAGCAGGTTGCAGCATGTTGTTACTCCTTATTGACCGTCAGCTGCTGCAGCTGGCGCGGCGACTGTGCGTACGCGCTTAACGGCGGGTTTGGCATCACCACCCGCGCCGGCAGGCTTGTCGCTGCCGTCGGTGGGTGCTGTGTTGGTGCCTGCGGGACGACGTGGGCCACCACGGCGGTCGCCACTTGGGCGCTCACCAGGACGGGCATCACGACGTGGACCACGTGGACGACGCTCTTCTTCGGCACGTGGCTCGGCCAGTGCAGGTGCGTCATTGCGGCCCAGTGTGTCGCCCTTGTAGACCCAGACCTTGACACCGATGATGCCGTAGGTGGTCTTGGCTTCGGACGTGGCGTAATCGATGTCAGCGCGCAGGGTGTGCAATGGCACACGGCCTTCGCGATACCACTCGGTACGCGCAATTTCGATACCGTTCAAACGGCCAGCCGACATGATCTTGATGCCTTGGGCACCCAGACGCATGGCGTTTTGCATGGCACGCTTCATGGCACGGCGGAACATGATCCGCTTTTCGAGCTGTTGGGTGATGCTGTCTGCGATCAGTTGGGCATCGATTTCAGGCTTGCGCACTTCTTCGATGTTGACCGCAACAGGCACGCCCAGACGAGCAGCGAGTTCTTTCTTGAGCAACTCGATGTCTTCGCCTTTCTTGCCGATCACCACGCCCGGACGAGCCGAGAAGATGGTGATGCGGGCGCTCTTGGCAGGACGCTCGATCAGCACGCGGGAAACCGCAGCGTTCTTGAGCTTGGCCTTGAGGTACTCACGCACCTTGATGTCTTCGGCCAGCATGCCGGCGAAGTCACGGTTGTTGGCGTACCAGCGGCTGGCCCAGTTACGGCTAACGGCCAGACGGAAACCGGTAGGATGGATTTTCTGTCCCATGTTTCTTCCTTAGTTGCCGACCGTCACATACACATGGCATGTGGGCTTGCTGATGCGGTTGCCACGGCCTTTGGCGCGGGCGGTGAAACGCTTGAGTGTGGTGCCTTGTTCGACGTAGATGGTTTTCACCTTCAACTCGTCGATGTCGGCGCCGTCGTTGTGTTCAGCGTTGGCGATGGCGGACTCCAGAACCTTCTTGACGATGCCCGCAGCTTTTTTCTGCGTGAAAGTCAGGATGTTCAGAGCTTGATCCACTTTTTTACCGCGAATCAAATCGGCGACCAGGCGGCCTTTATCGACCGACAAACGGACGCCCCGGAGGACTGCACGTGTTTCCATGGTCTTTCCTTATTTCTTCTGGACTTTTTTGTCCGCAGGGTGACCCTTGAAGGTGCGGGTCAGTGCGAATTCGCCCAATTTATGGCCAACCATCTGGTCGGTCACATACACAGGAACGTGTTGCTTGCCGTTGTGAACGGCGATGGTCAGACCGATGAAATCGGGCAGGACCATGGAGCGACGCGACCATGTCTTGACGGGCTTTTTGTCTTTGGTGGCAACGGCTTTTTCAACCTTGGCCAACAAGTGGTGGTCAACGAATGGACCCTTTTTGAGAGAGCGTGTCATTGTCTAACCCTTACTTCTTGCGACGCGACACGATCATGACCTGTGTGCGCTTGTTGTTACGGGTACGGTAGCCCTTGGTGAGGTTGCCCCACGGGTCTACTGCATGACGGCCTTCGCCGGTACGGCCTTCGCCACCACCGTGCGGGTGATCCACTGGGTTCATGGCCACGCCACGAACGGTTGGGCGGATACCCATCCAGCGTTTGACACCGGCCTTGCCCAATTGGCGCAGGCTGTGCTCTTCGTTGGCGACTTCACCAATGGTTGCACGGCACTCGATGTGGATCTTGCGAACCTCACCGGAGCGCATGCGCACTTGAGCGTAAATGCCTTCGCGAGCCAGCAAAGTGGCCGAAGCACCAGCCGAGCGGGCGATCTGAGCACCAGCACCGGGCTTGAGCTCGATGCAGTGGATGGTCGAACCCACGGGGATGTTGCGGATAGGCAAAGTGTTGCCAGCGCGGATCGGGGCTTCAGCGCCCGACATCAGGGTCGCACCGGCCTCAATGCCACGGGGGGCAATGATGTAACGGCGCTCGCCATCGGCGTAGCACAGCAAGGCAATGTGCGCAGTACGGTTGGGGTCGTACTCGATGCGCTCGACCTTGGCCGGGATCGCATCTTTGTTGCGCTTGAAATCCACCACGCGGTAGTGGTGCTTGTGACCACCGCCTTTGTGGCGTGTGGTGATGTGACCGTTGTTGTTACGGCCAGACTTCTGGTGCTGGGGTTCCAGCAATGGCGCGTAGCCTTCACCTTTGTGCAGGTGGTCACGCGTGACTTTCACCACGCCACGACGGCCTGGGGATGTCGGTTTGATCTTGATGACAGCCATGATTACGCGGCCTCCCCGGACAGGTTCAGCTCTTGACCTGGTTGCAGCGTGACATAAGCCTTGCGAACGTTGTCGCGGCGGCCAATGGTCTTGCCAAAACGCTTGGTCTTGCCCTTGGTATTCACCACAGAGACGCCTTTGACCTCGACCTTGAACATCAATTCCACAGCGGCTTTGATTTCAGGCTTGGTAGCGTCCTGCAGCACTTTGAATGTCACAGCGTTGGATTTTTCTGCAACCATGGTGGCCTTTTCGGACACAATGGGCGCAACCAGCACGGACATCAGACGACCTTCGTCAAACTTCACGGCGCTCATGCAAACATCTCCTTGAGTTTGTCCATGGCACCTTTGGTCACGAGGACTTTCTTGAAGTTCACCAAAGACACGGGATCGGCGTAACGGGGCTCAACAATCAGGATGTTGATCAGGTTGCGCGATGCCAGGTACAGGTTTTCGTCGACTTCGTCGGCGATCACCAGCACGTTGTCGAGACTCATGGCCTTGAACTTGGCAGCGAGCTGCTTCGTTTTAGGTGTCTCAACCTTGAAGGAATCCACCACAGCCAGGCGGCCTTCGCGGGCCAGCTGCGAGAAGATCGAAGCCATACCGGCACGGTACATCTTCTTGTTGATCTTCTGGGTGAAGTTTTCGTCGGGCATGTTCGGGAAAATCCGACCACCGCCACGCCACAGAGGCGAGGAAGTCATACCAGCACGAGCGCGACCAGTGCCTTTTTGTTTGAAAGGCTTCTTGGTGGAGTGGTGAACTTGTTCACGGTCCTTTTGAGCGCGGGTGCCTTGACGGGCATTGGCCTGATAAGCCACCACGATCTGGTGAATCAGGGCTTCGTTGTATTCACGACCGAACACAGTCTCGGGCGCATCCACTTTGGAAGCGGCTTGACCTTGGTCGTTCAGGAGTTCGAGCTGCATCAGTTCGCTCCTTTAGCTTTGATGGCGGGACGCACGGTCACGAAACCACCTTTGGAACCGGGAATGGCACCCTTGATCATCAACAGACCACGGGCTTCGTCAACGCGGATGACGGCCAGGTTCTGGGTGGTGCAAGTCACATCACCGAGGTGACCCGACATTTTCTTGCCAGGGAACACACGGCCAGGATCCTGCGCCATCGAAATCGAACCAGGCACATTGTGCGAACGGCTGTTACCGTGCGATGCGCGCTGCGATTTGAAGTTGTGACGCTTGATCGTGCCGGTGAAGCCTTTACCGATGGAAGTGCCTTGCACGTCCACTTTCTGGCCCACAGCAAACACGGCAGCCACGGGCACAGTCGCGCCAGCGGCGTACTGGGCAGCCGTGTCGGCGGTCACGCGGAATTCTTGAATGATTTCACCGGCTTCGACACCGGCTTTGGCCAGGTGACCAGCGATGGGCTTGGTCACGCGCGATGCCTTGCGGGCACCAAATGTCACTTGCAAAGCGACATAGCCATCGTTCTCTTGGGTTTTGACCTGGGATACACGGTTGTTGGACACATCCAGCACTGTGACAGGAACGGAATCCCCATCATCAGTGAACAGACGCATCATGCCCACCTTGCGGCCCAGCAACCCGAGGGAGTTGCTCAGACTCATTGTTTTCTCCAAAACTTTCACCGAGGCCACTTCAATTGGCAGCCTCGTTTGGTGTGTGAAAGACTGTTAATAAATCTCACCCCAAAAGAGGTGAGCCTGAAATTATAGCCCGACTCGCCATTTCTGGCAAATCGGGCCTTGTTTCAAGTTTTTGGATGGCCTGTCAGCCACCCCAAACCGCATTACTGCAGCTTGATTTCGACGTCCACGCCAGCAGGCAGGTCGAGCTTCATCAGGGCGTCCACAGTTTTGTCTGTGGGGTCCACGATGTCCATCAAACGCTGGTGGGTGCGGATTTCCAACTGGTCACGGCTGGTCTTGTTGACGTGCGGCGAGCGCAGGATGTCAAAACGCTTCATGCGTGTTGGCAAAGGCACGGGGCCCTTGACAATCGCGCCGGTGCGCTTGGCGGTATCAACGATCTCGGCAGCGGACTGGTCGATCAGTTTGTAGTCAAACGCCTTCAGGCGGATGCGGATTTTTTGCTTGGATGACATGTCAATTCCTTGTGGTGAGTGTTTGCTTGTCGCAGCGCAAGGGCACAGCCCCCGCGCCACCGATCCACAAAAGAATTAAGCGATGATCTTGGCAACCACGCCAGCGCCGACGGTACGGCCACCTTCGCGG